>Ga0209632_10003821_pt1 | contig 13567 bp, 11 predicted proteins | sample COG_10_FD_184754 | JGI IMG/M metagenome (GOLD analysis project Ga0209632, IMG submission 184754) | Pelagic Microbial community sample from North Sea - COGITO 998_met_10 (SPAdes) (version 2) | ecosystem: Environmental > Aquatic > Marine > Neritic zone/Coastal water | place: Helgoland, sampling...
AAATAAAAAAGGTGATTTTTATATGCTTGGTTGGGGTGTTCCTACTTTAGACAGTCATTATGTATTTCATTACCTATATGACACTGGAGCTAGCTGGAACAGAGTTAACTTTAGTAACACTAGAGTTGACGAGTTAATTAAAGTTATGGAAGGTGAAGTAGACTTAGAAAAAAGAAATGCTGCAATTGCAGAAGCTTGGAAAATTGTAAAAGATGATATTTCATATCTTCCTTTACACCATCAGGTAATTTCTTGGGCATCTGCAAAAAATGTAAATGTCCCGATCAGACCTAATAACGAACCTTTGTTCAGATTTTCGAGCAAAAACTAATCAATTTAATATAAGCCCTTTTAAAATTAAAAGGGCTTATACCTAAAATAAAACTTCATATTTTGACAAAATATTTTTTTAAAAGATTGTTCCAATCAATATTGGTTATGCTTGTTGTAGCCTTTGTATCATTCTCACTTTTTACTTTTGTAGGTGATCCAGTTAATAATATGGTTGGTGAAGAAACATCAGATTTAGAAAGAGCCGAAATTAGAGAAACCCTAGGTTTAAATGATCCTATTCCAGTTCAATTTACAAGATTTGTAAGAAATGCATCCAAAGGAAATTTTGGCATTTCTTATCAATTGAGAAGACCAGTTTCAGAACTAATATCAGAAAGGTTACCAGCAACATTAGAGTTAGTTTTTATTTCTTCACTTATTGCACTTGTATGTGGGACTTTATTGGGAGTTTATACTGGAATAAATCGAAAAAGCTTTGTGAGTGATATTATTTTGGCTGTTTCTTTGCTTGGAGTTTCATTGCCTACTTTTGTGATAGGAATTTTATTTATATATCTTTTTGCAGTAATTTTAGGAATCTTACCTTCTTTTGGTAGAGGAGAAGTGGTTAATATTGGTTTCTGGACCACTGGGCTTTTAACCATCTCTGGACTTAAAGCAATAATTTTACCATCAGTTACATTAAGCCTTTTTCAAATGACTTACATTATAAGACTTGTTCGAGCAGAAATGATGGAAATACTTCAAACAGATTATATAAAATTTGCAAGAGCAAGAGGAATAAGTGAAAAAAGTATTCAATATAAACATGCGTTAAAAAATGGTTTGATACCTGTTATTACAATAGCAGGAATTAATATTGGAACACTTGTAGCTTTTTCAATAATAACAGAAACTGTTTTTCAGTGGCCAGGCATGGGATTTCTTTTTATTCAGGCAGTTAAGTTTGTCGATATTCCAATAATGTCAGCCTATTTAGTATTTATTGCATTTATATTTGTAATGATAAATTTCATTGTAGACATTCTTTATTATTTTATTGATCCAAGAATTAGAGTTAAGTCTGAAAGTGCAAATGGATAATCAAAATTTATCATTCATAGATAAAATTATAGATAGTGATATATATTTTGCTTTTATAAAATCTCCTACAGCAATTATATCAACTGTAATACTGATAATTATTTTCTTTTGTTCATTTTTTGTAGAACTTGTTACACCATTTAATCCATTTGATCCATCAAGCCTAGACTTAATGGAGGCATTCACCCCTCCTTCTTGGTCAGAAGATGGTATGTCTAAATTTTTACTAGGAACAGATGGACAAGGTAGAGATATGCTATCAACAATATTATATGGATCACGAATTTCTTTGATAGTTGGATTTGCAGCTATTCTATTTAGTTTAATTTTGGGAGTTTCTTTAGGATTAACGGCTGGATATTTTGGTGGAAAATATGAAATGGTAGTTATGAGAATAACAGACGTACAGTTAACGGTACCAAGTATTTTGATGGCTTTGCTTGTTGATGGTATTGCAAGAGGTGTTATCTCAAAAGAATTACATGATGAAATGGCTATTTATGTATTAATTTTTGCTATAGGAATTTCTGAATGGCCACAGTTTGCAAGAGTTTCGAGAGCAGCAACTTTAGTAGAGAAAAATAAAGACTACATTTCTGCTTCAACAATTATTGGAGTCCCTAATATTAAAATAATGTTTAAGCATATTTTACCAAATATATTAAGACCCATTCTTGTAATTGGAACAATAGGACTTGCCCTTGCTATAATAGCGGAGTCAACTTTAAGTTTTTTAGGAGTAGGTGTTCCACCTACCACACCATCTCTTGGGACATTAATTAGAATTGGAAATGATTTTTTATTTTCTGGTGAATGGTGGATCACATTTTTTCCTGCAATATTTTTAGTCATTTTAGCTTTTTCGATTAACCTTTTAGGAGACTGGATGCGAGATACTTTAAATCCAAAACTAAACTAATGAGCTTTTTAAAAATTGATAATTTAAGTGTTAATTATAGAATGAGAAAAGAGACTGTTTATGCGGTCAAAAATATTAACTTTGATGTAAAAAAAGGAGAGATACTAGGATTAGTAGGCGAATCTGGATCTGGGAAAAGCACATTAGGAAATGCAATAATAAATCTTATTGATGAACCAGGAAAAATTTCTAATGGAAAAGTAGTCTTAGATGGGATCAATATTTATGAAAATTTGAAAGATATACAAAAATATAGGGGAAAAAAAATTGGATTAATTTTTCAAGATCCACAAACTTCCTTAAACCCCTTGTTAACTATAGGTGAACAGCTAATTGAAACTATTCAGACACATTTAGATTTAGATTTTAAAGATTCTAAAAAGAGAGCTATTAACTTATTGCAGGAAGTTGGTATTAAAGATGCTGAAAATAGATTTGACAATTACCCGCATCAGTTTTCTGGTGGCATGAGACAAAGAGTTGTAATTTCCTTAGCATTATGCTGTGAACCAGAGTTACTTATTGCCGATGAACCAACAACAGCTCTAGATGTTTCTATACAATCACAGATTCTTGAATTAATTAAAACATTAACTAAAGAAAGAAATTTGGCTGTAATATTAATCACACATGATATGGGGGTAATTTCTGAAACAGCAGATCGAGTTGCAGTAATGAAAGATGGTGATCTAGTAGAAATTGGAACAACTAAAGAAATACTTACAAACCCAAAAGAAATTTATACAAAAAGTCTTATAAGTTCCGTACCTCCAACTAATAAAAAAATATCTAGATTTAAAATAATTGAAAAGAAGGAAAATAGTGAAAGAGGTGTGAATATTAAAATTTTAGATAGATGGAATAAAAAAAAACTGACTTCTCAAAATTTAATTGAAGTAAAAAATATTAAAAAAACTTTTCAAGAAGGTATGTTTACTGAAACCTCAAAAAATACAGTAATGGCAGTTGACGACGTCTCTTTTGCTGTAAAAGAAGGGGAATCATTTGGGTTGGTTGGAGAGAGTGGTAGCGGCAAATCAACTATTGCTAAAATGATTGTTAATTTGTTCAAACCATCTTCAGGAGAAATATTTTTTGACAATGTTTGTATTACTAAAATAAAAAGAAATAAAGAAATGATGAATTTTAGAAAGCAAATTCAAATGATTTTTCAAGATCCTTATTCTTCACTAAATGGAAGGTTAAAAGTGCAAGACATCATTGCTGAACCAATTAAACTTCACAACCCCACAATAACAAATAATGATTTAAATAATTACATTAATGATTTACTAGAGTCAGTTGAGCTCTCCAAAAAATCATCAATAAGATACTCACATGAATTTTCAGGGGGACAAAGACAGAGAATATCTATTGCACGTGCACTTGCCACACAACCTAGGCTTCTCGTTTGTGATGAGCCAACTTCAGCTTTAGATGTTAGTATTCAAGCTCAAATATTAAATCTTTTAAAAGACCTTCAAGAACAACTTAACTTGACAATATTATTTATCAGTCATGATTTACCAGTGGTTCGTCAGATGTGTGATAGAATTGGTGTTCTCAGAAATGGAAAATTATGTGAAGTTTCAGATACAGAAAAATTGTTTTTAGAACCTAAGCATGAATACTCAAAAGAACTTTTGCGACTAATGCCTAAAATTGAGTCTATTTATAATTAGAGTGTAGAAGACCTAAAACGACCATCATTAGTAGACATAATTTAACAATTATTTGCAATCTCTATTATAGATTGTATTATAGATTTTCTAAAATTATTGGCTATGAGCGATAAAGATAAAGTTTTTATATTTGATACTACAATGCGTGATGGTGAACAATCACCAGGAGCATCGATGAGCCTTGAGGAAAAAATTCAAATTGCTAGAATTTTTGATGAATTAGGAATTGACATAATTGAAGCTGGATTTCCTATTGCATCACCAGGTGATTTTGAGGCTGTGACAGCAATAAGTAAAATTCTAAAAAATTCAATTCCATGTGGATTATCAAGAGCAAGTAAAAAAGATATTGATGCTTGTCATGAAGCGTTAAAAGCTGCACCAAGATTTAGAATTCACACTTTTATTTCAACAAGCCCTTTACACATGAAACACAAGTTAAACAAATCATCAGAACAAGTTTTAGATGCGATAAAAGAAAGTGTAACTTATGCAAGAAACTTAACAGATGATGTTGAGTGGTCTTGTGAGGATGGAACGAGAACTGATATGGATTACATGTGCAAGTCAGTTGAACTTGCAATTAATTGTGGTGCAACTACAATAAATATTCCAGATACTGTTGGTTATACGACCCCTTCTGAATATACAAAAATAATAACGACATTAAAAAATAAAGTTCCAAATATTGATAAAGCTATTTTATCAGTTCACTGTCATAATGATTTAGGATTAGCAGTGGCCAATTCTTTAGCTGGAGTTCAAGCTGGGGCAAGACAGGTAGAGTGTACAATTAATGGAATTGGTGAAAGAGCAGGTAATGCTGCGCTTGAAGAAATTGTAATGGCAATGAGAACAAGAAATGACTTAATGCCTTTTAAAACTGGAATTAAAACTGAGTTATTGAGTAAAGCTTCTAGAGTTGTATCAAGTGCAACTTTTCCAGTACAATTCAATAAAGCGATTGTTGGAAAAAATGCATTTGCGCATGAAGCTGGAATTCATCAAGATGGAATGCTTAAAAATAGAGAAACATATGAAATAATGACACCAGAAAGTGTAGGTGTTAAAAAAACTTCGTTAGTAATGGGAAAACATTCTGGACGACATGCATTTAAGGAAAAATTAAATGACCTTGGGTATGTAGATGTTACAGATGACGTAATTCAGTCTGCTTTTGGAAAATTTAAAATTCTAGCAGATAAGAAAAAACATGTTTATGATGATGATATTGCGGCTTTAGTAGATGACAGTATGGTCTTAGAAAAAAGTCTTATTAATTTAAAGTCATTAAAAGTTTTTGCAGGAACAGGTGAGCCTCAAAAAGCTGAAATGACTCTTGATGTATATGGTGAAGTGAAATCAACCTCCGAAACTGGTGATGGTCCTGTAGATGCAATCTTCAAATGCATAAAAGTTTTATATCCACACGATGTTAAATTACAATTATATCAAGTTCATGCAGTTACTGAAGGAACTGATGCTCAAGCAACTGTAAGTGTTAGAATTGAAGAAGAAGGAAAAACAACAGTAGGACAAGCAGCTGACACTGACACATTGGTAGCTTCAGCTAATGCTTATTTAAGCGCCTTAAATAAAATGATAATTAAAAGAAAAAAAACTGCTCCAATAGAGCATGAAACTCAGAAAGTGAAGGGAATATAATATGTCTAAATGGTTTAAAAATATAACAAGTATCTGGAGTCAAGACATGGCAATTGACCTTGGTACTGCAAATACTCTTGTTGTGTTAAAAGGACAAGGTGTAGTTTTAAATGAACCTTCTGTTGTTGCAATAGCCGAAAATATGGGAAAAAAAACGGTTTTAGCTGTTGGAGATGAAGCTAAAACAATGCTTGGAAGAACACCTGGAAATATTAGTGCTATCAGACCTTTGAGAGATGGAGTCATTGCAGATTTTATTGTGACTGAAGAAATGATTAAACATTTTATAAAGAAGGTTCATAAGAATAAAACTTTCGCAAATCCTAGAATTTTAATTTGTGTTCCTACTGGATCAACACCTGTTGAAAGAAAAGCAATTCAGGATAGTGCGCTTGCTGCAGGAGCAAGAAGAGTACAATTAATTGAAGAACCTATCGCTGCAGCAATTGGTGCAGGACTTCCAATTTCAGAAGCAACGGGATCTATGGTTGTTGATATAGGAGGCGGTACTACTGAGATAGCCGTTATGTCATTAGGAGGTCTTGTTTATTCAAAATCATTGAGAGTTGCAGGAGATGCAATGGATTTAGCATTAGTTAACTATATGAGAAAAGAATATAATCTTATGATTGGAGACAGTACTGCTGAAAAAATTAAAAAAGAAATTGGTACTGCCATCCCATCAAATAATAATACCTATGCTGTAAAAGGTAGAGATTTAAGATCGGGCACACCTAAGGAAGTAAATATAACTGAAGAAGATACGTCTGAAGCGTTAAACGATATTTTGAAAGAAATGGTGAATGGTATAAAAGATGCACTAGAAAATACTCCTCCAGAATTATCTGCTGATTTAGTTGATATGGGATTAACTTTAACAGGTGGTGGAGCGTTACTTAAAAATATTGACAAAAGATTTTCTAAAGAAACAGGATTGCCAGTACATGTTGCAGATGACCCTTTAGCATGTGTTGCAATTGGTACTGGAAAAGCTTTAGAGCAAGAAGAGACTTTCTCTACTATGCTATCTGAATATTAATACTAATGGAAACAAGCAGAGATGATTTTGTAATTGCAATAAGATCTGCTTTTTTAAAAAAAGGAACACAACAAAGGTTTTCATTGTTGAGTTTAATTTTTTTTTCAATAATTTTTTTAATTCTGGGCAGTTTAAACTTTAAAGCCATAAATTATGTTAAAATAGCTATCAAAGAAATAGCATATAGGTCATCTTTTGTAGTTTCTGTTCCAGAAAATCTATTAAAAGATAGTTATCTTAAAATTCAAAATCATAAGAATCTATATAAAGAAAATGAAAAAAATAAATCTGAATTGGTAAAATTAAAAGCTAAAGATTTGTTAAATGATTTTATAATTTTAGAAAACAAAAGATTAAAAGATATAGTTGATGACTATCTTGTTGAGTCAAACACTATGTTTGCTAAAGTTTTAAGCGATAAGGGAAGTCCATTTTTAAAATCTATCATTATAAATAGAGGAAGCAAACATGGCATTAGCCTAGGAATGGTTGCAATGGACGAAGAATATCTTGTTGGAAAAATTACTGAAGTAAATTATTTGTCTTCAAGAGTATTATTATTATCAGATTTAAATAGCAAGATACCTGTCACCATAGAACCAGATGGTCTATTATCAATACTCTCTGGAACAGGAAAAGATTATGGTATTATTCAATATAGCAGAACAAATGAAGAGATCTCAACACAGTCTATTGTCTACACTTCAGGCACAGGTGGCTTGTTTAAAGCTGGAATACCTGTGGGCAAAATAAACAGTAATTTTGTAAGCGATGAAAGAAGGGTTCAGTTTTTTTCAGACATTTCTCAATTAAAATTTGTAAAAATTTTTTCATATATAAAAAATGAGAACAAATGACAGAATTAAGAAAAAAAAATTTTATTATAAAGATATTATCAAAAATACCATTAATTATACTTTTTCTGTCTGTTCTAAATGATTATGATTTTAATTATTTAAATTTGAAATATTTTTCATTTAATTTTTCTTATATTCTAATTTTTTATTATAGTTTAAAAAAAAGTGAAAGCTTAGGATATACTTATATCTTTATAGCAGGTCTATTTAATGACGTTGTAGTAGGCACTCCCATTGGGTTGAGTAGTTTAATGTATTTAATACTTTGTGTTGCTGCATCCTATCTTAGAAATATTACACTAAGACCAAATTTAATAAAAGACTCTATATTTTTTCTTATAACAATTTTGCTTATTAATTCATTATTATTTATAGCTTTAAAACTTATTTTTAATTATGAATTAAATTATTTAGATGAAATAACAAATATTACATTTACATTCTTATTATATTTTTTATTTTCAAATATATTTGATTTTTTTGAACACTATCTTTTAGGTAATAACAATGTTAGGTGAGGATTTTGGTGTAAAAAAAGTTCAAACCATTAATAGAAGAATGTTTATTATTGGTGCAGCTAAAATTATTGTATTTACTGGAATAATAGCTCGACTTTTTTCATTGCAAATCACAGATAATAAAAGATACCTAACTTTGTCTGATAAAAATAGGTTGCGTGAATGGAGATTGCCTCCAATTAGAGGTGAATTTTTAGACTATTTTGGAAATATTATTGCCGGCAATATAAAAGTATATCAACTACATGTCATTCCTGAAGAAGTAGAAGACTTTAAATATTTAATGGTCAGACTGAAAGAAATCATAAACATCAGTGATAGAGAATTTAAAAAGATAATAAAAAAGAAGAATAATCAAAAATCATGGGAAACTTTAATTATTTCTAAAAATTTAACTTGGGAGCAGTTCACAAAGGTTAATTATTTTTTACACGATTTAGTAGGAGCAAAACCAGTTCTCTCTGTTTCACGTAATTATCCATTTAATGAAAGTTACACACATGTTTTGGGTTATGTCAGTGAGGCAAGTGAGAGCGACATACTAAATAATGAAACTATAAAAAATAAGCACGTACCAGGGCTTAAAGTTGGAAAAACTGGTTTAGAAAAAACTCTAGAAAATGAACTAATTGGCACTAACGGCATTCAAAGGTATGAGGTTAATGCTTATGGAAAAAGAATTAGTCAACTTGACCATACAGATGGATTAAATGGTAAAACAATTCAACTTACACTTGATACGGAAATTCAAGAATTATGTGGTGAGCTTTTAAGAGATGTAGCAGGCTCAATAAGTGTAATGGATATTTACACAGGTGAAATTTTGGCCATGCAATCCTCACCTTCATTTGACCCAAACTTATTTCTTTTTGGAATTAACCAAGATGATTGGCAGCTAATTAGAAACAATCCATTAAAACCCCTGGTAAATAAAACTTTATCAGGGTTATATTCACCTGGCTCAACATTTAAGCCAATGGTGGCTCTATCTGCTTTAGAAAATGGAATTGTTGATGAAAACTTTAAAGTTAATTGTACAGGAAAAATTGAAATGTATGGACAAACATATCATTGTTGGAAAAAAAGAGGACATGGCGTTGTGAGTTTAAGAAATGCAATGAAACAATCTTGTGATACTTATTTTTATGAAATTGCAAGAAAGCTTGGTGTTGATCGTTTAAAAAAAACATCCATAAAGTTTGGTCTTGGTAAAAAAGTTTTAAATGAAACATTCAATAATGAGAAAAAGGGATTAATTCCAGACACTAATTGGAAAAAAAACAATTTAGGAAAAGGTTGGGTTATAGGAGAAACATTAATTACAGGTATAGGGCAAGGTTATACTCAAACTACACCACTGCAGTTATGTCAAATGATGGCACAACTTGCCAATGGAGGCTTTAAGATTTATCCAAAAATAATAGTCGAAGAAAATAGCAAAACGGTAGAAGAAATAAGGGTTATAATGAATGAAAACCGTAAACAATTAAATAAAAAAGATAATGGGTTAAAAGATGCAACAGAACTTTTAGGATTTTTAGATAAAAAAGAACATGAACCTTTATTCAAAAATTCTAAAAATATAAACATAGTTCGAGAAGCAATATTTGCTTCAACAAATGAAGTTAGGGGCACATCTTATTCATCTAGGATCGATGATCCAAAGTATCAATTTGCTGGAAAGACGGGAACATCACAAGTTAAAAGAATTACAAAAGCAGAAAGAGAGCTTGATTTAAAAACATTTGAAATTCCTTACAATGAGAGAGATCACGCATTGTACATAGCTTTTGGACCATATAAAAATCCAAGATATGCATTAAGTATTGTAGTCGAACATGGAGGATCTGGTAGTTCTGCAGCTGCACCAATTGCAAAAAAACTCTTTAAGTTAATTATAGATAGACACAAGCTTAGAGAGAAAGTTAGAAATCAAAAAAATATTAAGATATAGATGCAATACAATTCATTTAATACACAACCAACTTTCATTCAAAAATTAAAAAATTTTGATTATATTTTATTAACTTGTATTTTATTGCTTGGGTTAATTAGTGCTTTATCAATGTATTCAACAGATGGTGGAGAAATTTTATTTCATAGTAAGAGCCATATATCAAAATTTATAATTTTTTTTATAATGATGATTTTTATGTCTTTTTTTAATATAAAATTTTGGCATTATTTTGCTTATTTATTTTATGTTATTGTTCTATTTTTTTTAGTTTGGGCTTCTTTGTATGGGGTTAAAGCTTCAGGGTCTCAAAGATGGATAAATCTATACTTTATCAATTTACAACCATCTGAATTAATGAAGATTGCAATAATAGTCTGTCTTGCAAAATATTATCATCGAATACAAGTCAATAGAGTTAATAGTTTGTTGTCCATGTTTATTGCACTAGTGGTTTTAATTTTACCAATTATGCTGGTTATTACCCAACCTGATTTAGGAACTTCAATTTTAATTGCGTTAAGTGGATTGGTTGTTATATGGCTTGCAGGAATAAATGTTAAATATTTTATATATTCTTTTATAACTTTATTAATTTCAATGCCTTTTGCTATTGCTTTTTTACAACCTTATCAAAAATTAAGAATTTTAACATTTATTAATCCGGATAGAGATCCTCTAGGGGCAGGGTATCAGATTATTCAATCTAAAATAGCTGTTGGATCAGGTGGTTTAGGTGGCAAGGGTTTTTTAAAAGGGACTCAAAGCTATTTAGAATTTTTACCTGAGAAACATACTGATTTTATTTTTACATTATTTGCTGAAGAACATGGTTTTTTAGGTTCACTAGGCTTATTGCTGATTTATATTATTATTATTTATAGAGTGTTAAGAATTGGCGCAATCTCAAGAAGCTATTTTGCAAAACTTTTTTGTTATGGCTATGGATCTGCAATATTTTTTTATGTTACGGTAAATATGTCTATGGTCTTAGGCTTATTGCCAATAGTTGGGTCGCCTCTGCCGATTATGTCATATGGTGGATCGTCAATGCTTGCGACAATGATTGGATTTTCAATTGTTATGAGTGCAAACATTAACCGTAAACAACTAATAGCTTAATTATTTTAATGCTTGATTTGTCGAATTTGTCGCGAGAATATTTAAACATAAGAATTATATAAAGTGACATGAATAATGAATTACAAATAGGAATTGTGGGTGCTGGTATTCAGGGTATTTCCAATGCTTTATTTTTACAAAAAAAAGGTTTTAAAGTAACAATTTTTGATAGAGATGAGCCAGGTAGTCCAGCCGCATCTTATGGTAATGCAGGTCATTTTTCTCCATATGCATCTGTTCCAATAAATAGACCGGATGTTTTAACTGATGTACCTGCAATGCTTTTAAGTTCAACAGGCCCACTTGCTCTTAAATGGAACTACGTTCCAAAAATGATGCCCTGGTTTTTACAATTTATAAAGAACTGCACTACGAAAAAAATGATGCATACCGCTAAAAACATGCATCAAATCTTGGATTTAGCATTACCTGCTTATGATGAGTTATTTGATGAAATAGAACTTGAAGGATTAGTAGAAAAAAAAGGAATTTTATATATTTGGAATGATCAAAGTTTAAAAAGTAGAGAGTTAGAGATTAATGTTAGAAATCAACTAGGTGTTGATCAGCAATTAGTAACCCCAAAAGAAATTCATGATTTAGAACCAAATATAAAACCTATTTATCATGGTGGTGTTTATTATCAGTACGGCAGACATGCAAGAAATCCTAAAAAAATACTTTTAAAACTATATGATCTGTTTTTGAAAAAGGGTGGCAAGTTCTTAAAAATGAACATCAAAGACATAAATTTTAATGATGAAAAGCCAGTTATAAAATCAGAAACTCAAAGCTTTCTTTTTGATAAAATTGTGATCGCTTGTGGGTCTTTTTCAAAAAAACTGACGGATAATTTAGGTGAAAAAATACCCCTTGATACTGAAAGAGGGTACCATGTTCATTTTAAAGATTGCGATCATCTTTTAAGTAGACCAGTAATTTTTCAAAATAGAGGATTTGGCATTACTCCAATGGAACAAGGGCTTAGAGTAGTAGGCACAGTTGAATTTGGTGGGTTAGATAATCCATTATCTAAATCAAGAGTTAAAAATTTAATTGATAATGCAAAATATATGATGGGTGATTTGCCTCAACATGAAGATGAATGGTTAGGCTTTAGACCTACATTACCTGACTACTTACCTGTAATAGGACCTTCAAAAAAATATAAAAATGTTTTTTATTGTTTTGGTCATCATCATTTAGGATGGACTTTAGGGCCAATTTCAGGGAAAATAATTTCAGGAATGATTGCTGAAGAAAACACAAACTTAGAATTAAAACCTTATAGCTCTCTTAGGTTTAACTAAGTGATAAATAAAAATAATATTGCATATTTTTTTTTATTTTTTGCAGCTTTATTCTGGTCAGGTAATTTTTTAGTTGGAAAATTTGCTAGCCAATATCAGATACCACCTTTTTCATTAAATTTTTATAGATGGTTTTTTGCCTGGTTAATTTTAGCTCCATTTACAATTCAAGAAATATTGAAAAAAAAAAATTATATTTTAGAAAATTATAAATATTATATGGTTCTTGGAATTACGAGTGTCACTATATTTAACTCGATTGTCTATTATTCTTTAAACTTTACTCAAGTGATCAGTGGAGTATTAATGATATCAACAATACCTGTGATGATCATTTTTATTTCATCAATTTTAAAAATTGAAAAAACAAATACTTTTCAAATATTAGGTGTTGCATGTTCTTTTATTGGAGTTGTTTTAATTATAACTAAATCAAATCTTGGAATATTGTTGAATTTAGATTTTAACAAAGGTGACATCACTATGGTATTTGGAATGCTATCTTGGGCTACTTATTCGGCTTTACTAAAGAAAAAAAAGCATGAACTGTCCCAACTAGGATTACTAGAGGTAGTAATTTCGTTTGGCTTTATTTTTTTAATTCCAATTTATTTTATAGAATATCAAATGGGTTATAGAATTATTTTAGATCATAACTTTTATATGATTTTATTTTATGTAGTTTTATTTCCAGGTCTTATATCTTTTATTTTTTGGATAAAAGGAGTTGCTTTAATTGGTGCTAATAGAGCAGGTATTTTTTTACATATGATGCCCATTTTAAGTGCAATAATGGCAATGATTATTTTTAATGAAAAATTTATGTTTTATCATATGTTGGGCGCAATATTTATTTTAACTGGAATTCTTTTATCAAACAGGAAGATTAAAAATGCTTAAAGTTGCTATCTTAGATGATTACCAAAATGTATCCCACGAATTTGTTGATCTAAAAAAATTATCTGGAAAATATGAATTTAAGATATTCAGTGAACCCTTTGAAGACGAAGCAGACGCTATTGAACAATTAGCTGACTTTGAAGCTTTGTTAATAATGAGAGAACGAACTCCTATTACAAAAAATTTAATTGATAATTTAAATGACCTTAAATACATCATCACAA
>Ga0209632_10003823_pt1 | contig 13564 bp, 11 predicted proteins | sample COG_10_FD_184754 | JGI IMG/M metagenome (GOLD analysis project Ga0209632, IMG submission 184754) | Pelagic Microbial community sample from North Sea - COGITO 998_met_10 (SPAdes) (version 2) | ecosystem: Environmental > Aquatic > Marine > Neritic zone/Coastal water | place: Helgoland, sampling...
AGGAAGAATGGCCCTTTCATTTGCTGGTGTAAACTTAACAGATGATGTCACCAATGAGATTTCTATACGTGGTAACTCGCCCAAAGGACTTTTGTGGCGTGTAGAAGGTATTGAAGTTCCAATTCCTAATCACTTTAACATTGAAGGGCTCTATGCCGGAAATGTTTCCATTCTATCAAACAACCTTTTAGATAAAAGTGATTTCTCGACAGGCGCTTTTCCAGCTGAATATGGTAATGCACTTTCTGGAGTGTACGATCTTCGTTTACGTACGGGGAATGATCAAAAGCGTGAGTACACGGTTCAGGTTGGTCTTTTGGGACTAGAAGCATCCGCTGAAGGTCCTTTTGTGAAGGGAAAAAGAGCTTCTTATTTGGTTAATTACCGATACTCCACACTCGGATTATTTAAAGCTGCAGGGGCTGACCTTGGAGGCGATTTGAATACAGGGTTTCAGGACTTGAATCTAAAACTCAACTTTCCAACACGGAAGCTTGGAACCTTCTCAGCTTTTTTGATTGGCGGCTTGAGCGATGCAGGTTATGATGCGGAAAGAGACAGTACTAAATGGTCAGAGGGATGGGATCAAAGCCGAGTTCAAGAAGACTATCGCAACCATTTTGTTGCTACTGGCTTAGCTCATCAATTTATTATTAACGAGAAAAACTATGTTCATTCAACTGTTGCGTTTACAAGGTCTGGCAATAACCTTACGCATAGCTACCTAACCGATTCTTTAGAATTACAGGATTTCTGGAATTATAGCGTTAGCACGAGTGCTGTTCGGGTATCTGCGCAATTCAATACAAAGTTCAATTCCAAGAACCATCTTCGGTATGGGTTCAATTATAATCGTTTGCTATTTAGTTTGGAAGATAAGGAGATAGATAGCTTGTTTAATGATTGGGGAGAATATTTCGTTGCGCGCGGCACTGCAAATTTTTATCAGCTATACGCGCAACATAAGCACAGAATTAATTCAGACTTAACGGTTATTGGAGGTGTGCATCTGAGTTATTTTGATGCCAACAATAAATTTTCTGTAGAACCAAGAATTGCATTTGATTGGAGATTTGCGCCTAAGCATAAACTCACGCTTGGTGCCGGGATGCACAGCAGACAAGAAGGACTTGCGTTCTATTTTATTCAGGATCAAGATTCTCCAGGTTACATCAATAGGAACTTAGATAATAGCCGAGCAGTGCATGTTGTGCTTGGATATGACTATTCGATTATTCCGAATCTGACCTTGCACACAGAAGCCTATTATCAATATTTGTATGGAATTCCAGTGCGTGCCAATAAGTCCAATTCATATTCATTAATAAACGCTGACCAAGCCTACGAGAAACGAGCGTTAACAAACGAAGGAATAGGAACCAACTTCGGATTAGAGATTACAATTGACAAGGCCTTTTCAAATAATTATTACGTGCTTGTTACTGGGTCTTTCTATAATTCAATTTATCAAGGTTCTGATAATGTTTGGAGGAATACCAAATACAATGGCAACTACATTACAAGCGTAACGGCTGGAAAGGATTTCCGTGTTGGTAAAGACGGTAAGCATGTTATTGGCGTCAATTTTAAATTCTTTTTTGCAGGCGGCAGAAGGATTACACCCATTGATCTACAGGCATCTATAGCAGAAGGCGAGCAAGTACGAGACGATTCAAGAGAGTTTGAAGGAAGGGTGGACGATTACCTCCGGCTAGATGCTCGTTTGAGGTTTAAACAAAACCTGAAAAAAGTTGCTTGGGAAGTTTCGTTAGATATTCAGAACGTAACCAATAAACAAAACGAGATTAATAGAAGGTACAACGTGGCAAAAGAGGAAATTGTAAAGAGGTATCAGCAAGGATTAATCCCTGTGCTGAAATTCCGAGTGGAGTTTTAATTGGGCAGTTTTTAGTTTGCACAGCACAATCCACTTGTATTTTAATACGTCTTCTGGTTTTGCGCTTAGTTTTCAAAGATTGGTTACTAGGTTGTTCTGGAATCAGTTCTCCGCTTAGCTAAATAGAATAGTCTGTTATTTTGCACCATGCTTAAGCGCGTCATTTGTATTCTGGTTTTGTCATTATTGGTCAGTCCAAACTTCGGTTGGTCTACTAGTATTCTTGTTCCTTTTTTAGGAAAACTAAAATCTGCTGATAAAAATCAATTTCAGAAAATTCAAAATGCTTGTAGGATTGCGCCAAATCAAGCACTCGATTTAGCTCGCTTGTTTTATATTAAAAATGCTTCGCTTGATGGTGAAGCGTGGGCGTTACTTGTATATACACAGTTACTTCTTGATAATGATAGTATACAACGAGCAAAGGAATTACTCGAAGATTCTTTACTGGTAAACTGGCCTCGACAAGCTGATTGGGTACGTGCTTACAGAAACTTAAATCTTGGTTTGGTGCTCACCTATGAAGCGGATTATACAAAAGCGAAAGCCCAATTTGAAAAGGCTAGTCTGCTTTTTGAAGCTTCGGAAGCACCCGAATTACACTTATTACTCATTCAGTCGCTTGCCGAAAATTCTAGGTATCGTGGTAGATTTGATGAAAGCCTTAATAAATGGTACGAGGCGTTGCAGCTGGCAGAATCCTTAGCCGATTCGTTTTCAATCGCAGACGTTCAGATGGGAATGGGAGTCGTTCGCTACCTGTTAGAAGAGAGAGATTTAGCTAACGAAAACGTAAATCTCGCATATGATTTCTACATAAGGAAGGGCGCGAAAAAGAAGATTGCGTATGGTCTTTCTCTCAAAGGATTACTTGCTTATCAACGTGGTTATTTTCAAAAATCCATTGAGAAAAACCTTGAAGCCTACAATTTGCGGAAGGAGGTTTCTGATTTGAAGGGGCAAGGTGAAAGCTTAAACAATTTGGCTTTGGTCTACATGGGGATTAAGAACTGGAGGCAAGCACTTTCGTACTTGGAAGAAGCTGTTCAATTGAAAATTCGAGCTGAGGATTTTACTCAAATGGCCGTAATTTTTAACAATATGGGGCATTGCCATTCAAAGTTGGGTAATTCAGATATGGCCTTGGAGTACTTCCGGTTAGCATTGAAAAAAGCACAAGAAAATGGGCAGATGGGAGATGTGCTAAATGCCTATCAGAGTATTGTCAGGTTTCATAAAAAAAGCAGGAATTATGAGGAGGGTTTCAATGTCCAGCAGAAGCTAATTCAGCTTAAAGATAGTTTGTCAGAAATCCAAAGACTAACGGTAGTTGACGAATTGGAAGTGAAGTATGAAACACAAAAAAGAGACCTAGAAATACTAGCACTGCGGCAAAAGCAAGCCATTGTTACAAATCGGTGGTTGACACTAGCTGTTGGTTTGTTTTTGACAATCATCATCGGAATTCTATTTGTGGATAACCAAAAACGAAAGCACCGCCAGCAAACCGAGCTTTTAACCAAACAGGATGAATTGAAAAAGGCAGAACTACGTATCGTGACGGATCTTCTAGAGTACAATCGAAAAAAGCTCAATATCTACACGCAAAATTTATTACAGAAGAGTGAGATTGTTGATCGGTTAGAAGAAAAACTTAAAGGTTCAGTGGAGGGTGAGGGTCGGATTGACGAAGCTGGTCAAAAGCTAATTCAAGACTTTTCCGCAGTAAGAATTTTGACGGATCAAGATTGGGAAGAATTTAAAGACCTTTTTAATAGTGTTCATCAAGGGTTGCTTGATAGGCTATTGCGCAGCTACGCAAATCTCACACTTGCAGAGCAGCGTCTTTTTCTCCTTATGAAACTAGCCTTGTCTACCAAGGAGATTGCAAACATTTTGGGTGTTTCACCTGATTCAGTTAAGAAGGGTAGGTATCGTTTAAAGAAGAAAATTGGTATTGGAGATGCAACATCTATGCAGGATTTTGTGACCTCTTTCTAGATTGATTTCAGGGTTGTCCACCTATTTGTCCACGTATTATTTCTTGTGTAGTTGATTAAAACATTGATATTTGTTACGTGTTTCACGCAGCTTCAAAGCAATCACAATGGATATTCAAGCGAATTATATTCATCTAGAGCAGTTTAATCTGTTTGATAATATTCCAAGAGTTGTTCTTGAGGAAGTTTCAAACTTCACAACGCTGAGATCCCGGCCGAAAAACTCTTACATATATCATCCAGGAGATGTAAGTGAAGTTCTCTTCATCCTTAAGGAAGGAAGAATTAAGATTGGGAACTATTCAGATGACGGGCGTGAGGTAATCAAGGCAATTATTCAGCCAGGAGAATTGTTTGGAGAGATGGGTTTAGCGGGAGAAGAAAAGCGCAATGAGTTTGCCATTACAATGAAAGAGGAGTGTTCTTTCTACATGATTTACGTGGCAGATTTGAAATCTGTTATGCAATCAAACGCAGAACTGAGTTTGAGATTGATAGACCGTATTGGTTCAAGAATTAGAAGAACAGAAAGTAGATTGGAGTCTATCATATTCAAGGATTCTAGAACACGTGTTGTCGAGTTCATCAAAGAAATGGTTGACACAGTTGGCTGTGTTTATGGAGATGAAGTGCTATTGGAGCATTTTCTCACCCATCAGGATATTGCAAATCTAACGGGTACATCTCGTCAGTTTGTAACAAGTGTTTTAAATGAATTGAAGAGAGATAAGATTATAAAATTTGATAGAAACACGATTTTAGTGTCGGATACCAAGGGGTTGGCCGCACTAACTTCGACTGGTCTGGCTTAACGGATGTAATAGGGGTTGGATTCGTTTTAGAGATTACCTCAGCCAGACCAGAACCGCGAGCTTAATTGCTCGCGGTTTTTTTATGCAAAAGAAAAAGGTGCGCCTTATGGGCGCACCTTTAACCAACAAACCGGATTCTAATGATTTGAAGAGGAAACCTAAAACCTCTTTCAAATTCTTTTAACCTGCCTAGAACTAAAACCTAAAAAAGTCCTTCGTTTGTTCGGAGACCAATCCGAACCGAAATGGCGAGGTCAGTGAATCCAATAACTGTATATATTACATGTCAGACTCTTCGAGTCCGATGATAGAAGCTTGTTTGTCAAGATCAGCTTTTGTGATTTTACTTTCTAGTACAAGTTTTTCTGCATCTGCTTTTGAAAGATTAGAAGAGTCAGTTGAAGAGATAGTTCCTAAAGCGATAAGTACTGCGATTAATAATTCCATAATTCCTTTTGTTTTAATTGGTTCGACTGAGGTCTTATATGCAGGTCGCAGAACTTTCGTTTGGTCGTTTATCGATACCTTAGTTTTTTATCGACCAACGACACAATAAGCCTTGAAGGGACTTGAACACCTGCGGAGTATTCATTTTATGATGGATAAGAATGAGCGCCTAGCGCTACGTAACTATCTAACTTGCTTCGAATCGAGGAAGAAAGGACACAAGCCCAAGTCCATAATTCTACTTGACCTTATAGAGAAGTATGAGGATGACGACAAAGTCATTCTCCTATTAAAGAAGAAGATTGCATCTGAAGATGCTAGGCGGATGGTTATATCTCGGCTTAGAGATAAGATGCTCACATCATTATCGCTTGACGTGAACCTTACCAGAAGCGAGAACTATGACGAACAAGCCCAGGCACTTGCTTCGGTTGTTCAAGGTAAACTGCAAGGGCGTTTGCTAATTGCTCGAGGACAACGGAAAGTTGGTTTCCATGTCATGGACAAGAATATTACGCTCGCAAAACATTACGAGCTGTATGATGACCTTATAGATATGTTATCGGTAGAACGCCAATATATAAAGGCGTTTAAAGGAACGGATAAGGCGTTTTACGATATCGTTAATCAGATAAAGAACTACTCGGAGTGCAGAGATGCCGCCAATTTGGCTAAGCAATACTTTGAAGAAATAACCATGCGGTATGGCTTTAAAGGTCTTAGTCGTATGCCTGCCGACCCTAAGCAGATTGAATTCTTAAAAGAAAGGATAGATCGCCTTCATGATGAGTTTGAAAAGACCAGTTCTGCAACAGTGGGTTATTATTATTACTTCTTATTGGTTGAGTTCAATCAGGTGCAAAACAATCTAGTTGAAGCTTCTGATGCTTTATCTAAGCTTGCTCAAATGCTGGAGAATAACCCGGCTATTAAAAGAAAAGTGCGTCAGGCAAGTGTTCACTTAAACCTAGGTGCAAACGATTTATGGCTGCATCGTTTTGAAGAATCGCGTAAGCAGTTTGATACTAGTTTGACCTATATAAGGGAGAACACGAGGAACCACGGGGTGATTACTGAGCTTTTATTTTACTCCTTATTCTATGCTGGAAACCTAGATGAGGCGGAAACCAAGTTTGAAGCGTTGGTTGATAGTAAACATGTAGACCAGAGCGATTTTCGAAAGGCAATTAGAAGTTACTTACTGGCATGTGTGTCGTTTGCCAAAGGAGAGTTTCGGAAGGTGAACTTGCGACTTGCGAGTAGTCATCATATAGGAAAAGACAAGGAGGGTTGGAATATTGGGTCAAGGGTGCTCAGTATAATGCTGGCAATTGAGCGTGAGAAGTTTGACCTTGCTGATACGCTAATTGTAAACCTTAGACAGTTTATACGGGAAGGAGTTGAGGATACAGATTTGAGGTTTAGAGACACACTCATTCTATCTATACTATTAGAGCTACGTAAAAAGAGCTACGACTTTCCTGAGGTATTTGAACTAAAGGAAGATGTGATTTCCAAACTAGCCGAGGACAATTACGAAACAGGGTGGATACTTCAGACGCCTGAAATGATATGCTTCCATACTTGGTTTATTGATAAAGTGAACGAACGCTCTTATCAACCCAACTATTCTAAGGAGTATATCTATGCTCCTTCTCTCGCTGCTAAGTAGCCTTTAGGTCAAAGCCCAATTGACTCAGTTTACACTATTGCGGTTGTAACGGCTATTCATCCCCACATTTCGGGTGTTTCATCGACTCATTTACCTATTCGTAGAAAGGTTACAGTCGTTTATCCATTTTTTTACTGTTATTAACAATCATATTTTGGATGGTCTGTATCCGTTATTGATAAAGGGTTATGTGTGTTTTGTGTGTTTTGTGAATGTTCGGTTTGGTTTTAAGTCTTTACGCCCATGGCAAAAAGACACTGCACCTTTGGGTCAACAAATCGGAATAACCATAACAAAAACGAAAACAAACATTCACCCCGCCAATCGGCCTGACCACCGAGAAGCACTAAAACCTAAAAATTATGAGCGTTCTTAACAACTTTAAAAAGCTAAAAGCAGAAGGAAAGAAATTAGTTGTCGTTACTTCTTACGACTACTGGAGTGCAAAAATCCTTAACGAAACAGACGTAAACGGAATTTTAATTGGTGACTGCTCGTCTATGGTAATGCATGGACACGAAGACACGTTGAACTCTGATGTTGAGACGATTGCAATGCACACGAGAGCTGTAAGAAAAGGCGCAAAAGACAAATTCCTTATCGCAGCAATGCCTTTCATGAGTAACAGAAAGGGAATGAAGGAAACAATGGATAACGTTGAGACCTTGATTAAAGCCGGAGCAAACGCTCTTAAAATAGAAGGTGTTGATGGAAACGAAGAGCTTTACGCACACCTTTCTCAGTCTGGTATCCCTACAATAGGACACATTGGCCTTACACCTTCTCATCACAATGCAATTGGTGGATTTAAAGCTCAAGGTAAAACACTAGAAAGCGAGATTAGCATCATCGAAGAAGCGAAAAAGCTAGATGAACTTGGATGTATCGCAATTGTTTTGGAAGCAGTTCCTCAGCATGTTGGTGCAGCAGTAAGAGATGCAGTTTCTATTCCAGTAGTTGGTGTTGGAGCAGGATTGGATGTAGACGGACAAGCACTTGTTCTTCAAGACATGCTCGGATTCTCTACAGACTTCAAGCCTAAGTTCGTAAGAACGTACATGTACGGAGCTGACCTTATTAAAGATGCTGTTAATCAGTTTGCTGCAGATGTTCATGCAGAAGCGTTCCCATCAGCTAAAGAAACATACGCACCAGCTAAGCAGCAATTGCTTAAAGTAGCGTAATCATAGTCATCAACCCTAAAAAACCTAAGCTATGAAAACGTCATACTTGAAAGTTGTAAAAAGTCTCTCTCCAGAGATAGCGCATCCAAACTTCAATTCCTTCATGGACAATTTAAACCAACAGGAAATGGAGTGGTACGCCACCTTCAGAAGCCATGTAACCGACAAAATCGAAACATATGATTTTGATGAGTTGACAGAAGAAGGAGTAAGAAGCCTTCTACCAGTGACAACATTAGCAGCAATGGCCATTATGAAAGCTGGTTTTGGATGGGGAGATGCTCAATTAATAAACGAATGCAAGAACGATTTACGAGTTCGTCATGCACTAGGAATCAACGATTCATCTGAAATTCCAACTGCAAGTATGATGAACAAGTTTAGAGACTTGCTAGACAAATTCGATCAGACTACTGGAATCGACCTTATGGCACAACTCATCGAAAAGGTGACTGCTGAAAAAGGACCAGTTATGAAACTCGGAGGAGGAAGAATAATGCTTTGGGCTATGCGAGTGGCCTAACAGGAAAAGAGACTCGCACCTACAAACCTGGAACTGGAACTTCCTTACAAGGGCATCAACGAAAGTTGATGCCCTTTGTTTTTTTTGAGTAATTAGAAAACGTATATCTCGCGTTCGGCAGTTCGCTTAAAAGACAGTAGTTTTGCAGCCTCTAAGAATGAACCGAAATGAGTTCGGTTTCAAACTAAAAAGAAGAGAATGACATCAGAAAAAGAGCGTTTGGGTTACGCGTTGGGGCTAAACATAGCCAAGAACCTACAAGAAACTGGTTTTGAAGAATTCGACTACAGCGCATTCAGCTCTGCACTGGAAGATCACTACGCTAAGAGCGAATTGAAACTTTCTGTGGATGAAGTGAACGAAACCTTGAAAAATGCGATGGCAAAAATTCAGGCAGAAAAGCACGGGCCAGTAATGGAAGAAGGCGTGAAATTCTTAGAAGAAAACGCCAAGCGTGATGAGGTAACCGTTACTGCAAGTGGATTGCAGTACCGGGTAATGACTTCGGGTTCTGGAAAATCTCCAGCGCCAACTGACCAAGTGACTACGCATTATCACGGAAAACTGCTTGATGGAACTGTTTTCGATAGTTCTGTAGAGAGAGATTCTCCTGCAACTTTTCCCGTAAACGGTGTAATTCAAGGATGGCAAGAAGCATTGCCAATGATGAAAGAAGGTGATAAATGGGAGCTTTTTATTCCTTTCAACCTTGCCTATGGCGAAAATGGAGCAGGAGGGAGCATTCCTCCGTTTGCAACCCTTATTTTTGAAGTAGAACTAATTACTGTAAACTAATGAAGAAGATTGTTTTTATCGCAATGGCCGCTGTAACACTAGCTGCTTGCAATACCACTACTAACAAGGATGTTTCCTTGAACAGCTTTGCAGACTCTGCGAGTTATGCCGTTGGAACTTCCATTGGCTTGAACCTTGCCGGAGATTTTAAATCGCAGGGGGTTGATACCTCGTTCAAAACAGATTTAGTTGTTGCAGGCCTTTCTGCTGCGCTTTCTGGCGATTCAGCTAGTGCAAAATTGTCGCAGGAAGAAGCGCAAGAAATTGTTGGTCGTTTTTTCGATGAGATGAACACAAAGAAAGCAAGTAAGAACGTAGCTATCGGACAGGCTTTCCTACAAGAGAATGGAAGCAAACCGGGTGTGGTTACAACCGCAAGCGGATTGCAATACATCGTTCTTAAAGAAGGCGAAGGAGCTTCTCCTTCTCCAGCTGATCAAGTTCGTGTTCATTACACAGGTAAATTGCTTGATGGAACTGTTTTCGATAGTTCAATTGAGAGAAATGAGCCTGTTGTGTTTTACGTAAGAAGCGTAATTCCAGGATGGACAGAAGCATTGCAATTGATGAAGGAGGGAGCTGAGTACAAACTTTTTATCCCTGGGAACTTGGCCTACGGTGAACAAGGAAACCCAAGAGGTGGAATTGGCCCGAATTCGGTTCTAACGTTTGACGTTAAACTAATCGATGTGATTACTGAGGAGTAAGACCTCGTTTCAATACCATATTTTCAATGAGTAAGGCCCTATTTAGGGCCTTACTCGTATAACGGAGGTGGAAGAAACCGCTGGGTGCCAGTTTCTGAGCCACGCTATTTTCAAAGGCCGTTATCATTCCTGCATGGAAAAAGAAGAATGATTTGTCATTAAATACATCGGTAGATACAGGAGTATTGGAATCTATTTCTACGTTGAGTTTTATAGCTGCATTCTCTAACATCAGCTTTTTCATTCCAGAAATACTTTTCAATCTTGACTGAATATCAGCTTTGATTTTTCCTTCAATCTTGCATTTGTATTCTAATGGAAGAAGGGGGATTAACCGCGAAACGTGATAGAGGATTAACTCCGTTGTTGGGTAGTTTGGAGCAGAGTAGAAGGGAAGTGAGTTGTGCTCGTCATTCATGATGGCTTCTGTGATGAATTTGAGCGTATCATGATCGTATTCGTTCAAATCATCTTTGAAATGGAGTAAGATGACTCGCATCAAGTTACTCAGCACACAGATGTCAAACTCGATGTACATCTTCTCCCCAAAAAAAGTTGAATAGCATTTCAGGTCGCGGTATTTCTCAAACGGATTAAACGCTCGTTTGTAAGCTAGATTAGCATGCTTTTTCAATTTCTCGCGAAGCAATGAAACACGCTCTTTTGAAGCATTCTCCGTAAGAAAGACCAAAGCCGTATCATCTACATCATCCGGAATTTGAAAATGCTTGAAACGGTGCATGAATGCTCCGTTTGGGAAATGACGACTCGGTTTCGTTTGCCAAAAGTTGTAGGTATCTAAACTGTCTTTGTTTTGAAACAGGTGATAGCTGGTTTTGGCTTCCGCAACGATGTCGTTGACCAGAGCCCGTTCAGTTTCTGTGAGTCGTACATCCAAGCCTTGTAGCATTTGAACTACTGAAGCGGTAAAAAACAGATTGTCGTCTTCCCTTTTATAAGGTAGAAAAGGATGGTAACGCTGTGACGGAAAAACTCCTTTGGGATAAACACAGTCACCCTTGGATTGAAGATTTTTTAACTCCAAAAGCAATTCTTCTGCTGAAGAGAAACTGTTCTGTTTATCCGATTGCAACATCGGATGCAAGGTAAGACGTATTGGCTACTTGATGTACCTGAAATCGTGTCCGCTCTTCAATTGCAAAAGCATCTCGTAAATCAGCTTAATCACGTTGTCAACATCATCTTTATGAACCGATTCAACGGTAGTGTGCATGTATTTGAGTGGAAGTGAAATAAGTGCAGAAGCAACACCTTCTCCTGAGTAAGCAAACGCATCCGTATCGGTTCCGGTAGCACGTGAAGCCGCAGCTCGCTGGAAAGGAACTTTCTTCTTTTCTGCCGTATTTACAATCATATCCAACAGATTGTTCTGAACCGCTGGACCGTATGTGAGAACAGGACCTTTTCCTGCTGTCAAATCGCCCTGCGTTTTCTTCTCATACATCGGAGTTTGCGTGTCATGACACACATCGGTAATAATGGCAACATCAGGCTTTATGCGTCTCGAAATCATCTCTGCTCCGCGAAGACCAATTTCTTCTTGAACCGCATTTACGATATACAGGCCGAAAGGAAGTTTTTTCTTCTTCTCTTTTAGTAATCTCGCTACTTCGGCAATCATAAAACCACCTATTCGGTTATCCAAAGCTCGACCCACCACATAGCGGTCATTTAGCATTATCATTTCATCTTCGAATGTGATTACCGAACCTACATGAATTCCTTTTTCTAGCACCTCTGTATCGCTATTGCAACCAGTGTCAATAAAAAGGTTTTTGAGACTCGGAGCTTCTTCCTTAGCTCCATCACGAACATGGATTGCTGGCCATCCAAAAACACCTTTCACAATACCTTTCTTAGTGTGGATGTTTACCCGCATCGAAGGAGCAATCTGATGGTCAGAACCACCATTTCTACGAACGTAAATCAGTCCTTCTTTAGAGATGTAGTTAACAAACCAAGCGATTTCATCCGCGTGAGCTTCAATTACAACCTTGTATTTAGCTTCAGGATTGATGATAGCAACGGCAGTTCCGTATACATCTGTGTAATACTCATCAGTATATGGTTTGATATAGTCTAACCACAACTGCTGGCCTGAAGACTCAAAACCCGTAGGTGATGCATTATTCAAATAGGTTTTGAGGAAATCAAGGCTTTCGCTACGCATATCTGTTAGGTTTTACTGCTGAATTTGCGCGAATATACGCTGGGCATAAGGATAAAAAAAGCCTTCTCAATTGAGAAGGCTTTTGGTGACCCGACTGGGGCTCGAACCCAGGACCCTATCCTTAAAAGGGATATGCTCTACCAGCTGAGCTATCGAGTCGTGTGCTTTTTTCAAAGCGGTTGCAAATATATATTCTCACTATTGGAATTACAACCCTCTTTTTGAATTTAAATTGAATTCTTCTAAACCCAGTGATAACGGGCGATTCAGCTATTTTTCAACCTTAATGGAGTGTCCCATTTTGTCTCTCTTCGTTTGCAGATAGAAGCGATTATGCTCGTTCGCTTCAATCTCTATGCCTACAGTGTCAATGATTTCAAGACCGTAGCCAATAAGACCCGTTCTCTTTTTTGGGTTATTGCTCATTAGTTTCATTTTGCTAACACCAAGATCACGAAGAATTTGAGCTCCAATTCCGTAGTCGCGCTGGTCCATATCAAAGCCGAGTGCAAGGTTGGCTTCTACCGTGTCCATACCTTGCTCTTGTAGTTCGTAGGCTTTTAATTTATTCAGGAGGCCGATTCCACGTCCTTCTTGGTTCATATAAACAACCACGCCTTTTCCAGCTTTTTCTACCATTTCCATGGCAGCGTGGAGCTGTGGTCCGCAATCGCAACGACAAGAACCAAAGATGTCTCCGGTCACGCAAGAGGAGTGCACACGAACTAGGATTTCCTCGTCATCGCTCCATGTACCTTTTACCAATGCCAAATGCGTTTGGTCGTTTGTTGTTTGCTTGTAGGCTACAAGTTTAAAATTGCCCCAGTTGGTTGGCATTTCAACTCCAATTTGTCTTTCAATTAAAGATTCGTGCTTCACACGATATGCAATCAAGTCTTTAATAGAAACCAGTTTGAGGTCAAAATTCTTGGCAATTTCCACTAAATGTGGAAGACGAGCCATTGTGCCATCTTCATTCATAATTTCAACGATAACACCTGCAGCTTCAAAACCAGCTAAACGTGCTAGGTCAATCGCAGCTTCTGTATGACCAGCTCTTCTTAAAACGCCACCTTTTTTCGCTTTCAGTGGAAAGATGTGTCCTGGTTTTCCAAGCTCTTCTGGATTTATATCTGGATTTACAAGTGCTTGTACCGTTTTGGAGCGGTCACTTGCTGAAATTCCGGTGGTGCAACCATGTCCCATCAAATCAACAGAAACTGTGAATGGCGTTTCGTACGCAGCGTTGTTGTTCTGAACCATTAGGTCCAAGCCAAGTTCAACGCAGCGATCTTCCACTAATGGAGCACAAATAAGTCCCCTTCCGTGAGTTGCC
>Ga0209632_10003825_pt1 | contig 13558 bp, 9 predicted proteins | sample COG_10_FD_184754 | JGI IMG/M metagenome (GOLD analysis project Ga0209632, IMG submission 184754) | Pelagic Microbial community sample from North Sea - COGITO 998_met_10 (SPAdes) (version 2) | ecosystem: Environmental > Aquatic > Marine > Neritic zone/Coastal water | place: Helgoland, sampling...
TCTTTCCCGGGCCATTTGCCGCATTCTGCTACCTGGTTTTTATCTTACTCTACGCTCCGTGTGTAGCCGTACTTGGTGCCATTAATAAAGAAGCCGGCTGGCACTGGATGCTACTGGTGTTCGGCTGGAGCACTGGGCTTGCCTACATCACGGCTACGGTTATTTATCAGATTGGCACTTTCTCGGTAAACCCCCTATTCTCCTCAATATGGATAGTGAGCATGCTTAGCATCTTGGCTGTCTTTATTCTTAATCTAAAGAGACTCTCAAGTAAGATGGAGCCGAAAAACCTCATTCCGGCTGTTCAATTATAGCAGGAGAAAGAACTTGCAGGACTCAGTGCAACAGGGTGTCCGACTCCCTGTCTCGACGTTTCTCGTGGGCGGGATTACTCTTCTTCTGCTGAGCAAGATTGTTTTAGCAACTACCCTCGACTTTTACAGCGACGAAGCCTTCTACTGGCAAGCTTCAAAAAATCCAGCCATCGCGTACAGCGACCTACCCTTCATGACTGCGCTGCTGATCGGATTAGGTTCAGCTGTCGATTCATACAACACTCTCGCAGCACGAAGCCTATTCATCTTGATGGGGAGCGCCTTGCCGCTGCTCGTCTATTGGATTTCCAAGCCAATCACAAATCCGAAGCATGCCTTAGAGTCCGCCGCGTTAAGCTTGTGCCTGCCGCTTGCAGGCTTCCTTGGCCTTTTAGCAGTGCCCGACGTTCCGCTAATTTTCTTTGGCCTCTTAGCAATTGGCTGCTTCGAGCGAGCACTGCGCACCAATCAATTATTGTACTGGGCACTTACCGGTTCATTTGTCGCACTCGGTCTGTGCACACACTACCGTTTCTTCCTATACCCCGCCGCCGCACTACTTTTCCTGACGTGCTTTAGAACGGAACACAAGCAATGGAAAAATCCGCGCCTATGGTTAAGCATCCTCGTTGCAAGCATTGGATTAATACCCATCCTTTGGTTCAATCTAAGCAACCAATTGAGCAGCGCAGGTTTCTACCTCGTAGATAGACACCCATGGGAATTCCAAGCGTCCGGTATGCTGCACCTATTTAAGCAAGCAGGACTGGTAACACCCCCGCTATATATATTATTTGCGTACACGATTTATCTGATGTATCGAAAGGCTAGTCTCGGTGATCGCAGTGCTGCACTGCTACTCAGCTTTTCGCTGGCCAATGTACTAGTCTATCTCCTGCTCGCTCCCTGGACAGATGCTACCAGCACGTCTATTCACTGGCCTCTTTCCGGGTACTTCCCTCTGCTCATTTACGTACCCTATGCTCTGCGAAACGCTGCGAATTTACTCGGCACCTATTTTACTGTACAAACGGCCCACCGGCTCGTCATTGCCATTCCAGTTATCGGCTTTCTTGGCACCCTCACGGCTCTGTTCGGCGTCGGCTCCCAGGCTTTTCAATTGCAACTCCAACCGCTTATTGGAACGGGCGTACTGTCGAATAAAATGGCCGGATGGACACAATTTAACAGTCATGTAGATGAATTATTAGAACGCGAATTTGCAGAATCACCGCTGTTGGTAACCGATAACTACTACACGCTCGCCCAGCTCGAATTTGCCGGGCTAACGCGCCAAGGATTTACACTTGATCAGGAAAAAGCAGTCCGTGATGGTCGTTTAACTCAGTATCAACTCTGGCATAAAGACAGACTCGGCTTAGAGCGCGTAGCCGCGAGCGAGTATCTATTTATAGCCGAGGACAGCACCTTGGACACAGCGGCAAAGCACGACTTGCTCTCCGGGCTTTGCGCCAGGACTGAGCGTTTGACTCATCTCGGGGAATTGAATCTATTCAATGGTGACAAACGATTTAGTTTTTATCGAGGAACTGCACTGCACCGCGTTGAGGACCTCGAACAAATTCAGACATCGGCTTGCCCATTCCCCTCCTTCGCCTGGATTGATACTCCCAGACGAGGCGCCGAACTTAGCGGGATAGTAGATGTGAATGGCTGGGCGTTCAACGAAGATATTGGTATCGACAGCATCACGCTACTCATCGATAGGGAATCTCTAGGCCTAGTCGATTATGGAGGAACCCGCCCCGATGTTGTCGAAGTTATGCAGGTGATGAGTGACCCCAACAGCCCTAACATCGGCTATAACTACAGGTTCGACAGCAATCAATTGGACAACGGTTCTCATCAACTAGAAATAGAGACAAGGAACCATCTGGGAATCACGCAGCGTTTCGGCGAGCGCACGGTTGAAGTGAATAACTAAGGCACACTAACTAATAGGGGCTTAGCACTTCGACTGCAATCTTCCACTCGTTACTTGCAGTGAAACGCCACAATCGCATATAGCTGGTTCGAAAGCTCTGCTCGGAACCATCTTCTAGCGTTTCCATCGTACCATAGGTATAACCCACTTCCTTGGATGCAGAAAGAAATCCGCCCATGTAAGTGAGGCTAATTTGATTCGTAGTTGATAATTGGTTGTCTAGGAACGCGCCATAGATCGAACTTGCTGCATCGGCACCTACCGCTGGAGCCATGCCTGGCACATAAACCCGTGTGTTTTCCAATCCGTATCTTAGCAGCGCACGTTGCCCGCCGCGGAAATTTATCGATTGCCCGAATAAGTTGTCGCGATCGATAAGCATCTGCATATTATTACTTTGTGCAGTCGCCATGACCGGATGGGCAGTTTCTTCCAGTACAGGTCTAGTGTCATCGAAATTTGGCTCTACTTCCAAACTCAAAAACCCAGGAATGGGAGCCACGATATCTGCCATCAATACCCAGCGACCTTCCTGCTTTTTCCAAATTGAAATAAGGTGTCCGAATTGACCAGTTAATTCATCCGCTAGAAAATTCAACGGCCCTGCCGTCAAACCCAAGTCGCCAGCACGGGAAACATCCACATAGTGTGCCTCCCAACTAATCTCATTCGCACTGTTTTGGAAGGTTTCAGAAGCGTACAAGTCGATGGCGTCGACTGGGCCGTCTCGGAAGACTGTAGACCCTCGCCCTAAAAATTCGAGAAACGCACCGGTTCTGCCAATCTCTACAGATCTATCCGCAAAGCCCTGATCAGCAGCCATCAAATCTAACCAGTGCTGATATTGACTCACCTCTTGGGTTTGTAAAGGCACTTCACTCGGTTTCCGCTCCTGCGCCTCCACCGTTATGAATTGAAAACCAATCAGCAACAGCAGTAATAACCGCTTATTCCAGTCTGCGCACCCTACTACTGCCGTTTTTTCTTCGATTATGAGCATCGATCAATAATAGTCTTATTCCTGCACCTTAACTAGCCTAAAAATCTCTCGAGGCAGCTATAAGCAGCGTCAGTTCTAGAAAATAGCTAATAAATTTAGTGTCAAAATCACTCACTAAAAAGGCCAGCATTAGTACTATTGATTGTTCTAGTAGTGATGAACCGCTAGAATGACCTGCCCTGACCATAGAGCAAAACGCAGCACCACCAGCGTCGGTATTATTCAGCCAGGCAACCGTCACCGAAACCCAATTGTGCAAAGAAAAACACGATACTTAGGCATTCAAGAAGCCCTGTTGGCAATTACCGCTTTGCTTTGCATAAGCCTTAGCCATGCTAGCACTGTACTTGTGGATAGAGAGTCAGAGTTTCTACAAATTGCCGATGCTGTCGACTACTATGAGGACAGCTCCGAATCACTGACCATCGATGATGTGGTGGCACCTAACTTTGGCGTAAATTTCATAGCCCACGATGAAGATATCCTCAACTTCGGCATCAGCAATTCAGCTTACTGGGTTCGATTCGATCTCGATTGGTCGGCCCTCGAAAACCAGGAAAGTAAAATACTCGAATTGGGGCCGCCGAAACATGTTCCCGGTGTCAGTAGGGGCGGCATAGAAGTATTCATCGTGGGCGATGACGGAGAGCTTGTTTCGCAATATATATTGGGCACGCAACAAAGTCCGAACGAACTAAAAACACTCAATCGAGGGTTCGCATTAAAGATAAATAAAATGTATGGCGAGCATTTCTATCTCAGGATAACGAGTGAGCGCCCAGTGCGATTGCCAATATCACTCTGGAGCGAGGAAGCGTTTCTTGAGCAATCTATACGCTCCGATGCAGGCCTTGGACTGCTGTATGGCATTCTGCTCGCCATGGCTTTTTACAATTTATTCCTGTACTTAACGATTCGCGAGAGCAGCTACCTTTTCTATGTGATTGCTATTACTAGCCAAGCCATCTTTCTTTTCTTAGACTCCAAACATTTACGTTATCTACTCGACGATTTTTACCTAAGCAGTTGGTGGGTGAATATGTCCGAACGGATAATCTATCCGCTGGTGGTTATAACAGCCCTCTTGGCACAACGCTCTTTGCTACGAATATATGAATACAATCCAAGACTGGATATGGTCATCAAAGTTATACTCGGCGCCTTTGGTCTAGTCATACTGCTGACATTCGTTACCAACGAAAAGGTATTCCAATATCTATTTATTACCCTGTTAATCGTTGCGATACCTCTTGCTTTCTATAGCAACATCGACGCTATTCGCAGAGGAAGCCTGACTGCGGTAGTGCACCTGGCTGCGACAAGTATTTTCCTAACTGGAGCCATCGTCTTGATTCTGCTGCAACTTTGGCCTGACTTTCCTAGCAATGCTTTTACCAACAATGCCTATAATATAGGCATTGTCATGCAGTCACTGCTTCTCTCTCTTAGCCTGAGCGCGCAATACAATCAAATCAAACAAGAGAAAGAAGATGCTCAAAAACAAGCTATCGATAATTTGGTTAAGTCTGAAAAAATTAAAGATGACTTACTAACCAATGTCTCACACGAACTTCGAACACCGCTCTACGGCATCAACGGCTTAGCCGAAATAGCATTAACAGAATTCAGATCAAATAATAATAATGCCGAACTTATTACTCAAAACCTAGAACTAATTCAGACCAGCGGCGACCGACTCACTAAATTAGTTAATGACCTGCTCGACTTCTCCAGCGCGAAAGAAAAGGAAGCTTATATTAAATTTCGGCCAGTTGACCTGAATAGCATCTCTGCCCTGGCAGTCGCTATATGCAAACCATTAATCAAAGAGAAGAACCTCGACCTACGAGTCGAAATAGACCCTAACCTACCGCTAGTAGCTGGCGACGAGGATAGGCTGCAGCAAGTTCTGGTCAACCTCACCTCTAACGCACTCAAATTCACCTACTCTGGGGAAGTCGTGATCTCCGCCCAGCTTACGTCCGACTACGACGTAATCGTAAAAATCCGCGATACCGGCATTGGCATACATAAAACTGACCACGACAATATCTTCAAGACATTCGAAAAACTACCGTCACAGCATTTAAACGCTTTTGGCATCGGCTTGGGCCTACCGCTTGCAAAGAGTATAGTTGAGTTGCATCGTAGTGAATTGAAAGTAGAAAGCGAATTGGATTTAGGTTCAACTTTTAGTTTTAAATTACGCGTGTCAATGGATCAGGCCAGAGCGGTCAAATCACCGAGCATCCACAAACAGATGATTCGGCGCGCGGACTATCTCCAGCAGGCCAACAAAAAGCCGAAAGCGCCGAAGCTACGCAGCGAACAAGACATCACCATATTGGTAGTAGACGATGATGAGATTAATCGCGTGGTTATGGGTCAGCAGCTGGATGAGTACAATGTCATCAAATGCTCGAACGGACTCGATGCACTGACCGTGGTTGAAGGAGAAAAACCGGATTTGATATTGCTCGATTTGATGATGCCAGGCCTGAATGGGTATGAGGTCTGTCAGAAATTAAGACGGCAATATAGTCAGATCGAATTGCCGATAATTTTAGTTACCGCAAAGAACCATCTCGAAGACCTCACTCAAGGCTTCAAGACAGGCGCCAACGACTATCTAGCAAAGCCATTTCACAATGAAGAACTGCGCTCCAGAGTAGAAAACCAACTACGACTCAGCTTGCTGCATCGAGTCAATGAAGACAACCTACGCATGCGCTCGCAAATTGAGTCCTATGCGAAGGCCGACTCCGAATTGCGCAGCTCACGTTTTAGACTGCAACAGGTACTGGAATCAATCAACGCCGGCTTTATTGCTTTCGAATTGCCAGGAAAAATATTCAGTCTCAACCAGCGAGCAACTGAGTTGCTTGGCACTGCTCGTGACGACGTTTTAGGCAGGAACATACACTCACTATTTTCTGATTCAGAAACGAACAATGAAATACTGTCTGCACTTCAACGCTGGGAGGGAGGCGAAGATAATGACGGTCAGCAACAGACCTTGCAGAATCGTGCGACTAGTCTAAGCATTAATGTAGAAGTGAGCTATCCCTACAGTAGCTCAAGCAAGTCTTCAGCCAAGCCTGTTCAATTCAATAGCAAACTAAACTTATTTGGCAGCGATGAGGGTACCGGCATACTTTTTCTAGAAGACACCGAGCCCTTGCAGTCACTTGCCAGTAGCAATGTTGTAACCGACACCGTTGAATTGCTCAGTTTTCTAGGACAGGCGCAGCGGAATATACGCCGCATCGGCACTCGCTTGAGTGTACTCACGCCCACGGAGATAAGCGGGCACCCGGCTTTGCTAGACAAGTTAACGGGCATCGAAGACCTGATTAACTTTATCGATAAACAACTTCCAAACGTTACCAGCGAAGGAGAATATCGCCAGCAGTTGGTCACTCTCATGCGCTCAGCCCTACATACTTGGGAAGTGACGACCCAGAAGACAAAGATTGAACTCGCAGAAGAAAGTAATATTTGGGCTGTAAGTATTGACGACGGAAGATTGAGGACGCGAACCTTCGATCGCTACCTTAGAATTGAACAGCTGCCGAAAATTCCACGCTGGCGGGAAGTTGTAAGAACTGCTTACTTCGTTCTATCGAATCCAGCGATCGAGCCCGTAACGCGGAGGTCTCTAGAATCTGAACTCGAGAAAACCAAGTCAATTTTGAAAAAAGCAGCGATTGGTTAATACCCCCGTTCGCTGCTGAGGATAGTCTTCAGCATGCCCTTAACAATACAGACTGCTTGCCCATACAAGGCAAACAATTTGTAGGAATCTAGTCATACCCTATTGGCTGCTTCTTGAAACTTTTTAGCTGTATAGCAATTCACTCTTTGGATTAATAAACCAGGCTCAAATTCTGCGATCACTATGTATATACAACATTTTGGCCTAGCCCAATATCCATTTTCGCTAACTCCGGATACGCGGTACTTCTTAAAGTTGCCGAGCCACCAACGCGCTTTCGATTTCGTCGTTGAGGCGCTTCAGGATGAAAGCAGCTTCACAAAAATCACTGGAGAGGTAGGAATCGGCAAGACCATTCTCTGCCGAAAGGTATTGAACGCACTCGACGCTCTTGACAACAAATACGTGACAGCGCTTATTCCCAACCCGGTATTAGACGAGGAAAGCATGATGTACGCAATCGCTGAGGAATTAAAACTCAGCTTCGACCCCTTTGAGAGCTACTATGTGCTTTTAAAGCTTATCAGCGAAGAGCTGATCCGCTTATCGGTACTGGGATGGACTACGGTATTGCTCATCGATGATGCTCAGGCGATAACAGAAGAATCTCTAGAAGCTATTTATCTATTAACAGCAATCAAAAAAGGCGCCGACCAACCCATACCACTGCAAGTAATTCTATTTGGACAACCAGAATTAGATGACCTGTTACAACGGCTGGCCTTGCACGAATTGAGCCCGGTATCCTATGAGCTAGCCAGGCTAGAGAGAAATGACGTTGAAGCCTACCTAGATCACCGCCTCATCAAGGCCGGATACAATGGCTCGAACCTGTTTACTCATAAAGCGGTTGATCTTATTTCCCGTAGCTCAAATGGGATTCCAAGACTCATCAATATAATCGCCCACAAAGCTCTAATGGTAGCCTTTGGCAAACGTGACTATGCATTGACCGACAAACACATTAAACTTGCGCTTGAAGACATACATTACGTACAGCAAAAAAAGTTACGAACTCCCCGCTTCTTCTCAACTTAGCGCCGGGCATGATCCCCAAAATTTCTCCACAAACTTAACTTTATGCGCTATCGATAGCTGCGCCCAATTAGTTGTATCGAAGCCCTCAAACCTTATAATCACCCTTCTTAAATTGATCCGGAAACTAGACTATGTCCCAAGAACTCTGGCAGCAACTTAAATCAGAGGCCCAGCAGGTCATACAGCAAGAACCTCTTTTAGCGAGTTATGTTACCGCGTGCGTTCTAAATCACAACAACCTGAAATCCGCTCTCAGCTTCATTCTCGCAAATAAGCTATCAGACAATGTAATGCCGGCGGCGATTGTTCAAGAACTGTTTGACAAAGCATTCAGCGAATCGTCAAACATTATTGAGGATGCCTCTTGCGATATTAAGGCGGTGTTTGAGCGCGACGCAGCCGTGAGCACACATCTAGCAGTCATTCTCTATATGAAAGGCTTTCAATCTATACAGGTTCATCGGCTAGCGCATTTCCTGTGGCTTAACGACCGGAAGGAGCTCGCATTATTCATGCAGAGTCAGAATTCCGAAGTATTCGGGGTCGATATTCATCCTGCCTGTAAAATTGGTCGCGGCGTCATGTTCGACCACGCGACCGGCATCGTAATCGGCGAAACTACTGTCATAGAAGATAACGTTTCGATTCTGCAGCAGGTCACTCTAGGCGGCACAGGTAATGAGAAAGGGGACCGACATCCTAAGATTCGATCAGGTGTATTGATTTCAGCGGGAGCCAAGGTGCTTGGTAACATTGAAATTGGTATCGGGGCAAAGGTCGGTGCTGGCAGTGTCGTTCTAAATAATGTTGAGCCACACACTACCGTTGTCGGAATCCCCGCCAAGGCTACTGGAAAGCCTTGCGCAGAGATGCCATCAGAAACTATGAATCAGAATTTCTTTGACTAACTAACATCCATTTGATGGCATACAGCGACGCTGTAGTGCGACTTGATACAAACAATATTAGGCTGACTAAGGCCGCCCTCCCAAAGAGGAGCTTAGGGTTCCTTTAGCAAGATAGTATTTTAATCGCCCAGTCGCCTGTCGCGGCTCTCCGTCCACTAATCTGGGTCGAAAGGTCAAACTTTTCAATTTCTCAAGCAACTGCCCCTCTTCTGGAGGAGTTTCCAAATAATGCCCGAGAAGTTCTTCCTGCTGAATCGTGCTTACCATGCTGCTGAAACGATGGCTATACCAGCTAGACGCCTTATTCACTCCCGCAAGTTGAAACGAAAACAGAGCAAAGTTTGAATTTGCCGCTGCACTATCAGTCGTATTGCCAGGGATTGGACTACGCACATTTGGCAGTGCGGCAGACCATTCACTGAAGGACAAATAGGCATCGGAGTTTGCTTCGCCTATCGTCACCATCCTATTACGTTGCGCCGCGACAGCCACTTCCAGACTCGCATAAAATTCTATATCTGGTATCACCATCGGTTGATTAAAGAATTCATTCGCCAGCGTAGCATCCACACCAGCCGCTAATAACTCTTGATACGCTTGTCTATAAGCTTCTACCGCGACCTGAGGTTTGTTATAAAGAATATGCCAATCGGCGAGATACACATGCGTCATCGCTATGGCTTTCAGGTCCGGTGACTCACCCTCGGCATAGATCGAAAACAAATTGTCGAGCAAGCCCAGTCCCGTCAGGTAAAAATTTTCGTTTACGTCCGAGCGATCACGCATGATTTCCAAGCCTGGCGCGATCCGTCTCAGCGAATAGCTGGTTGGGCCGCCCCGCCACAATGCAACGGTCTGAAGATGAAGCTGGCGCAGCTGTTCGTAAATTATTGGCACGAGCCGCTCGTCTGCCTTTCCCCAAACAGACTGAGCCACGCCAATCGCAAGCCATCGAATACGAGAGGATTGTCCGAAATGATAACCTTGCCAAGACCTGTTATCTTCCGCAAAAGCACGCAGGTGCATCCGTGACAATTCTAGCAGGTCCTCGATCAATAGCTGATCGATTCGTAGGCTCTTAAAGGTATAGAGCCAAAGCAAATGCTCCATACTCTCTCTAGCGCTTTCCCAGTTTCCTTGATTGGCAAAGTTTTCGATTTTCTTTCGAAGTAAGGGGCGTTGGGTTTCGGTATAAAGACCATCTTCGACACGGCCGATTTGCATTGCTCGGTCGAGTAGCACGTGAGCGTCATCAAATTGACCCAATAGCATTAGCTGATCAGCCAGTTGCTCGAGCGGCTCGACTAGGCGCGAATCCATGGGCCCAAAACGATCCTGCTGGCCATCTAACAAAGCACGCGAAAGCGCTAATTCATCAAGAGAATCTAGAGCAGGCTCAAATTGTCCGTAAACAGGTCCAATGGGGCTTGCCAGAAAAATAAGCAAGACTGCGGCAAGTCGCTTCTTCATCGTAGTTCTCTGCTTAACTCTTTTAGCTTTAAGCTGCATATTCGGGTGAATAGCGACCAACGGCTCGCCGTAATGCCCGCGTTGTCGGGAAACCCTATGAGTCGCTATTTACTAGTCTCTTGATTATACTCGATGAGAGTATTAAAAATGACTGAATTTAGGAGAATAATGTGAGAAAAATCAGCAAAACCCTAGGCTTTTCCCTACTAACACTGATAATAAGTCTAAGCGCTGGAATTTTCGCCAGTTCGTCAGCAGCACAAGACGGCAAAGTATATGAGCTTAGAATCTACACGGCGACGCCAGGGAACTTGGGCAATCTTCATGCCCGTTTTCGTGAACACACAATCCGTATATTTGAAAATCATGGCATGAAAATAGTCGGATTCTGGTCACCATTGAGTGAGGAGGACGCCGATGACACGCTTATATACGTCCTAGAACACGCTAGTCAAGATGCGGCAGACGCTTCGTGGCTAGCATTTGGACAGGATCCAGAGTGGAAATCGGTCTCTGATGCATCTAATGCGAATGGCCCAATATTGGCAGGGGTTGAACGACGCTACATGTCAGCGACTGACTACTCTCCACTGCAATAATGGAAAAAAAAGGGACAGCTAATCTTAGCCGTCCCTTTTCTCTTACTATGTGATTCTCATTATACCTACAAGCCTATCAATAAAGTCGGGAGTATTTTAAAAAATCATCGGATTGTTAAAAAACTTGAATGAGCCATAGGCCAACTCCAATAATTCTACTGTAGACTGCACCTCGCCTACCCAATAGTAAAGCAAGGCACCCACTATAATTACAGAGGAACTCGCCGCCGCGATTGTTCTGTCATCCCACTTACTATTGTTCATACGCTCTCCTAACAATTGAGTCCAATTTTCTCTTAACTAAATCCAATCCAGCGACCAGTAGCGGCGACTGTAAACCAAATAGTAATAGATGCCACTGCTAGTATGCGCAGAATCCACGGATCTATCTCACTATGTGAACGACTATTCAACAGGGGTTGCTTGATGAAGAACATAAAGCAGGAACCTACAAGTAAGGCGAGCATTTTAATCCAAAACACTGACATATAATAAACTTTATCGGCTACGCCGGCCGCACAGAAGATGCCTGTCGCAATTGCAACGCTCAAACTATACTTGAAACATTGGTGAGTACCCTTGGTGATGGTCTCAGAGGGAATATCTTTAAGGAGTACTCCCAACAATCGCAGATCAGTAACCAATACCGTTCCACCGATTATCGCCATGGAAATTAGATGCACCGCTTGAATAGTTGCATATATTGATCCGTAGGTTATCCCCAAATAGCCAATCCAAGAGGAATATTTCAACCATTCAAAAAATGGCAGTAAACTCGGATAAACTGAAGTCCTAACTTCGAAGAATTCTACCAACACAATGGCCAGCACTACAAATATCAGGCCCGCCACACTCCTATAATTACTCAGGAAATTACTCAACATCTAAAGCTCCAAATTGGTTTCTACTAATTCTCTACAGCGCGTTCAGTTGCTCCACGCAGCCTGAGGCCCAAAGAAGTGCAGTGTTACTCACTTTGGGACAATCTACCCAGTCATAAGGAATAAAACGTCCCATAGCGACAACGCCGCACCAGAGACTAAGAGATATAATCGCGCCTGTTCGCAGCGCCTTCGGGGCGACTCGAGCAGATTCCCAGGTGCCGTCTGCTGCTCGCATCCTCGAATTAAAAACCCAAGCATTTATAAAAGCCAATACTAACAGTATCATTTTAATGCGAAACCAAAGACTCTGAACGTTCTCAACTGGCTTCGCATACACCAGCAATATCCCAGTGATAAACATGATGACAAAGCCAATTATCATTGGTTTATGTAATCTATCGGCAATAGTTGTTGCCGACACACCAGGTAACACCCAACCAAGCATACGAAAATCAATGATGAAAAGTGAGCCTATACTAATCATCAATGTGAGAACGTGAGTTGCTTCTAGCCAGTTCCAACTGTAGTAACCTGAAACCAACATTTGGCTATATTCCTGCGCTTCTAAGTATTGAGCAAATTGCAGTAATAACTCATTTATCACGTCGATGGACCTCCTTGTTTCTCAGAATTAGTATCCTGAGTATTATTTTAGTGGAAGAATAAACACCCTTAAGCCCATAGTCCACCGCAATGATGTCGAATACACCAATGATGTCGAATTACATAGCTTAAGTTTGCGCTAGGATTTCGCGTTTTCGGTATTCGGAAGGAGTCACACCCTTAATCTGGCGAAATGCATTGTTGAATGGAGTTATCGATTGATAACCCACAGAAAGGGCTATCGTCAGCACTGGCACGTTCGGCTTATCCTTATTTGCTAACGCTTCCCCAGCGTCTTCGATGCGGTATTTATGCAGCATAGCATTGAAGTTTCTATACCCTAATTGCTTGTGAATAAAAGCGCGCAGTCTGTACTCGGGTAAATTTAATTTCTTTGCTAGCATCGCGATTGTTAGGCCAGCTTCCCGGTACAGTTTTCCTCCTTTAAATACTTCATTGAAACTGTCTTTATCAAATGGCGCCCTACTTCCTGGCTCCGCTTCCTCTGCCAGTTCTGCGACCTTGCGAATCACATTGCTCAGCGAAACGTAATCAAAACGCATCGCCACCAGTAACATACCCATAGCTAAAAACGCTATCGAGTTGACGATGATTGTCTGGGCAATAGCATAGCTGGCTGAGTCACCATCAAGCAGGAAGCTTTCAACGAACAAGACACTGAAGATCATAGCACCCTGCACGCCGATGATGAACCAACGCAGGATTCTGCGATCATATACCAAATCTGTCCTCCAACCTTTGAGAGTCCAATACATCGCGGAAGCAACGAAAGCCAACGCCATGACATCCATGCAAGCGGTTAGAAATGCTAGTGAACCCGAACCGATGCTACTGCTAAAGTAAAGAGACACGCCCAGAAGAATAGAATCGAGAACTACTTGAGCAGTAAATGCGAGACCCAACAAGATTGGAAATTTCTGCTGCTCTTGAAAGACCAGGAAACAATAGATCATGAACAACCCCGGAATCGCAGCTATGCCTATCTGTATGATCAATTGCCATTGACTTAGGTCTAGCCGAAACTGTGGGTCGATATGCTGACGTGTCATTCCATTCAGCAA
>Ga0209632_10003829_pt1 | contig 13554 bp, 13 predicted proteins | sample COG_10_FD_184754 | JGI IMG/M metagenome (GOLD analysis project Ga0209632, IMG submission 184754) | Pelagic Microbial community sample from North Sea - COGITO 998_met_10 (SPAdes) (version 2) | ecosystem: Environmental > Aquatic > Marine > Neritic zone/Coastal water | place: Helgoland, sampling...
CTATGAGGATAAACGATCTAGTTTTATAGATGGATTGCTATTTACATTATTTATAATATTTAAATGGTTTATACTTTCAAAAAAAAATTTAACAATTTATGAATATATAGGTATAAATAAAGATAATATACTAAATGTAGCACTACAATATATAATATGTCATATGGGTGTTTTATTTATTTATTATAATCTATAGTATTCGATTCATTTCATTTCTTTTCTTTTTAGTGGTATTTTTTTAATGGTTTGTATAGCACATTCGTTATTTACAGTAATAACATTTGCGATTGGAAATTTATGCTTTTTAATATAAGCAGCACACCATTGACAACAATGTGCTGGTTTAATTTCTTTTTTTGAATTTATTTTCCATATAATGAGTTTAATATTTTTTTTATATTTATTATAATCTAGTTGTTTCAAATACAAATATTTCTTTATAAATGTTATTGCGAGTTCTTCAGCGTGTATGTTTGCTAATATTGAATGGGCACCTATTTCACTAGAACCCACTTTAATAATTTGTTTTCGTTTAAGGTCATAAAAAACAATACTGGACGCCCTTATGATTGAACGAGTATTGTTCCAAAATATCCAACAAACACAAATAAATAAATGCGGGTTTCATTGTAGTGATATTGATTGACAAATTTACTTTTTAATTGAATTGAATGAATTGAATTAAATCAATTTTATTAACTTTATTAACTTTGTTTAATATATTAAGAAATTAATTTGCTTTTATATTACTTTTATGACTATATTTATATATTTAATTCAATTTAATTCAATTCAATTTGGAAATAATCTTAATATAATCTTTTATATTGTGTCCTATTTGTAATTCTAGTGCATCAATAGAATTACCATTTAATTCAATAGCATATCTAGACGGTTTAGTTGATGAAATATGTGTTGTTGAATGTGGTTCTGCATTTCGTTTAAATGAAACTATATTATAGTATTCATCTAGAAATATCATATCTAATGGAATATATGTATTATGCATCCATAAAGATATAATATCTGTTTTTTTATAATCAAATAACATTCCTTGTTTAGTAATATGTTTTCTAGAATTATTAACTGATTTTGTAGATTGTGTGTCGCTATGTGTTGAACTTGAACTTTCTTGTATGGTGGATTCGCTTAATGGTATTTTTCTAAACATAAGACCATGTTCCCTTAATTCTGGTGTATCAACCTTTACTAATTCTAGTGTTATTGTTATATTATTGTTTGATGTGTTAGTTGATGTGTTATTAAAATGCTGTATGTTTTCATAGTTTGATTTAGAATGGACATTACTATTACTATTACTATTAGTGAATAAAATGACGCATACAATAAAAAACAATAGTGTTAAATAAAGAAGATGTGGTTTTTTATGTTTTATATTTTTATTTATATTTTTATTTATATTTTTATTTATATTTTTATTTATATTCTTTTTTATGTTTGATTTGGAAGGCATAGTATTTTATTTACTGGTAATATAACTATATAATATACAACTATATAATATATAATCACATTATTAATTTAGATTACTATAACACTTATTTATTTGAATTTATATGAATTTATTTAATATGTCTTCTAATTTATGTTTAATTTTATGAAGATTCATATTATATTCTGGTAAATAGCCACCATATTCTATTGTTTTAAGTGCGTCTTGATTCCAAATACAACCTGTAGCAGCATCTAACATAATATACCAAGTAAAATTGTCTATGTAGTTTTTATCTTTAGTTCTTAATTTTTGTTCCAAATAAGGACAAAATTTAATTCCTGAATATTCACTACTGACTTTACCCCAGTTTATTAATGTATAAATATCAGTAGTTTTCTCTCTTTTACCGGTATCTATATTGTTAGACATTCCAGTAAAACTTTTCTTTATGGAATATTTTTTATTAAATTCGAGTAGTTTTTTTAGACTGTTTATATGTAATATTTTCGTTTCATCCAAAATAATGTTATATACTTTTTTCTTAGTGACCCAATCAGGCATTTCCGCCATACACCAATTAAACCAACTTGTTCCACAAGAAAACCATAATCCAATAGGTTTATAATCTATTTTTATATTTGATTTTTTTATTAAATTAAAAAAATTAGGATTTACTTTATTATTTATAAAATAAGGACGAATCTCATTTCTAGATTCAAAAGTAATATGTAATATTTTATATTTATTATATGGTATTAAAGCCATTTATATAAATTATATATTTTCTGAATATAACTATATAATATATAATCATATAATTAATCTATGTATGTGTATATGTATGTGTAACTTATTTTGATTTTTTTATAAAGGCAGGTCTATTATTTTTAAATATACTAGAATAGAATTTTTTATAGGTTAAGTCCTTCTTTTTATTATTATTATTATTATTATTTTTAACTATATATTGTTTATAAATATCTCTGCATATGCTTTTTTTATATAAATTAATTTGATTAACTAAATCATTCATATATTCTAAATGTAACAGAATTTTAATTATGTTAAGTTCTTTATCTTCTTTATCTTCTTGACCATTCAAATTAGTAGAACTAGTAGAACTGTTAGAATCATTACTTTGTGTTATATCAATATCCATTATATAAAGGAGAAATGATTCATTTTACTTACTCCTTTTAAATCAATTTTAAAATAAAAAAAAATTGAAATGATTTAAGATTAGATAAATCATTTATATAATAAATACATATTTTCTTAAAATTGATATAAAATAGACATTCTATTTTATTTAAGGAAATATAAAAAGAATATAAAAAGGAATATATAGTCATGTCAAATACATTAGAGAATATGAAACATGATAATAACTATTTATATAAAGAACCATCTGAGGTTAAAATATCAACAATGACATTAGTATCTAATATAAAAGATAAACTACTTGATAGTGATTTAGAAGGTGATAATATAGACAAAAATAATGATTTTAATTTAGATATATTATGTAGAATTATTAACACATTTCCATTAAATAGCGATATATTAAATACTAATGAAGGTGGTATAATTAATATTGATTACCATACAACTTTTCCAACAAAGTTTGCTTATGAAAACTTAATTAAATTTAAAAGGAATCCATTTTTCAATCAAATGAGTGTTATATTAAAAACATTTGCATTTAAAACAGTTAATGTTAAGATTTTTAATAATTCTAAATTACAGATGACTGGTGTGTTATCAGAGAATGAAGGAAAAAATGTATCTAAAAAAATAATTAATATTTTAAAAACATCTAAACTTAAAATCTATACTCACGACGCATTTTTAAGTAAAAAGAAGTCATATTCTGATAATAGCGAGATACAAACAAATGAATATATAATTGTTTATAATCCAAAAACGGATAAACTATTTTATTATAGATGGAATTATTTAGATATAATAGATGAAATAACAACTAATTTAAAAATTACATTATTTGATAATAAAGAAGAAATAGATGATTTAAAAAGTAAAAAAGGATGGATTTCTGATAATACAATTACAAAATTCATTACATTATTTAAATCAAAATTGGATAATTTGAGTAAAGTGAAAGAACATATTATTTCTCAATTACAGATTTTAAATGATTTAAAAGAAAAGAAAAGTTTTGAGAATATGAATACATTAAATGTTAAACATGAGGACGAAATTAATACATTAAATACTCAAATTTATGAATTAAATAAAAATAATTCACTTATTAATATAACAAATAATGATTTAACGAATATGTATAATAAAATTAAACATATTCAAGAAGTTGATAATGATGTTATTAAAAATGTTAAAGAAAAATTTAAAGACGAATTACAACAATTAAATGAATTAGACAATTTAAATGAATACTATGAATTTAATATAATTGATGATATTGATAAAATTAAACATCAAAATACAAAAATAGAACTTATTAATAGTGATTTTTCTACACAGTTTCCAATTAACAATACTAAATTAAATGAAATAGTGAAAAATAAATATAAATCGTTTTCTTCATATGAACCAAATGATTATCCTGGAGTGAAAAATAAATTTTTCTGGAATGCAGATAATATTAAAAATAAAAAAGAACACGGTAAATGTCATTGTAGTCCTAATTGTATTAAAAGAGGCAAAAAATCATTATGTGTTCAAATAACAATTTCCGTATTTCAAAGCGGTAGTGTTATTATAACTGGTGCGAAAAGTATTACACAAGTTAAAGACGCCTATAAATATATAAATGATATTTTTAAAGCAGAATTTGATAATATTAAAGGTAAAATAACAGAAGAAGATATTATAAAAAGTAAAGATAAAATTAATAATAATCGTAAAATTATGAGAAAACCCCGGTTATTTTATTTTAAAAAAGAAGATGTGTTTCCAGACCTTGTAAATTTATAAACTATAAACTATAAACTGTAAACTATGATAAATCTAAAATTTTATATATTCTAGCGTCATTATCTGTTATATCATCTGGTCTAAGATTTTCATATTGTAAATCATTATAATATTTTTTAACAACATTATAATATCCTACTCCTAATATAATACCTATTATGGATGCTAATAAAGAATCAATTACAGAATGACATCCTACATTTACACGAGACCAAATAGTTATTAATAAAAAAAAAACTAAACCATAAAGTTTAACAGGTTTTATTTTTTCAGTATACATCATATCACTTATAAAAAATGATACTAAAAATCCTATTGATGTTGGAATAGGTGCAGGCATTGATATATTAGATGTCTCTGATTTAATTAAAGCACATTGTTCATTTGTAGATGCATTGGTTACTGTTTTAAACGCTCCGCTTAAACCCTCTATTAAAATAAACCCGAATAATAATATATTAGCTTTTTTATTATCAAACATTAAACTAGACATCAATGAACCCATATACAATGATAATGGAATCATACGGATGATTGTATTTATAATTCCCTTAAATAGTAAAATACCATACTCCATTTTTTTATTCTATTTATGATTTTTATACTATATACTATATATACTATATATAATATATTTTATTTATTACACTATATAATATCCAAAGATAATTTATTATAATTTAAATTAAAACATATAAAACATATAAAACATATAAAACATATAAAACATATAAAACATAAAATGGATTTCGCAATTAACGGTAATATGTATTTAATTAAAAATACAAATACTGATATGAAATTTGAAAATGATAGATATGAAACAACAGAATATAAAATGCTTAAAAAGTGGCTTATTTTATTAAAAGCACCTGAAACTACATTAGATATCCAAAAACTAGAATCTAAAATAGATTTACTTTTAAAAAGAAAATTAAGAGGATTAGAATATGATAATACAGATACTACGGAGAATACTGTATTAGAAGGAGTATTCATTCCAGAAAAATATATGCGATATTCTCATATATTAGATTCAGTTGTTGAAATTTAAAGTGCATTGTGTTCTTATTTATTTATTTTACTTTTTTTTACTTATTTTCGAATAAAATTTTATATTTAATTTATTCATATTTGTTATAGTATATAATCTTAAACCAAAATACAACTATGTTATCTACAAAGAAAACAAAATTTGTAAAAACAGCAATACTTTATATTATCATTTTATTGCTTTTAATAGAAGTCGTTAAAATGAGACAATGTGAAAAAACTCCCTTTAATACTGTAGAATCTTTTCAAAATAAAAACAATAAAAACAATAAAAACAATAAAAACAATAAAAACAAACTTATTTATAAAAAAACTAAAAAACGTATTAAAGAATTGAAAAAAGAACAATTCAAAAATAAAAAACTATTAGATAACCATAATTTATTCCAAAAAATTCAAAGTATCCATTTTGCTAATAAAGAATTAAGTAAATCTCTTTTTGAAAATAGTGATTATCTTAATAATATGAATAAACAGAATATTCACGCTAGAAATTCCTCATCTCGAGAAGAATTAAAACACAAGTATATGAATGATTCTTTAACAGAAATAACAGACAATGATAAAGAAGTATTTGTTTGGTTAATGGATTTAATTCTAGATAAAACTAAAAATAATAAAATCATTTATAATTTTATAACTAAATATATTAATTATACAGATACTTATAATACAGAAACTACATCAAAACTTATAATCGCTAAAAATAATGAATGGTTAGAAAATGATATGCCTCATACACACGAGAATGTAATTATATTTTCAATGAATTGGTTTAAAACATTAAAACAAAAATTTGAGAATAAACAGGACGTTGAAGCATTAAGTGATGAAGGGACTACATTTATACACGAATTAATACATATAGACCAACGCTATAATAAAAAAACATATGAGGATTTTTACACATTATGGGGATTTAAAAAGGTTGGTTTCATTCATAATATTAATGATTTTTTAAGTAAAAATAGACATAATCCAGATGGTAACTACCTTAAATGGATATGGAATAATAACGGCGCGGACTATATTATAGGTGCAGTTTATAATTCTGATAAACCTAAAAATATATTAGATGTATCCTATATTTTAAAAGAATTAAAAAGAACTGATAATAATGTTTATAACAATTCAGGCAATAACAACGATACATTATTATATGCTAGCAATATATACATGGATTATTTTGGTATAGTAAATAATCATTACCATCCCAATGAAATAATGGCTCAATATATGGAATATTATTATCAAACACACGCATTAAATAAAAATGTTGAAATGAGCGATTATAAAGCATATAAAATATTTAATAATAAAATTGAAAATCTTTTATAATTGAAAATATTTTATAATTAAATAGTTTAAACTTATATTAATATATAATACATAAGTATTTATAATAGTAGCATTAAATTGCTATTAATAATGGGTATTCCTGGATTCTTTGCATTTCTAAAAAAGTATAATAATAGTGGTAATAGTAGTAATCGCAATCATGGTTCTTGTGCTAATTTAGATAATAATTTTATTAAAACATCCATTGTAAAACAAAATGAAATTTATAATGATTTTAATTATCATTTATTTCTAGATTTTAATGGAGCCATTTATACAGCATATTATACAAAGAATATAAAAACAGAAAGTGCTTTAATCATTCATACTATTGCTTATTTAGATACATTAGTTTCTATTTATACATCAGATACTCAAAAATTGAAAACTCTATATATAGCACTAGATGGTGTTCCACCTCGTGCAAAAATGGAACAACAACGCATGCGTCGTTTTCATAGTGTTAAAGAAAAACATCTAAATAAAGAAATTGAAAAACAATGGGGTGCCAATGACACAACTCAAGACACAACTCAAGAAAGCGATAAACTTGATACTACAATTATAACACCCGGGACAACATTTATGATGAAATTAAAGACAGCGATAGAGAAACATCTAAAAGAAAATGAGAAATATAAAAATATAGAAAATATAATATTTTCATCAGCAAGTGTTCCGGGTGAAGGAGAACACAAAATTTTTAAATATTTGAAAGATAAAGATGAACAAAATTATTATAGTGAAAATGATAATATTATAGTTTATGGGTTAGATGCGGATCTTATAATGTTATCAATGATTGCTCATATTAATAATATATATCTTTTAAGAGAGAAAAGTCATTTCGGAACTTATTTATTTGATATAGACGGATATGAATTTATGTATCTAGATATAGATATATTAAAATTATGTCTTATACAAGAATTTGAAACATATCTTAATCATATTAAACAAGAGGATATTGTTCGATTTATTGACGATTATGTATTTTTAATGTTTATTATTGGTAATGATTTTATTCCTAAAATACCACATTTTAGCGTTTACAATAATGGTGTTGAACTATTAATGAAAACCTATTGTAAATTATATAATCACCACCGCATACATTTAATAGATTCGTATAAAATGAGAATTAATGAATATTTCTTATTTATTTTAATGAGCGAATTAGCAGATATTGAAGAAAATGAATTAAGAAAATATCATAAAAAACGAGAACGAAAAAGAATTTATATGAATGATATAGAAACAGAAGAACAGAGAAGAAAACAATTATTGAAATACCTACCTTTACAATATTTAAATATCGAACAAAAGATTAACCCATTTGAAAATGGATGGGAAGAACGTTATTATAATATTTGTCTTAATATAGAGTATACAAATACTCCCAAAAATGCATCTAAAAATAACTATAAAAATAACTATAAAAATAACTATAACACTAATCATAAAAATAATACAACAGACCCTATTATTGATAATCACAATGATGAAAATATAAATGATGTTGTTAAAACATATTTAGAATCGTTGATGTGGACATTTCATTATTATTATGGTAAATTAATATCATGGGATTGGTTCTATAAATATCCATTTGGACCATTAAGTAGTGATATTTTTAATTATTTAAAGAAGAACGCAAATCCGGAATTGAGCGTCGATAAAGATGCTAAACCACATAAACACGATTTAGAAATAACTAATTTATATCATAAAAGAGTAAAAATGACATATGATATAAATAAATTAAAACAATCGTTTAAAATGGGCAAACCATTTAAACCGCAGGAATTATTAATTATGGTTCTACCTATGCAAAGTGCAAAGTATATGGTTAATAATTTTAAAATTATGCATGCAAATAGCGCGATTATTAAATCTTATTTTCCTAGTAAATATAGGATTTCAATACCTTATCATTCGATGTATTGGGAATGTCATCCTATACTCCCTATTATAAATGGAGATATTATAAAAAAGGAATTGAAAAAGATTTATCTTACAAATGATGAACAACAAAGAAATAAAATAGAAAAGGATTTTATTCTTTAATTAAATTTTATATAAATTAAAATATAAATTAAAATATAAATTAAAATATAAATTAAAATATAAATTAAAATATAAACTAATATTAAAATAAAGATGGTTGTATATAAATCATCTAAGTTAAATAAAACTAGAACAACTACATCCTTTCGTAAAAAACAAGCTAAGCAAACTAAAAAACTTAAGCAAAGTAAAAAACAAAAACAAATACTTTCAAAACAAGAATTCGATGTTCTTGACTATCCATTTAGAAATATTGAGATTGATAAAAAGGAAATGAAAGCACATTTTAATGAACTTAAAACTTATAAAGGGAAAATATTAAACTATAATCCTTCTAAAAGATATATTGAAAAATACAAACATAAATCATTTGTTGTATATTTAGAACATTATGATAGAAATAAAGACTTAACTTCAATTACTGACTATTTTAGTGATAAATGTCGTATGAAATGCGTTTTTAATTTACGAGAAGAAAAAAGCATTCACGCATTATTTCAACAAAATAAAAAATTAATTATAGAAGATTTCTCAAAAAAAAAGTTAGATTTAACACTTTATAATATTAAAGAATACCTTTTTAAACATCATAACCAATGTACTAATTTCAATACAACTATGGTAATGAATATAATGAATTTATTTAAACCAAAACGATGGTTAGATTGTTCCGCAGGATGGGGTGATAGATTAGTTGGTGCTATTGCTTATGGTAAATGTGAATATCAAGGTGTTGACCCTAACAAATGTATGCGTCCAATTTATAAAGAAATCATAAAAGATTTAGCTACAAAAAAAGAACAAAAAAAGTATTCTGTCATATGTGATGGATTTGAAAACGTTAAATTAAAAGACGCATATTATGATTTAGTATTTACTAGTCCTCCATTTTTCAATTTAGAAATTTATGAAAATGAAAGCGCACAATCCATAGAACAATTTAATACTGTTGATAAATGGAAACACGGTTTTTTATTTCCTTTATTAAAGAAATCTTATAAATCACTTGAACTAAATGGTCATCTAGCATTATATATAACTGATTTTAAAGGAAGTAACTATATAAAAGAAATGAAACACTATATTAGAAAAAAAATAAAGGGATTTAAATATGAAGGAGATATTCATTGGTGGTATAAAGAAAGTCCTAAAAATATCAGAACTGTTTATATATGGAAAAAAATAAGGTAGTTGTTTTGTTTTTTTTTTTTAGTTTAGAAATATATTAATTATATCAATTGATAATATATTTTTTACACATCTAATAAAAATTTGAGATGCTTCATAACTTCAATCAATTTTGTATTATTTGTAAGCAAGGTTTGTAGTGGTTTGCTTACTTCAATCATTGTAGTAAATACAGGTGTTGTATAGCAACTAATTAATGTTTTACACCAATTAAGAATGTATATGATATATTCATAATAAATTATAAGAAACTCATGTATATTTGTAGATGTGATATCCGTCACATTGTTAGGAAGTAAACCTATAAAATCTTTCCCATGAGACAATCTTGTTATAGCAGCATTAATTGAAAGTATCTTACGCTCCAAATTAGGTTGACTTAATAAAATAGCACAGAAGGACTTAAAATTACATACAATAGGTAAACCTTCCTCATTAAATGTGACATATGCAGGTAACGCCTTCGAAAATTGTGTAAGATCGGATAATTCTTCTTCTAAAGGTTCGTATTTCGCACAGGCAATTATTACTGAAGTAATTTCATATGTCCGCGGAAGACTATTAAATGTATACACCAATTGTTGAATGTTCAACAGAGACAATCCTTTTGCTGTAGAATTGAATAGGAACCTTTTTAACCACTTTGAAACTTCTTTCAAAAGCGTATCATATCCTTCAACAAAATCCACACCATACGTCAGAACTGTAGATAATTGAGCAATTGTGGGTATAGAAAGAAGTACGCATTCATTTTGATTTTGTATCAATACTTGTATCAATACATCAACATAAACCCGTATGATGTTTTTAAATCCTTCCTTTTTTTCAGGAATTTTGGATAACTCTTCTGCCGTATTGTTATAGAGGAATTGTTCCATCCATTCAATCGCGAAATATAAAACCTCATAAAACGGTGTTGTGTAACTCTGACCTTTTTCCAAACGTTCTAATAGATGAAACATTTGCGATATATCGTGTTTAGGACTCTTTTGAATGATTCCTTTAAGAATATCCAAATTTAAAGCGTGATATGGGTCTTTTGATATTTTATCATCCTCATATAAATGTTTATACATGTTATAATTTTTCAAGATTTTACAACACATTTTATTATTATGAATAATTGTTGGTGCTTTTGAATCTGTAGTATTAAACCTCATATAATCACCTGCAAATCCTATAATCCGCGAAGATACAAGCTTACATACTCCTTCACCTTCACCTTCACCTTCACCTTCACCTTCACCTTCACCTTCACCTTCATCAATAAAATTATATTTCAAAATGGAACTAAGTTGAAATATTATATAAGTATGTTGTGTTTCATCTGTTTTAACGTTATCAATTATAAGCATTAATATACATTTATAAGAATTTATAAGTTGTTTGACATTTGCAATCTTACAGAATTCTTCAACTGGACACTGCTCATTCTTCTTTATGAAGTTTTGCATCCACTCCAACGCCATATTCAATGTTGTATCATATGGTGTAACCAAACCAGGACCTAGTGCTAAAAGATCCAATAATTTTATTATAGCATTTATCTGGTTTTGTTCTGTAATTACCTTTAAATGCTTCTCTATTTTGCCAGTGTCAATTTTTTTACACACTCTTGAAAAATCTTCTGTAGCAGGTAAAGACATGTTGGTTCACTTTAGTATTATTATAATATTATAAAAATTTCAATTTTTATTTATAAAATTACATATTTTATAGCGTATTCATACATTACATTATGCCAAAAAATAACTGTTTTTAACTAGAATGTAAAAAACTAAATAAAAATTGAAATTTAATTTATTATATATATATAATTGTTGCTAGACAACAAACGTGGTATTAGCTCAGTTGGCAGAGCATTGTACTTATATGAAGTAACTATGTTATGCAAATGTCATGGGTTCGATCCCCATATACCACAAAATTTTTTTTATATTTTTTTATAAAAAACTTTTTTTTTAAATTTTTAATTTTTTTTAAATTTTTTTATATTATATTATTTCTTAAATAGAATCATGTTCCATTGTGTTTTTATTAGATGTAAAGATAAAAGTATCTCCTGTCGCATAAATATCGCATACTTCCTTATCATCTTCTGAATCTGTTTCAGAATCTGAATCACTATCTATTGGTATGACAATAGTGTTTCCACGATAAGGATTCTCATTTGATTTATATTTGGAAATGATGATTGTTGAAGGATCATTTTCTGAAACACTACAAGATATGTTTGTTTTTTTGGGTCTTATAGTGGTTGTTTCTTCTTCTCGTTTTCTTTTTGCTTGTTCTTGACGCCTCTTTATAACAGCTGGATGTCCTGGTAAATCTGGAACCATTGTTGATAATGCCACATAATCTGTATTAAATTTCTCCACACATTTCGGCAAATGTGTAAATGTATTCACATATTGCTCACATTCTTTGTCTATTTTATATTGTTCTGCTTGGTTAGCTTTTAATTCTTTATATGAGCATTGATCTCTTACAGATTGCATAAAAGAAGAAGGGATATGTGTGTTCGGACCATGCCACCAACCAGTTGTTTCAGTATCTATATTAAATGGAATATGTTCGAAGCCTAGCATCATACATTCTAATAATGCATCGTGACTTTTATGGTGTTCTGCACCCTTTTCATAATGCTGCATCAAACATAAAGAAGAATCACTCATATTATGTGAATCGTTTGCTGTCATTGAATTATATGTGTGAATTAATAAATTAAATTTCAATTTTTATGTATATTTTGTATATTTTGTATATTTTGTAATTCACAACATTAATTATAAATATTAAAAATAATATATATATTTAAAGTTTATTTATTTACATACTTATTAATAAATTTAAAAAAACAAAAAAAAAACTGAAAAAAGAACATAAAACCTCATTATGGAAATTGAATTAGACGAACTTGTTAATAATATTTTTAATAAGCAACCACAATCTCCTAAATCGTTTCAACTACAATTTATTGAAAATTTAGATGTAAAAGAGATATTTGAATTTCTGGTTACATTTTTTACAGAAGGTGCTAAATATAAATATGGTATTGATTATCCTAATGGTAAGACTACTGTAGATTTATCAAAATGGAAAGAAAAAGAATTACAAGCAATGAAAGATTATTTTGCTAGTATATATTTTATTTTAAATATCGAAATTCACAAAGAGTCTGAAAGCAAACATATCGATTTTAATCTTATGAGTTATCATAATCAAGTTATTGGAAAAGAAACACCTCTTAATACACTTAAATTTACATTAAAATCAGGAGAACTTATTTATGTAGTTAGTTTTGATCATTTAATGTGATTATTCAAATTTAAATGTTTTAATCCATTCTTTATACCGTTTCGATTGTATTTGTTTTATAAAATTTGTATCTAAATATTTTCCTATTATAGTGTTTGGGTTTTTGGTTTTAGTTTTAGTTTTAGTTTTAGTTTTATCTATAAATTCATCTAAAAATAGTTTAATAAATTTTTGTTGTG
>Ga0209632_10003830_pt1 | contig 13552 bp, 14 predicted proteins | sample COG_10_FD_184754 | JGI IMG/M metagenome (GOLD analysis project Ga0209632, IMG submission 184754) | Pelagic Microbial community sample from North Sea - COGITO 998_met_10 (SPAdes) (version 2) | ecosystem: Environmental > Aquatic > Marine > Neritic zone/Coastal water | place: Helgoland, sampling...
GGCTTTGTGGCAAGCGTAAAGTTGCATTGCCCAGAAATGCCAACGGTCGGTTATACAAGCCATCTACGGTTAGGGTTCTTCAGCAAAATACAAGCAATGGTATGCCTCCACATATTGGTCAGGAATTTTTAAGCCTTCCGCAATTGAGTGATTTATCAAACCAAGCTGATGTTAATTCTCAATTGAGTTTTTTCTTTATGCTTCAGCCCCCGGATGTTGGGGGAGAATTGGAAGTTTATGATTTGGTGTGGAATGATACGCCAAAAGAGCTTGTTGGAGGAATGAATGTGATTGAGAAAAAAAAAGAAAGGGAAAACCTGTTGATGGACAAGGACTCTAAGCGTTTAGCTTTAGAAAAAGGAGACCTCTTGCTATTTGATGGAGGTAGGATATGGCATCAAGTTAGGCCCGTATTAGGGCAAACCAATAGAGTTACGATAGGGGGCTTTACCGCGCTATCTAAAAACCATAGAAAAGTATTTTACTGGCATTGACACTAAAAGAAATTGTAATGTTTGGATGGAAAAAAAAACAGCAAGTTTCTCCGGAAAGAGATGCTGTAACGTGGAAATTTAGCGAGATAGAGGTTACTCAAGACAAAGACCTTCCTGACTTTCTTAGTTTGATTAATCAAGCCAAAATTGACGGAGTGATTATTAAAAATGCGCTTCCAAAACTTCAACTTGATAAAATAAACGATAAGATAGATGCGCTAAAGAATATCATGGTAGAAGCCACCGACTTTGGCTGTGTGGTAGGCAGAACATTAGATGGCTGCGCAAGGACCGATTTAGAAAGTGCTTATTTTCCTGAAACGGATCGAATAAGCAACTTTTTTAATCAGGTACTAGGAATCAAAGTCGAGAAATTGTTTGAGAGCGTTGTTACGAAAATAAGCGGAGACAGAAAAGTGACGCAGCCTGTTTATTCTAATGGAGATAAGTACAAAGCTGCTACCTTAAGGATAAGTAAACCTGGCAGAGAAGGAATGCAATCTCATATTGGAAATGAGTTTATCACATATTTACCCCAATTGGAACATATAGCTGGGGTTGTAGACCCAAAAGATAGATTTAGTTTTTTCTTTTTATTACAGAAGCCAGAAATAGGAGGAGAGCTGGTTGTATTCGATTTAGTTTGGAAAAACACACCAGAGCATTTGGTAGCCGATATGGCAGTAGTAAAGAAAAAGCTGGAGCGAGAAGAATACTTGAATAATTTCAAATCGATGAATGTGAATATGGACGCAGGGGATTTGCTAATTTTTGATGGAGGTCGAATTTGGCATAGAGTGAGACCTTCTGAGGGTGATATGGACAGAATTACGCTAGGAGGTTACGGAGGCATATCTAGAGACGGAAAAGGTTTTAATTATTGGTCATGATACGCTTCGAATTGGTAAGGAAGCTATCTAAACTTGGGTTCTATTTTATCTTCCTTTTACTAGCAAGCGAATTAGTATTGCGTTTAATTGGTTTTAAGCCAATTGAAATCATACCATCGGATCATAAAAGTAATCCGAACGGGGTTTTTTCTCCAGATGATAGTTTGGGATTGAAATTACAGCCAGGGAAATATAGGGTAAGCCTAAGAGACGAAATATTTTATAATGTTACCCACGATAGTTCTGGTAATCGAACAACCGGAAAGCTCATTAACTCGGATACTGTTCCGGTGATACAGATTTATGGTTGCTCGTATGCGTATGGATGGGGAGTGGATGACGAAAAAACCTTATCGTATAGATTAAATGAAAAGCTAAAAGAAAATGTAATTAGTAAAGCGGTACCCAGCCATGGCACAGTTCAACCTCTTATTATTCTAAGAAGATTGAAAAGGAAAAAAAACCTCCCCAGTAAAACTATATATTGTTACAACGACTTTCACACTTCACGAAATATTATTGACAGGTATTGGCGACAAGTAATGTTTTTAGGACTTCTTAGCAGCAAGTTGGATGACTATGACACAGAAACCATTAATAATTGGGCTTACGTTGGTGCGGAAATGGAGAACGGAAATATTCACCTTACTACTAAAAAGGTTAAGGATTTTTACCGAATGTTTCCTTTGAGAGACCATTCCGCCCTAGTTAACATTCTGGAAAGTATTTACATTAACGTTGAGGTACAACGACTTACCTCAAAGGCTTTCGATGTCACAACACAGATGCTTGTTGAAATGAATGACATATGTCATTCAAATGGGGGAGAATTTATTTTGGCAATAATGTCTTGTGGAGATTCCACCAAACAGATAGTGGAATTTTGCAAAAATAACGGTATCGAAACAGTTGACATTTGTCCCGAGGGTCAGTTTAGTGACCATAGTCAGTATGTGGTTGCCTCTTGGGATAGCCATCCAAATGAATTCGGACATGAGTATTTTGCTGATGCAATTTATACTTATCTAACAGGAGATGGTTTTGAGTAATTCTTGTAGCGTTTTTTAAGTGAACCCCAATGCGAACATTCAAATTATTAAAACAGTTCTTTATCCCCAAAAAAAACATAGTTGGTAAGGCGAAACGGGCAGGAATTTTCCCTAAAGAGAAGTTTCAAAACAAATTTTTTGAGATAGATTATTTAGCGAATAGTCAACGAACCCCAGCTATAGAAGATGTTTTCGCAGGGAAAATTGACGGCATAATTGTGCGCAATTTTTTAACTAGGAAAACACGAGAAAAAGTAAAAACTAAAATATCTAACTGGCAGTATAGTACTACACTTCCTTTTCACCATGGAGTTAATATTGGACGAGATCTTTTTTCAGCTAAAGATGATTTAGAGTTATATACCAAAGAAGTCAATAGACATATTGAGGGGTTAGACCGATTGTTTGAAACGGATTACATCGCTCTTATTAATAATCTTTTCAGAAGGCTTAGTTTATTGGAAGTAAATCCAGCCCCAAGGGGGGATAAACACACGTATAGTCCGTCAACAATTAGGGTGATTAACCCTAATGTAGGGATTGGTTTTCAGGAACATGTAGGAAATGAGTTTATGAAATACATGTCTCAATGCAAGGAAATAAGAGACCATGTGTTTGACGAAGACCAACTCAGTTTTTTTATGGTAATTCAAAAACCTGAAGCAGGAGGGGAGTTGACATTGTTCGATTTAGTTTGGAAGGATTCGCCTAAGTACTTATTTGAGGATGAAGGAACAAACAAAAAAGGGAGGGAGAGAGCGGATTATTTATCTAAGTTCAAAAACATTCAAATTGAGCTAAACGAGGGAGATTTAATTATTTTTGACGGGGGTAGGATTTGGCATAAAGTCAATGAGGTTAAAGGTGACACACAAAGGATTACTATGGGTGGGTTTATGGGGTTATCGCGTAATGGAGATGGTTTGTATTATTGGGTTTAATTAGGAAATAAAACGTATTAGGATATTAGTTTAACCTTACATACAAGAGTCGAAATGTGGCAAGAATGTACCAGTCAACAACAATAGTTGCTTTTATGATGCCTACTAATCAGAATCATTCGTGGCATTTTTAGAGTTAGGGTCGACAATGTCAATGACGAGTTTTTTGAGCAAGATTAAAAATTTCTTTACGGTACCTCCATTCATAATTAGCAGGTCTTCAATCTTGAGTAAAGGGAAGAACACAAAACATCTCTCTTCTGTAATAAACAAAAACATTGCGGGACTTGTAGTCTCTGACTTTATATCGGAAGAGGTGCGAAAAAAGTTAGTAATTGACCTGGAAAGACTGAGTGATAAGCTGAAAACAGACACTCCTTTTGGTAGAATTTATGGTAAAACGTTGGTTGGGACTGGAAATCAAATGTCAGAATATTTTGTGCAATCTAACCTACTAAATAAGCAAGTGATTGAAATCCTTAAGTTTGACTTTCGTCACAAAATTGAAGCTCTTTTTGAGGGAAACGGAAGTGTTCAGTTAGCAAAATTTGAAGAGGGGAATTATGCAATAGGAACATTTCGAGGCTTTAATCCAAATTGCGGAGGACTCCATGCTCATGCGGAGGCAGAGTTTATGAGCTACCTACCCGAATTTGAGGGTATAAGGAAGAATACGGATGTTGGAACGGCCTTTAATTACTTATTGATTTTAGAAGATGCAGAATTGGGCGGAGAACTAGAGCTTTATGATTTATACTGGCAAGACTCGCCAGAAACACTTAAAGGCAAATATGAGTTTAGAAATCACTACAAGTTTAGGGAGGATATCTTACAACAATATAGGAGGCAAAAGATAAACCTTCGTGCAGGTGATTTATTCCTTTTCAATGGAGTGAATATATGGCATGGAGTCTCAGAGATTCGAGGGAAAAGAACCCGTAAGACTTTTGCGGGTTTTATTGCAAAAAGCACGGTAAATGATGATTTTGTTATATACAACTAATTCTTAATAAGGAAGTGGAACAAGAGTTAAAAGAAAACGGCTTTTTTATAACTCCCGTATTAGAATCTAGTGAGATTCAAAACGCAATAGATTTAGTGCAAGCTATTCCATTTAAACAAAAAAGGGAAGGGTTTAAAAACATTGTTCATCTTGATAGTTACAATGACCGCAAAGCCATCCATAGAGCAATCGTAAATTTATTATATCCACGAATTGAGGCATTATTTTCAGGCTACGTGCCGTTCATTGGTTCTTTTGCCATAAAGTATCAGTCAGAGACTAATAATGTCCCACTTCACTTAGATTGGTCTGTTTTAGATGAGCAAGTAGCAACGTCTTACAATATCTGGATTCCTCTACAGGACGTACATGAACAGAATGGTTGCATGGGCTTGCTGGAGAAAAGCCATCGCTTTAAACCAACAATTAGAGGAAGCCTTATTAACCATATTGCGACTACAGAATATTGCGACCAGCCCATTTTGGCATGTATGCTAAAAACCTACCAAAACCAAACTTTACCAATGAAAGCGGGCGAAGCTTTAATCTACAATCATAGAATGGCTCATTATTCCCACCCCAACTTTCAGGAAGAGCCTCGTCTGGCAATTTCAATGGTAATTGTTCCTAGAGGTACAAGTCCAATTCATTATCATTTTGAAAAAGACCAAAGTGTTTCAATATTTAAATCCAACACAGAGTTTTATTTAACGTATGACATGAAAAGTTATCCAGGGGATTACTTGCAAAAAATAGGATCTATTCCTGGTTGTGATTTTGGGAGTCTTGAAAATCAATTGGACCCGTTAATTTACGTTGGACTATAATGAACTCAACTTTTCTGAAACAGAATAGATGTTCTTAGATCAAAGGTTAGAAAAGACACTACTTAGAGATGGGTATGTGAAAATACCATTTCTGAATATTGAAGAAATTCAAGCGTTTGACGTTTTTTACAACCAAGACCCACCAAAAGCTCAAGGTACCTTTCACTCTACACCTCTTAGTACCAACATTGAATATAGAAGAGGCGTGACGAATGAGATTAATAAAATTTTCAAACGACCCATTACTTCCATTTTTTCCGATGACTACGATTACTTTTTTGGCTCTTTTACCGTAAAAGAGCCGAATGCTGCGGATAGCGAATGGAACTTACATCAGGATTGGACCTTTATTGATGAGCAAAAACACCACTCCTTGGGCGTCTGGGTTCCGTTGTGCGATGTAAATCAAAAGAACGGATGCCTATCGGTTGTTAAAAGAAGCCATCGATTTTTATCCAACGTAAGAGGAACGAATACCTTCTCAGAATATTCGAATATTTCATCTTTTATAAAGCAAGACTACTTGACACCTATTCCCATGAAGGCAGGGGAGGCTATTTTGTTCTTAAATAGCATGTTGCACTATTCTGGGCCAAACCTTACTGACGAAAGAAGAATATCTGTCAACTGTTTAATGTTTCCTAAGAAAGCGCAGCCTTACCATTTTTATCATGATAATGATTGGGAATGGAATGAGGTAGAGAAATTTGAAAGTAGCGCAGAGACTATGGTTACGCATAATTTTCTAGAAGGTGGAAAGCCTCGATCCGTGAAAAGTTGCGGTAGGATGAAGCTAAACACTTCTGCTTTGACGGAGAAAGAATTTGCCGAATTGTACAAGAAGTATAATAGAGGGGTTATTGAACGAGCGATTGAAACAGCCCGCTCTGTATTCCGTTAATCATACAACATCTCCAGATACAATGCGGCCGTTAGTTCTGGACTTCCAGCCCACCAACTTCGCTGTTTACTGGTCCAATACTTATAAGGTCTCCATTTTTGTTTAGAGACCATAGGGTCACTCTTTAAAAAGCCACGTAGTTCTTTTCCAAAAGCACAATGGTGTAGTCCATAATTTTTCAAGGTAATGTAGTTGACCACATTAAGAAGGTAAAACTCATCCTGCTCATCATGGGTGATTCCAAATTGCTGAATGGTGTTAAGTATGATATTTTTTAGCACAGAAAACCCCAAAACACCTTCGGAAAAAGCGCGAGATATATGATGATAAACAAACAGTTTGTGATCGTAATACTGTAAGGAGATATCGTTTTGCTGTACATCTTTTACCATTTGCGTTATGGCTGAACTCTGGGCGCGTTTTCCTAAAGCCATAATCGCATGGGCACCTACTCCGTGTTCGCTATCCCATGGACTAGAAATGGGTTCATATTTTGGAATTTTTGGGTTTGGCAAGAAAACGATAGCCGTTTTATACAACTCATACCATAACCATAAAAACACACGTGGGGACGGTAAGAACTGATAACGGGGCAGAAACCATGTGTAATACCTATTCCTGAAACTAACATTGGCGCTAACCAACTCTAATGTGCAAGTAACATCATCACCGCGTTTTTCAAGCAAGAATGCAATCAACGAAGAGTCGTCCACATCAGCAGGCACATTATATTCCATAATCCCATTATTATGTTTCCAATATCTCCACAGACCGAAATTTTCTCGTAAAGACTTCAGATAAACGAGTCCGTTTTCCCTTATTTTCAAACACTCGCCATGTTTAACATTTCGCAGGCAAAAGAGAATATTGGCTGTAACAAATGGGGAGTCTCCTGAATAGCGCCACTCTTTTGGTTCATTATCGGGCAAACAACAAAAGGACTTGAACTCCCCTGTTTCTTCCTGGTTTTTTTTAAGGAAGGATAGTGTTTTTTCAATATTTGTCATCAAGAGTGTTAATTGCTCATGAACCTCCAAAAGGCATATTTGACCCTAATTCGATTGAGCCATATAGAAAGAAGACGTACCTTATTTGCTGCCGTGTTGCGCAAATCAATTGATTCAATTTGACCTACAGAGACATCAGTTTGGTGCTGTTCTTCGATATCATAGTTGTTCTGTACTTTAATTGTCCTTATAGGGCTTTCCCCAATGTCATGAGCGCCTAAAAAACCCGCCAGAAAGTACATTTTATCAACACTAAAAACGCTGATTTCGTTTTCTTTGGATTTGAAGTAGTGGCGGGGAGCGGCTTTCTTTGGTATCAGTACAAGGTTCGCGGCCAGCCGAATATTGCTGCTTTTGTTGGCGGTAGAAAAGTGTGCTGTTTTCATATCGTACACAATAGCTGTGCCCGCGCTCAAACTAAATTGAACAGCTCTATATTTAGAGATGTAGTTTCTTAGGATTTTAGGCCCATTTCCTGGTGCATAGAGAAAATTGACCATGCTACCTCGAATCGTTTGGCCAAAGCGAAAGCTTCCTTCTAATAGGCCGAATGCCCCGTTCTCGGGGGTTACATCGCACAGAGGAACCCAAACACCAATAGCATTGTGTTTTTCTTCATCCACAACGGACCAATCTAAATGAATGGCTAGTTTGCTGTCATCACCTGGTTTTTTTATAGTAAAGGTTCCAAAGAGTGGCTCATAATCTTTCAGGAAAGGCATAATCTTAGGTCCAACTATACGCTTTACGCAACTGTCAACCCACAACCGTTCCTTTGGACTCTCGTGGTTTAGGCTTGTATAAAAGCCTTGATTCTTATTTTTTGGTAAAATGTGAAAAGCCTGCAACAGGTAATTAACCTCCAAAGTGTTTAACAAAGAGATTGTCTTGTAACCCATTTCCCCAAAAAGAGAATGATTGTTTTCTATTCTTTTGCTCACCATTTGAAACAGGACATTAACCTTTTAAAGTTGAAATTATGGGATGGTTTGAGTTTCTTTAGTCCTTCAGGAATAGCAGAACCGATTTGGTATTGGAGATAAAACTCCTCATCAACTTCATAGGTCACCATTTCTGACCCGTTGTTTTCAAAATAGTAATGAAGTCCTTGCGAGGCTTTAGGAACAATGACTGCGGTTACGGCAATCCGAGCTTCGATAGACCTGTTTGCCTTAGAACAATGAATTGTTGCATGATTAAAAGCTAAAATTTGACCTGCCTTGGTATATTGGAATTCCACCTCGTTTTCAAGTTCAGGCGATGTTTGAATAAGACCAATTGGATTGGTTGGGCTTCTAAATAAAGGAGCATTTTTATGAGTGCCCTTACAAAATCCGATCACTCCATTTTCAGTATTTAGGTCAACTAGCGGGAACCAAACATTATATCCACTAAACCGTTGCTCATCAATTACTGACCAATCTCGATGAAATGGAAGGTAACTCTCTTGAGAAGGCTCTTTTACTACAAAGTTCGCCACCACCAGGCAATAATCAGGAAACAAATTATCAATGTGTGGTTGAAGGACTAGCTTTAGGTGATTGTTTACTCTTCTTTTGTCATTAACCGATTCAAGATTAAATGAGGTATGAAATCCCTTGAGGCCGGGAGCGGTTTGGTCGTAGAGCAGGGCTAGATTTGTAATGGTCTGGTGGTCAATACGTGTATTACTTACTACGTACCCGTCTTTCTCTAGTTTTGTCTGTAGTACACCAGATAATGGCATTAGGCGCTATTTTTGGTAAAAAAGGTTGCCGGCATGTTTTAAAAATATTTCTGAGCTTTCTTGTTAATCAAAAATCCGAAACGCTAAGCCTGTTGTTTTACGAAATCAAAGGTATACGTTTAAATTGCGAGAATCCTTTTAGGACGGAAGTAGAAAAAGTGAATTGAAAGAGCCTAGCCGCACAGCGCCTTGTAAATTATTGAACAGAGTTTTTTATAAGAGACATGAAAAGAACAAGCCCCGTGGGCTCGGTAAAGAACGTAGTTTTTTGAGTGCTGTCTGGCCCAGCCAATCCATATGCGTAAATGGCCTTTATCATTCTAGGCTTAAGAGAGTCTTTAGCAGTAGCGGTTAGCCGACTATCCTGATTAAGATATCCGTCTACGGACTGAGCCAACGAGTGCGGCCCGTTGATGGCTTTTTTGTGAAAGGAAAAGACATCATTGTCGATGTAATAATTGTAGTCCTCAACTGTACCATTAAAGAAAGCGGTGGAAACGGAATTTTGAATAGAAAAGGAACTATCAATTACAGCGCAGGAAACTTCAATGTCATCCAAGCCATACCCCAGCAGTTCTATTTTATTTCTATCACGTACCTGGAGGGTTCGTGTATTAATCATGTAGTAGGCAACAATTGGCTTTGTGCTGGTTACAATTGTGAAATTGTGGTAGTATTTATTCTTCAATGTTAGAATACTATCCAGTTCGTTTGAGCCAATTGAAAAGGAATCATTCTCCAGTATTATTTCCCCTTTCCCTTCAATTTTTTCTAACACTAGAGGAGAACTAACTAAACCGTTCCAAAAAGGAGGTATAGACAGCCTAACCTGTGCATTGTGCATTTTTGGAACAGACCGATGGATGTAGGAACCAGGAAATTCGATTACGGACTCTGGTGGGAGTGAAAAAACAGGGCTGGGCAATTTTTCAATTGTTGTTTTCCAATCAGAATCAGTAAGAATTCGATTGTTTTCGGTAGTGGAATACCATTCAACCATGCATGCTGAATTGCTCATAACGGATGCAAATGGAATGTCGGTATTGTCCGAGATTGAATTGTTTATGATGTATTCCGGGTGTTGGGCCAATTCTTCAACACCACATATCTGACCACTGGAACCCAAATAAAAGCACTTAAACGAGGGGTCAAATATCTGCCATCGTCCAGAGATATAAACTTCTGGAACTACATGACCATCAAGTAGCCAGCATCGGGCTTCAAGCCCCAAAGACTCCCAGATAGAAGCCAGAATTGCAGCTTCATCATCACAAGACCCGAATCCGATTGAATTGATATAAACTTCTGGCCTATGCTGCCATGAATTCTGTGTAAGTGCCTTGTCGTTAATTGTTAATGAGCATACAAACAACCATGCGGCTTTTTCCAATGGTTCGCCAGTTTGACGGCTTAATCTCACAATGCTGTCAAGCATTTCTTCCTTGGTAAGGAAGAACCCATTGTTCAACTTGAGCCGGAACTCTGTCGTTTTGGCCCCGTTGTTTTTAAATGTAAGAGTATTCGATTGTAAATTACAATCTTCTATAATCACTATCCGCTTATCCGGGGTGTAATTCGTGCATCCGGTTAACGTTAGAATAATGCAAACCCAAACTAGGCTTGCCAGATTACGAATACAGATTAGAATTGAGAACATCCGTAAGTCACAGATTTAGATTGAAGACTTAATCAACCGCGATTACAAAATTACGGTGGGTTGTTTTTTGCCAAGGTAATATTTCTTGCAGCGAGAAGAAGCGTTACAATATCGTTTGTTATAGAAATATGTGCTACCCCATTAATAGACAAAAAGATAGATTGGGTTTCGTGAATAGGTTAAGAGATGTTCGTTTGAAGCCTTAATTAAGGGTTTTCCCCACCACCCTATCATACAATTCACCAAGTTGTTTTTTCACATCCAAGCCATCGGTATTTCGAATAGACTCGTAAGCTAAACTACCATCTGCGTTTTGGATAATCTTGAAATAGAACACAAACGAATTTTCTGGTTTTGTGGAGAGAGAACCCGTGCGACCAAATTTTAGTGTGTAGAAGTTGATCGTGTCTTGGTCAGTCTGTGTTACAATGTAAAGTTGATCGCTAAACCACCTCAGCCGCTCAACGCCATATTGGTCTTCAATGTCCTCAATTAATTGGTGGTTCTTTTGGAACGAAATCCACGCGACATCTTCCGTTTCATCAAAAAAAGAATGGTAGCCAATGTAAAACGCAGAATCAGTTTCGGCCACGCCATACCAAAGGGCAATGTTTAACGGTGTTGTTCCCACAAAAACCAGTTCTTTCTTTTCGGTTTCAGCGGCAAGGTCTTTTTCAAAAACTTCTGTTGCCAAGTATTTATTCACCAAACCAGCAAGCAGATAAGTGGAGCTAATCCCTAAACCGAGGTAATTGATTTTTCTACGCCAACCATTTGTTCGGTTGATAAACGAAAGCGCAATTACGCTCAGCAGAAACGGAACTGTATAGAATAAATCCACCACAAAAACGGTGGCAATGCTTACGCGATAATCCGAAAATGGGAGAAAAAGTTGCGTTCCGTAAGTGGTCAGAGAGTCGAGCAACGGATGTGTAAAAATTGCCCAAAAGAAGAGGTTTGTCCATTGTAAGAAATTGGCCTCGTTCTTTTTTCGATAAAGCCAATTCACAACCCAACCTAGCAGCGGAGCCATAAGAATAGCAAAGGTTATCGAATGCGAAATACCACGATGCAATACAATCTCATCGATTGCTCCACCACCAATTAGCTGAATGTAAACAACGTCTAAGTCAGGAATGGTTCCGGCAATTCCGCCCCAAAGCAAAGCCTTGTTGCCAATCTTTTTTCCCAAAGAGGCCTCGGCTACAGCCGCACCCAGAACTATTTGTGTTAAGCTATCCACGCGGCAAAGCTAACAACGGAGCAAAGGGAAAGTTCCTATGATTTTAGTTTCGTTCAACATGGCTATATTTGGTTCATGTCGGTAGAGGTGAACGATAGAAAAGAGGCGCAGCGCAATTACAGCGAAACGCGCGAATGGCAGTCTGAACTTAACTCGTTGGTCATTGACCTACAGTTTTATCAACGCATGGTTGATATTTATGGTCTGAAAGCAAACGATGCTATCGAAAAACGTGATGTTGAACTGCTTAAAGAAACGCTTAGTTCTTTTATGCAACATCGGGTTGAAAACCAGAGGAACAGGTTGAAAATGCACGAAGAATACTTACAAAAAGTGGCGGAAGACCGCGTGCTTTTGAAAGACCGAGAACTGCCTTTTAAACATAAAGACATGTTGGAGGAAATACACGATTTCAGATTGGCAGGTAATGGTCTGAAAAACGAATTGTTTAATAAGATTGAGCACTTAAGAAATTTCGGATGAGGGTTGTGCGTGTATTTTCTGTGGTTGTGCTTATGTCAATTTTGGCGGTTTCTGCTCAAGCACAAAAAAGGCCTAAAGACAAACTGCTAGACAGAGCCAAATTTGTGGTTACTATGTCCGACCAATCTGATAAAAAGAAAACACAAGAGCCGTTTGAGGAAGAGTTAAGCTTTAGGAATAATAGAATGTCAACTAGGCAAATGCGTACGCCAGACCGAGGAAGCTTTCAGATGGGCGATTATGCCATATCGAAGGTGGAGAAAATAATGGATGATGCCGTTTATCACTTCCAGGCGATAAACAGAAGTCCGAAAGGAATATCTCTTAAGTGGGAGGGAAAAGTGATGGGAAGCCGAATTGAAGGAAAAGCCACTGTTTCTAAGAAAGGAAAGATTAAAGAGGAGTACATCTTCAGCGGAGAGAAAAAGGAAAAGTAGCGAAAGCTATTTTACCACTTTAGCCTGAAATAGCTGATACGGCACAGTGTTCATTTCGCCTTCCTTATTTATTTGCAGAATGCCTTTGAAGGTCACGATTTGATCTGTGCTAAAACGAGGAAGTTTGCTAGACGGAAAAATCTCTACTACCGTTTCTGGACCCGCGTTTCCGCAGAAAAAGCAATTGGCAAAAGCGTTGGCCGAAACCATATACATGCCTAGTTCAACATCAACAGGAATTACGTAGCCCTTCACCAAAATCTCTTTTCCTTGGTAAGCCAATAATTTTGGGGCAAATTCGGGTGGTTTCACGTTTACTTCAAACCCAAATGTTTCCGAATACTGTTTGTGAAAGGTGACTTGGGCGAACGTGTCCCAACTAACCAGCGATTGCGCGGAAGCCGAAGCCGAAAGAGTAAAGAATAAGGCGAAAAGAAGTCGGATCATTTCGGAGTAGCGTTTTGTAGAATGTAATTACAATGCTCAAGGTCGTCCCAGTTCAGTTTCAATCTTCCTCGGAAAGTCACAATTTCGTCTGTTTTAAAAATGTTGTTCATTGATTCAGGAAATTGTAGCTCCATTACACTTTCAGGACCTGCATTTCCGCAGAAAAAACAAGACGCAAACGGGTTGGCCGAAAGCACATAATATCCCGACTCCACATCTACAGGAATCACATAACCTTCAATTTCAATCAGCGTGCTATCCAATCCCAGAACTTCTTTGCTGTAATTGGGGTAATAAACCAGTTCGTCATACTCCTCAAAGTACTTTTCGCCCCATTCTACCTTGGCAAGGAAAGCCCAGTCAATTTTTTTGTGCTGTGCCAATCCCTCCAAAGAAGTGAAAAGGAAAAAGGAGCAAAGGAAAAGTGTGGCGAGCTTATTCATTTCT
>Ga0209632_10003837_pt1 | contig 13544 bp, 10 predicted proteins | sample COG_10_FD_184754 | JGI IMG/M metagenome (GOLD analysis project Ga0209632, IMG submission 184754) | Pelagic Microbial community sample from North Sea - COGITO 998_met_10 (SPAdes) (version 2) | ecosystem: Environmental > Aquatic > Marine > Neritic zone/Coastal water | place: Helgoland, sampling...
TTCTTCAAATGCCTCCGATGTCTTCAATCTATGAGAATAAATCTTCAATAATTGGACCAACAGATTATTCCTCCGTAGTTGGTAATGCAAACCTTGCTTCAGATAGCCTCGGTTTAAATGCCCAAAAAACGGTTAGCTATGAAGTTGGTTTATGGCAGGAGTTGAACAAAGATGCGAGTTTTGAAGTAAACCTTTATTACCGAGATATATATGATTTACTAAGTCTTGCCGTTGTAAGTACTTACAATCAAATAGAATACGGTATTTATACAAATAAAGATTATGGAAATGTAAGAGGTCTAGAACTAAAACTAGATTATAACCTTAATGATATTTTTATCCAGACAAATTACACCTACCAATTTACCCGAGGTAATGCAGATAATGCCGCCCAATCATTTAATAGACAGGGTTCAAGTATTGATAAAGTTATTCGATTTATTCCTATGAGTTGGGACCAGAGGCATACATTTAATGTCTCATTAGGTTATAATACCACAAAATATGGAATAACAAGTACAGGCTACTACAACTCTGGAACTCCATATACATTTAGTCCGCAAGGAGAGAGTAACCTTGCCTTATTAAACCTTTATCCAAATAATGATTACAAGCCATCGAACTACACAGTTGATTTAACAGGGTATATAAACCTGCCAAAAATATTTGGTTATCAACCGAACATCAATTTACTTATGAGAAATGTAACAGATAGGCGTAATGAATACGGAGTAAGCTCTGAAACAGGGAGGTCATATACTTCAGTTGTAACGGACCAAGAGCTCTTAAGTCACCGAAGTAATTTTAATGATTATGATGATAGATATAAAGATCCATCTATGTTCTCAGGACCGAGAGAAATTAAAATTGGGTTAACGATTAAGTTTTAAAAATGATGAAAAAAAAATATTTATTATTTATATGTTTTACTCTTCTTAGAGCTCAGGGCCTTGATTATGCAGGACCAAATGACCCTGCTGGAGATATTGAAGCAGAAAGAGAAGGGTATATGAATGGCAATAGAGTGTATTTATATTATAAAAATAGCACTCAATTATCGGACTGGCCTAAAGCCAATGTTTCAAAATGGCCAAATAATCCAGAAGGTACTAAAATGTTAGATGGAATTGGATTGTTAGTTGGTGCTAGAGTATATATTCAAGATGATTTAGACAACAATACTGTTGATACTATTCCAATAACAAACCTTTCTTTTCTATCAGACTATAATTATCATACTCTTCATTATTTGCAGACCAGTTATAGGGAAGAGATGGATGTTGACCCTACAGGTACAATAAATTGGGGGTTTTATCCTGTTTTTGGATATTTTAATGAAAATGGTGAGTACCCAGCAATAAGTCGTCTACCTAATTCTTGGCCTAATGCCGGATGGCCTTCTTCAGAAGGTAATATTTGGGCTGGAGAATGGAATGGAAGATTTGGTCGCGGGGTCACATATGCAGATTTAGAAACATATTTTGTGGTAAATGATGCCCATGATTTAGAATATTTAGGTGAAGATGATTTGGTTAAATATTACCCTAGGTATAGTTCAAAAAAGATTGGTGAAGATATATCAATCCAAAGCGGAGAACCTTGGGGAGGACTTGGTATACGAGTTGAAACTAGAGGGTTCCAATGGAATAATCCTCAAGCAAGGGATGCGATCTTTTGGGAATATAATATTTCTAATACCTCCGAATATGATCTACCAGAAGTTTGTTTTGGCTATTGGGTTGATAATGCCATTGGAGGAGATGCTGCAGATGATGAAGTCGGATTTTTTAATGATTTATTAGATATGTCATACTCTTGGGATGAGAACGGTATTGGTATATCAGGACTCTTACCTGGTATTATGGGGTTTGCATATTTAGAAAGCCCAGGATTGGCTTACGATGGGATAGACAATGATGATGATGGCTTAATCGATGAGAAAAGAGATAATCAAGCTGTTAATTTTATTGGGCCAACTGATGGAATTAATGATTTATCTAAGTTTTTAGATTTTTACAAATTAACGGCTGCTGAATTAAAAAGTCATTGGGATGCTGATGAAGATCAAGATTGGGAAGATGGTGAAGATTTAGATGGAGATGGTATTTATTCAGCTAGTGAAAACCCTGGTAATGATGTTGGTCTAGATGGTGTGGGACCACTCGAAATTAATTATACAGGACCAGACCAAGGAGAGGGAAACCATAGACCTGATTATGTTGAGTCAGTAGGTTGCGAGCCAAATTTTGCAGCAACGGATGTAACAGAATCAGATATGATAGGATTGACTTCTTTTCAATTATTTCCAATATTTGATCAACATCCTGCTCCCCCGGGGAGCCCGTGGTTTCGAAATGATGATGTAATGTGGGACCTAGTATCGATGGACTCCTTAACTGAATATTATGGTACTGTTGCAAACCTAGTAGAGCTTTTTGCCTCAGGCCCTTTTCCACTTTATCAAGGTAAAACAGAACGAATATCTATGGCTGAGATACATTCATACGATCCTCTTGAGGGTTTGAATTCATCCGATCACATTGCACCGGCATTATTTCAATTAAAATCGATTGTACAAATAATATACGAAAAAGATTATAGATTTGCTCAGCCACCACAAACACCAACCCTTACAGCTTCTGCTGGGGATGGATATGTCATGTTAACCTGGGATGATGATGCTGATAAGCTCACAAGGGATCCTTTTTTAGGGAATATCAACGACTTTGAAGGGTATAAATTATTTAGATCAACAGATAAATACTTTTCAGATGCTGAGGTTATCACAGATGGATATGGTACTCCTATGTTCTTAAAACCAATCTATCAATGTGATTTAGTTGATGAGTATAATGGGTTTACAGATTATGGACTCGTGAATGGTGCAGCATATAACCTTGGAGATAATACTGGTATAAAACATTATTTTAGAGATGAAAACGTTGATAATGGAAGGACATATTATTATGCAATTGTAGCATATGACTATGGAGCACCAGATATTGGCCCGGGGATCTCACCTTCAGAGAATACTACGGTGATAGATATTGATGAATACGATAATATTAGAGGTGTAGGTAAAAATATTGCAATAGTGATACCAAGAGCCAATCCGGCAGGTTATAACGATCCAGAGATAATATTAGATTCTTTAAATAATAATATGATTGGTACAGGATCTATCTCAATTGATATAGTTTCAAGGGAGCAAGTTATTCCAGGTAATGACTATTTTATTACGTTCAACTTTGACACTGTTTTTAATGATTTAGAAAGACCTATCGTTTTTTCAAACCCAGGATTTAAAGTTTTCAATAAAACAAAAAATCAACAGATATATTCAGAAAGCCCACTTTATGATATTACGGGACAGCCTAATTATAGTGGTTCAAACCTTCTATTCAATGAAGATGAGAATGCTTGGTTTATGAATAATAATTTATTGTCAGATGTTTTTGAAGGCCTTCAATTAAGCATTAATCAAAAAAATATAATGCCTGTCCTTGACTCTGCAAAAACAGGTTGGATTGGTGATCAATCGGGAGATCTTAATATTACGATGACTACGCGTGAGTCTAGTTTAGTGCCTTGGGATTGTGAAATCATTTTTACATCAGGTGAAAATTATACTTCAAGAGTAGAAAGTCCATTGGGAATCTATGATGAACTTGATAATAGACTATGGTTCCCAAATCGAATAATTTTAGGGCAGTCTTTTAATTTTTATGTAGTTAACAAAACAATTTTAGACAGCGAAGGAAATTATACATTAATGGATATGGTCGTACAAGACTATGCTGGGCCTACATGGTCATATGATGGTGAATTCAACATGTCTAACGATCGTATTCTTGTTGGGGATGTAGATTCCTTAAATAATTGGAAGGGAACATCTTTTGTTCTTGATTTTCTGAATACGGATTCAACTTTTTATCCTCAAGAAGGTGCCAGATATTCAATCGAATGGGATAGGAATTTTTGGTTAACAGATACTTTTAAATTTTCGTTGGATAACATAAAAGCAATTAATGCTGATAGTTTAAAAAATGATATGAATAAGATAAGAGTAGTTCCAAATCCTTATGTTGGAACAAATGCTATGGAAGAAGCAGTGATTAACCCATTTCTTAATCAACCTAGAAAAATAATGTTTACAAACATACCCTCTAGTTCTGTAATCACAATCTTTACATCGAGTGGAGTTAAAATTAAGACAATTACAAATGATAATATTTCTGGTGGAATGGTACATTGGGATTTATTAAATGAAGAGGGACTAGAAATTGCAGCAGGTATGTATTTATATCATGTTAAGTCGACCTTTACAGAAGTTTCATTAAATCAACATGAGCATGTTGGGAAATTTGCTGTTATCAAATGAAGAATTTTCTTTTATATCAACTTTTGTTTTTATCTTTTTGCCATGCACAATATAGATACGGGACAACCACTGCTAATTTTTTAGAAATAGGCACAAGTAGTAATGCTGTTGCTATGGGAGAAGCTTATGTCTCTTTGGCTGATGATGCTGTATCGGCTTATTGGAATCCTGCTGGATTAGCAAAAGTAAAAGGTTTTGAAATTGGTATGTCTAGCCAAGATTGGGTAGCTGGGATAAGTCATTCCTCTTTTGCTGCTGCATTTAATTTAGGAAGATTTGGTACTCTAAGCGCTTGGTTTACTGATTTTAATTATGGTTCTATTGAAGTCACAAATATTTTAAATCAAAATGGAACTGGTGAATTTTATAATGCAAATGATTTAGCTGCTTCTATTGCTTATGGTCGAAATTTAGTTGATTGGTTTTCATTTGGTGCTTCATTGAAAATGGTGAACTCTAATATTTGGCATTCATCAGCAAAAGCATTTGCTTTAGATCTAGGTGTAATTGTTGAGACAAACTTTTTTTCAACAACAGGCAAAAGAAATGATGCCATGAAAATAGGTATGAGTATTTCTAATTATGGTTCGAAAATGCGATATGATGGTATAGACCTCATAAACCCTATAGATATATTAGAAAATGAAAATGGGAACTATGAGAATGTTATCGGTCAATATAGAACTGAGTCATGGGAATTACCTTTAATCTTTAGACTTGGTACCTCTTTTAAGCCAATTGTTAATGAATTTCATGCTCTTATTTTATCCTTTGATGTTTTGCATCCAAATAATAACAGTGAGTCTATTAACTTAGGTACAGAGTACTCGATGCAAATAGCGGGAGGAAATAAATTTTTCCTAAGAGGTGGTGTTAAAAATATTGGAATATCTCAATCCAACGAGATGCAAAAAATATCAATCTTTGAAATTCCATTTTCAACGTTAACTTTTGGTTTCGGTTATGAAAAAAATATTGTTAATAATAAAAGTGTTGGTATTGATTATTCCTACCAATCGATAGGTCTTCTTGGAGATGTCTCTCTTCTTACATTTAGATTTAAACTTTTTTAGTAATTTACTTTAGCTCTATGAGCAAGGTAGCACTTCCCTTATTGATTGTTCTTTTTGCAATTTTTCAATCATGTGAAAAATCAGTTGAAAAAAATAGAATTCAATCTCAAAATATATTAGTTGAGATTGGAGAAAAAAAAATAATGGTTAATGAATTTATTAAAAGAGCTGAATACACTCCAAGGCCATCATATTGTAGAGGAGATAGTTATATCCATAAAAAAATTGTACTTAATTCCTTAATCGCAGAAAAGCTTCTAGCACTTGAATTCGAAAAAAATAATTATTCAATGACAGAGGCTCAAAAAGACATAATAAAAGGGCAAAAAGAGCAAGGTATGAGGCAAGAGATGCTTAAAGTTTTTGGATATGAAACAGTTGAAATAGACTCTGCAAAAATAAAAAAAATAGCGAATCTGAGTAAAAGGTCTTACAATATAAAATTTATTACAATTGATAAAAAATATACTAAAGTCATCAATAACATAGCGAATGATTATAAAATTGAAGGATTGATTAAAAGACTTAACCTAAATACTGACCTTATTAAAAAGTCTGTTTCAAAAAGTGAAGAAATGATAGAAGCTGTGCACGAAGTACTCTTTTTTAGAGGACCCATTAAAAACAAAATTTATGGTCCTTTTAGGATCGATCAAAAAAAAATAATATGTTTTGAAATTGACAGTTGGATAACGAGTGTAGATGTAACACAAAAACAGAAAGAAGAGACATGGCAAGAAGTAGAAAATAATTATAAAGAAAAAAATGCGATTCAAAATTATGCCGCATATGTAAAAAAAATAATGAAAGGTAAGAGCCTTGATTATAAAGCAGAGGTTTTTGATGATTTTTCAAATAAGTTGAGAAAAGTTTACTTAATTGAGAAAGAAAAAAAAGAAGCTGTTATAAATAATGAAATTTGGGAAATAGATGAGAATACAGATATTATCTCATTTGAAGATATTAAAAAGATTAATGATAAAATTTTATTAAGTCATGATAATAAAGATTACTCAGTTATAGATTTTCTTAATCTTATAAAGAAACATCCCCTTGTTTTTAGAAATAAAAAAACTAATAAAAAATTATTTTCAAATGAGCTAAAGTATGCAATTGCTGATTTATTCAGAGATGTTCATATCACTCAAAAAGCTTATGAACTAGACTTTGATAACTATAATAGTGTAATACGTATTAGAAATAAATGGGCTGATTATATTAAATCAACAGTTTACCAAAAGAAATACTTAAGCTCAAGAGGCGCTCAAAAAGAAGGGCTTAGTTTCATGAACGTGAAAGTAGACTCTCTCCAAAGTATCTACTCAAACGTAATAAAAATTGATACTGATAAATTTGAAAAAATTAACCTTTCATCCGTCGATATGAATGTCAATTTTTCTAATCAACCATATGCAAAAGTTGAACCAAGTTTCCCGGTATTAACAGATGATCATCTTATGGATTACGGTAGTAAGGTGATTTTCAATGACTAGATTTTTTTTAATGATTATTTTGATTCTCTTTTCGTGCCACGAGTCAAATAAAACAGATCTAGTTTATGAAGAGATTGATGGATGTACAGATAATGAGGCTATCAATTATAATCCTATTGCAACGATTAATAACCAAGAATGTGTTTACTCTGGTTGTATGGACCCCGAAGCGGCAAATTATGATGAAAGTGCAACTATAGATGATGGGGATTGTTTAACTAATGATAAAATACCAGAAGGTTATGAACTGTTTTGGAATGACGAGTTTAATAGTGATACTCTTAATTTAAAATATTGGAATATTGAATTATGGTGGCCTGGAGCCTTTAATAATGAATTACAATCCTATACTCAGCATCAAAATAATATTACTCTCCAGAATGGATACCTTTATTTAAGAGCGCAAAAAGATATGCCATTTAACCCCAATAATCCGGGGTATACATCGGGGAGAATTACCACAAAAAATAAAGTTGAGTTACAATATGGTTTTTGGGAAGTAAGAGCGAAACTCCCCTCTGGAAATGGAACCTGGCCTGCCATTTGGATGTTGAATTCAATTATAGACTCTATTGGTTGGCCGTATTCTGGCGAAATTGATATAATGGAGCATGTAGGATATGACCCTAACAGAGTTTTTTTCAGTCTTCACAATGAAAATTTGTATGCAAATGTATATGGGTCTGATCAACAAAGTATTTATGATGATGATCAGCTTGAAAATCAATTTCATACTTATGCTATCGAGTGGGATTCAATTAATATTAAAGGTTTTGTCGATGGAATTGAATATTTTGATTATGATAAACCTTTAGGAAGTAGTTACAGCTCTTGGCCATATGATAGCCCATTTTTTCTTATTCTTAATCTTGCTATAGGCGGGGACTGGGGAGGAGTACAAGGAGTTGATAATTCTATCTTTCCAGCATCATTTGTAATAGATTATGCTCGTATGTTTAAAAAGGAACTTTAATGAAAAATATATTTATTCTTTTATTACTTTTTGAAATAATTTTTGCTCAAAAGCCTTATAGAGGTGCTGAATATCGTTCGATTGAAACATTTCAATATGGCCGATTTGAGATTCGAATGCAATCCGCATCTGGATCGGGAACTGTTTCTTCTTTTTTTACAATTTATGATTATTGGGGTGATGGAATAAATGGTAGTGAAAATTGGCAAGAGATTGATTATGAAGCATTAGGGCAATATACAAATCAATTTCAAACAAATATTATCACCGCTTATGAGACAAGTCATGAGGAGCTTCATACTCTACAATACAATCCACATGTAAGTTTTCAAACATATGCATTTGAATGGACACCTGAGGATATAAAATTTTACATTAATGATCAATTAATAAGGCAGGATAGTAATAACTATGTCCAAACATTTAATTCTGGTCAAAAAATAATGATGAATATATGGCAGCCAATTTGGGAAGATTGGGTCGGAGAGTTTAATCCCAATATCCTACCCATTTATGCTTTCTATGACTGGATGAACTATTATTCATATACTCCTGGTTCAGGTAATTACGGCACGGAAAACAACTTTACATTTGAATGGGGCGATAATTTTGATTCTTTTGACCAAAGCCGTTGGCAGAAAGCGACACACACATGGGATGGTAATAACGCGCAATTTATTCAGCAAAATGCTGTTATTCAAAATGGTTATCTTATTTTATGCCTCACCGATAATTTAACTTCTGGATATTCAGGCGATCCGTTAAATATTCTTCATAAAGATATTCTAGGCGATACTGAAAAATTAATGATATATCCAAATCCATTTAATTCATCCTTCACAATTGAGATTCCAAAAGAAATAGAGGAGCCGATTAAACAGATAAAACTTGTTGACCTTAAAGGAAAAACGGTTCTGTCTTCAAACCAATTTGAAATTAAAAATAATATTCTATTTTTTTCTTTAAAGAAAATGCCTTTACCAAGTGGACTTTATATTGGAATCCTTGAGACGAGTAATAAAAAATACGATTTTAAATTAACTTATTTACAATAATCACTTAAGGTAGGTAACCTTCTTTAGCTCATTTGAATTTATCGTTTTGACTTGGACAAAATAGACTCCAGATGGAATTAAATTATAGTCCTGTGATCCAAAACTCCAATCTATTGAATTATTACCTTTATTCGAGAATACTTTTCTCTCTATCAATAACTGTCCCAAAACATTATAAACTCGGATATATGTCATAAGTGAAAAATCACTTTCCCAGTCGATAGTTATTATTGAATTTGTAGGGTTTGGATAACAATTAAGATTTAACGTCATAGGAACATTCGAGACATCTAAATCAGAAAAAATTAAACTCTTCAAGTTAAAGCCACCGATATCAGCTCTAACCTTTAATACTGTTTTATCTGAAATCGTAAGGTTACCAATATTTACAACCCTCCAACCACTACTCCATCCATTCGTATTTGGTAAATTAATAGGGCCCAATAAAGTAGAATCATTAACTTCTAAAGATAATTTTGTCCCATTAGCAAAGGACGCTATTTCAGCCATTACTTTATAATTTCCGGGGATTGAAGGATTGATTGTATAATTCATCCATTCGCCATCTTCAATCCATCCTACAAAATAGTCTTTTTGATTGCCACTGTATGAAGTGCCAATATCAACACCATCATTTCTGAAAGACCAACCATTATTCCAAGATTTTGTCCCAGCTGAAAATTTACTTGGGTCCTCGATTTGATTATCAAAATAAGCTATATTATTATTTCCAATATCATAATTAGTAGCAGGTAATAAACCAGGCGGTTGAAAATTAGAGTAAGGTGTTATATCATAATTATAATTCGTATCAATTAAAGCGCGCGTAAGGCCATAGTTTATCTGACAGGAATCAAAATGTACACTATTTGCCATAGAAATTAGCCCATTAAATGCTGTTGCTGTATCAGGAGCATTTGCATTTCCTTGCCAATAATCAATGACTTTTTGATAATCATCATTAATCTCGTATGAAAATAAGCTAGAGATTCTTTCTATACTTTTAAAATTCCACCAACTCCATCCAATATTATTATTTTCGAATAAATTAATTTTATTATATGCCCAGGAATTAGAATTCTCCCCAAATTCTCCAATCCAAAGAGGGACATTATATTGATGGCTTAGATTAGTTGTATATTGATGAATCCAGTTAGTATCGGGACTACTACCAATATAATGATGAAAACTATAAACCATTTCATCATCAAAAGGAGGTAAAAGACCTGTATGGTCATTCCCGTACCAATTTCCTTCAATAATGACAATATGGTTTGGATCTACGGAACGTATTGAATCAATCGACCTTTCATAAATACTTTTTAAAACTTCAGGTCCATAACCCCATGGAATAACTGGCTCATTCAATAAATCATAAGCACCAATAATAGGTTCATTTGCGTAATGTTCAGCTATGTGCCTCCACGTTGATGCGAGCCAAAGTTGATTATTATATTCCGTGAATAGTTTAGCTGTTTCTCCGTCTGAATCAGAGAAGTCATTTGTATTTTGAGCTCCCGGGGCAGCATGCATGTCCAAAATAAGATATATATTATTCTCTTTACAAGCATTAACTATTGGTTCTAATAATTCAAAGCCTTCATCAATAAATACGTTAAAAGATGGTGAGAAATGCTTGTAATGCAGAGGGACTCTTAATGCATTAAATCCCTTTTCTGCTAAAAAATCAATATCTTTATCCGTTATATAGTTTTCACGATAAAGGTTAAAAAATTCGTCTTTTTTTTGTTCTCCAACGAGATCTAAAACAGCATTCTCTAAATTTGTAGTTGAAGCATGCTCAATAAAAGCATTCCACATATAACCTTCTAGTACTAACCATCCACCTAGACCAAATCCTCGAAGGATAACTTTTTCATTATTTTCATCAGTAATTATTCGATTACTTGTTTTTAAAAATCCAGAGGCATAATTGAAATCTAAAAAAACTAGAAAAAGTAGAGTATTAATAAGAAATTTTTGAATCATTGTTCCCATAATTAATTGTACGGTTTTATAATAGAATAAAGCCCTATTTTTTGAACCATAAATTAGTAATAAGAGCTTAGAACAAGCTCATATTTTCTTAAAACAAATTTTTATGAAAAAAATATATTTAATAGTTTTTCTAGTGTCATCACTATTTATCAGTGCTCAAGAGTTAATTCTTGAAACTCAAGTTCTGGAAATACAAGATGACTGGGATGAATTTATGATTAGAACTGAAGAAGAGGTTTCAAAAGGTTCAATCTCTAGATCTGATGCAAATAATTTATATTCTGGATACAGAAATAAATATGGTAGGAGAGACTATAGGCAAGAGATTCATGATAAAGTCTTACAAAGCCATTTTAAAAAGTTAGGAGTTAAGAATTTAGGGTATATTAAGAATAATTTATTTGATATCGGTATTTCTCCAAATAAAATGGATGCTGTATTGGGTGGCTTATTAAGAATAGCACATTCAGCCAAAAAAGAGGGTGTAGATTTTAATATAAACCCTAAAATGAAATCTTATTTCCAGGATCGCTTAGCACTGAATAAGGTTCAAATTAATTATCTTCATGATTTGGCACGAAATCTTAGTAATAATTAATCTATTTAATAAATAAAGGTAATTACAGGGGATATGGGGAATAAATCAATCAAACTTGTTATCTTCGATCTAGATGGAACATTAATCGATAGTACGGAAGAAATAAAATTTATTGTAAATAGCGTCTTAGAAAATAATAATTTTCAAAAAAGGTCAAAGAATTTTTATATTAAAAATATAGGCAATGGAATTAAAGATTTATTATTAAAAAGTTTACCACAAAATACTGATACAGATTTAGAGCGCCTTTTAGTTCAAGTCAAACAATTATATTCAGATAACCTAAATAAAAAATCTAGAGTTTTTGATGGTGTTTACAATGTTTTAGATCACTTAGTGGAAGATGATATTCATATTGGTATAGTAACAAATAAGTTGCATTCACTAGCTCTACGGTGTGTTGAGAAATTTTTCAAAGATTATAACATAGTCTTATATGGAGCAGGGTATTTATTTCCACGTAAACCAAACCCAAATTCAACTTTAGAAATAATAAAACACTATGATATCAAACCGGCCAATACTCTCTTCATTGGAGATTCTGTTATTGATATAAATACTGCTAAAAATGCAAATATAATTTCTGGTGGAGTATTGTGGGGAAATGGAACAGATCAAGAATTACGTTCAGCAAATGCAGATTTAATTTTTGAGCATCCAAATGATCTATATACTTATTTAAGTGATAAGTAATTCTTTTGTTCTTCTAATTCTTTTTTTTCCCAGCTTTCTAAGCTATCGAGGACTTCTTTTCTTATTTTTTTAGATTTCCCATTGTGTTTATCTTCATATGGACACATTAAGCAACCATTACCACAACATTTACCTTGTTTTATTAAAAATATTCTAGAAAGCATTTACAAAATTTAAAATTATATATTTTTAATTGATAATAAATTAATTAGATGATAATGGGGTATCATTACCAACTATACCAAAGCATTGTGAATCCTCATATCATATTTTCTATATCATAATGCCAGATAAACGTTCTCGTGATAATCTAATAGATTGGTTAAAGAAAAGAGATATAAATGCTGTATTTCATTACATTCCTCTTCATAATTCAAGAATGAGCCTAATGAATAAGTGGAATACTTCAGAATGCCCAACCTCAATAAGGATAAGTGATACAATGATTAGATTGCCATTATATCACAGTTTAGAAAAAAAAGATTTAAACTATATAATTGAAAAAATAATGGAATATAGTGCCATTTAAAGAAAATTTTATCTGGTTATAAAAAAAAATATAAAGTTGAGGATCTGAACCTAATAAAGCCTTCGTATCCTTACAGATTTTTTATCTATTACTCCTTGCTAAACCTATAATATTTCGGTCTGTTTTTAACAAGGAGCACACATTTTCGCTACTACATTTCTTACCCATTTTTGTCTTGTAGTTATTTCAATTTAAGAACTCACTTATTTTATGGTAAGAGTTTACTTTATCACGGGGTTTGTTAATCTTTCTTCGTTCCTTCATTTCATTTTTATTCTTTACCAACTCATTACCAACCTTATCAAAACCATATAGAGTTCTTCCATATACTTTACTATTCTTCTTTTTGTTATGGATAATATCTTTAGTTCTTTCACTAGTGAGTCTCTTTTTAAAGAATAAACAGAACCAAGTATCTCACAGAAGAACATTGCCATAGGGGATTTAAGTGAAGGTATATTCTCGCTAATAACAACTAGGTCAGTTTCATTCAGCTTTAATATGTCTATTGAGTTCAGTCGGCCTAAAGTATTTCTATTCCACCTAGAAAGACTGGTAGTAATCGGGTAGTAAACATAAGGGGTTATCAGAAGAAGAGAAGTGTCGTAAGTTCAATAAAAACGATAGTGGCTCGGGCCGGAATCGAACCAGCGACACAAGGATTTTCAGTCCTCTGCTCTACCAACTGAGCTACCGAGCCACATAACTCTAACCTTAATTATTACTAAAGTTAGAGATATTTTGAAATTTA
>Ga0209632_10003840_pt1 | contig 13541 bp, 10 predicted proteins | sample COG_10_FD_184754 | JGI IMG/M metagenome (GOLD analysis project Ga0209632, IMG submission 184754) | Pelagic Microbial community sample from North Sea - COGITO 998_met_10 (SPAdes) (version 2) | ecosystem: Environmental > Aquatic > Marine > Neritic zone/Coastal water | place: Helgoland, sampling...
TGAATCGGATCGCTCTTTTCCGAGAGCACAGGAGCCGTCGCCGAACGTACACGCAAAATCGCGCGCTGAAGCGCCGGCTGTCGCGCATCGCGATAGACCCCCGACACAGAAACTCCGAGCTCGGCCAGCTTCGCGGCAGCCAGTTCCCAGTTCCCAAGATGCGGCCCAATCACGACCGCCCCCATTCCCCCGGCTTCGGCTTGAGCGCGTTCGAGATGCTCAAGACCTTCTACTTCGACTCGATCGAGTATGAAGGCCCTGTGGCGACCCGAGAGCAGGATCAGCTCTGAGAGCCCCTGGCCGAGATGCTCGAAGACTTCCCGAGCCCAACCTTCACGCTCTGCTGCTGTGCGGTCCGGGAAGGCGGCATCGAGCTGCTCTAGCACTCGGCGCGTTCTGGGGAGTCCCAACGCGAACCAAGCGCGACCGAAGGCTGCACCGAAGCGAAGCGACGCCTCCACCCCGACAAAGCCGGCCAAGCCGATCATCGCACCTAACAAAAGGTCGAGCAGCCGATCCCGCAGCGGGGTCAGCCCTTCCGCTCGAAGGCATCGAGCGCCTCGACGATCTTTGGTCGAAGATCTGCGGGCTCAAGAATCGCCGAGAGCGAACCCACCTGCTCGGCGCGATTGACCGAATGAATCGCATCAAATTCAGCCGCGGTCGCAGCCTGCTTCTCAAGGGTCACTTCACGCAACACCGCCTCGAGGGTCGCACGATTCTCTTCCGTCGGATGTCGTCGCACGAGATCTGTCTTCTCCTTAACGCGCGGATCATCGAGGGCCTGCGCTCGAACCTCGCGACCAAACACAACCGTCGCCGCGGGTCCGCCGCCAATCACCGACGCGTAAGAACCCGACAGGGCGACCGCCTGCATGTTGTCATTAAGCTCCTGGCTGAAGACCACATAGGCCCCGCCGTGGTAGCGCGAGACCACTACGAAGTAGATCGGACCCTGGAAGTTTACGACCGCGCGAGCGATCTCCGCGCCGTTTTCCAACTGGATCTTACGAAGTGACTCGGGCGAGCCATCGAAGCCAGACAGGTTGGCAAGGACGACGACCGGGCGGTTCCCACTCGCGGCATTAATTGCACGCGCGACCTTCTTCGAAGACTGAGGAAAGAGCGTGCCGCCGTTCCATGCCTCGGGGCCATCGACCGGGTGATAGCCGTCTCGGTTCACGTTGCGGCTTTCGATACCAATCAGAGAGACCGGTTTTCCGCCCACATGCGCGTCCCAAACAATCGCCGTCTCCGCTCCGACCCAAGCATTCCAGCGCTCAAGATGACCGCCGTCGACATCAACGATCGACTTCATGACCGCACGCATAGCGAACGGGCGTTTTCGTCCGGGATTCGTTTCGTCATCAAAGAGCTCGCCGATCGTGGCGAGACCGTCCGCATCCTCAGCGTCGATCTTCGTGTACCCGATCGATCGCTCCGGAGGATCCGTCGTCACGAAGGGACGCGGCCTAGTTTCACCCGCCACGACGTAGGTGTAACGATAGTGGTCGTAGAGAATGCGGTAGGCATCCGCGAGATTGCGCGCGAAATACTGCGCTTCGCCATTCGGGCCCATGATCCGCTCGAAGCCACCAATCGCGATCTCGTCTTCCGCGGAAACCGCCCCCGAAGCTTCAAGGGCTGCGCGGCCCGTGAGTACCATCGATGCGTTCTGCGTCATGATGAGCACGCCACGACAATGCATGAGCATAGTCGAGAGAGCATCCCAATAACTTTGGGCTCCAACATTCACGCCCTGCACGATCACGTGCACGACACCGCCACCCTGCGTAAAGGTCACGATCCGTCGCACGACCCGAGCCGTTGCGTCGAGATTTTCCGTCCCCGAATCCATCGCGATCTTTGCGCCCGACGAAACCGGCACCCATTCAAGAGGTACGCCTAACGCCTCAGCCAGGTCGAAGGCCGCTATGACACGGTCACATTCGGGCCCAGCAAGCGCCCCCATACCCATAGTCGGATCCGACAGAAGCAACACACGGAGCATGCCTTCCGGCACCTTCTCCGTGGGGGTCTTGATCAAACCAAAGACCACGGCGGATATGTTCTTTCCGTAGGGTCGTCCCTCGACGGAAAAAGCTTTCGGCCGATCGCTTGCCGGGTCTAGGTCGAATTCCTCAAAGCTCCCCACCGCGCGCGAACCGTCGTCGGACTCGCTTGTCAGCATCTTTACGATCTCATAGGGATAGATCAGGCGACGCCTTCGGGCCGCTACGACCTTCCGCTCGTATTCCTGTGCCGGCATCAGAATGTTGTCGTGTGGAGCGCGCCAATCTACTTCGAGCTGTTCGCCCGTATCAGTGATCACTAATTCGTGGGCAACGGGTGGTGCTTCTGGGTTTTCGCGGTCGAGCCTATTAATGCGGACGAGCACCTTCTCAAGACCGAGATGGCGGGTCGCCGGTGCAAGCCTGCGCGTGACCTCATTGACGACAGTGAGATCCAGAAAGACCGGTGGCGCGACAAAGATGGCGATCCGGTTCCATTGCAAACGACGGCGCGGATCATGCGATTGCAAGACCGTCCGCAGCCTTCGTGCTGCACGATTGAACACGCGTTCAAAAGTCGCGAGGTGATGATGGAGCTCGCGACCAGGCTCCGGCGAACGATCGCGGGCGTCAGCCAGCACGAAAATACGTTCGTCCCCGGGCGCAGACCGCGGACGACCATGGAACGCATAGATCCCTTCGTCTGAATGCAGGCGCTCTAGTTCGAAGTTCGCATAACGACCGATGCCGATTCGCGTGGCCGTTTCGGGATGCAGATCATGAAATTCCAGAGCTTGGCCAAGATGACCATCCCGCCGCACCAGCGTCCGGTAGACATCTCCCTCGCCGTCGGGCGTGAGCAAGCCAATCGTCATCCGCGCATCGGGCCCCTCGTCGCGATAGGTCGACTCGAGTGCAGCTAAGGTCGTACTCCAATCGATCTCCGTATCTGCTGGGATCAAATATTCGAGCGCAATAATGGGCGTTTTCGGATCATGCGCGAGCAGCTCTGCTGCCCCCCGAACTAATCGGTCCATCCACATCGATGCGTCGGTCGCGATCCCGGTCGCCGCCAACACCACACCCTTGCCACGGTATTCCACGCAGTGAATCGGCTCGTCGTCCACGCGCACCGCGCGATAGGCATCCGGGCGTGCCGGGGCATAACGACGCTGTACATGAGCCGCGAGTGCGATTGCCCGACGATTCGGTTCTTCGCCGTCAATCCATCTGCCGACTCGCTCGAAGACCAAGCGAGGCGAAGAAGCCACTTCGAGCAACACCCCTGAAGGCGGAGCGACGACGTCCACTTCCGCCTGCGCGAGCCATTCTTCAACGGTTCGTGAGGAACGCTTCGCGCGCTCTTCAATGCCCGGCTGTTGAAAGAGGACATAGCTGGCTTCGAGGGCCGCATCCGCGACCGGATCTGTCACCTGTGGTCGCATGCGCGCAATTCGGTTGAGCGCACGAGCGAGTTCGTCATCATCCCCGAGATAAATTCCGCTCTGACCGATCGCTGTGATACGGCGGAGGACACCTAATATCAAGGACAGCCGAAGCTTCTTATCCGCTTGGCAAGACAGGATGCGCAGGACTGCACGACGAAGCGCGTCGAGGTCACCTAGGTTCGTGATGCCGTAGTGCACCAGGGCGGACCGCATCAACTCGAGATAGCCCTCGTCGATTCCGGCGCCTTCTGCGTCCAGTCGGCGCAGAAACATTTGCAGGCGTGCCCGATTCGAGGGTCCCGATTCGCCAGGAATTGACGCGGAGGGGGACCGGATCGTAATGAGTTCGACGTCTGCAAAGGCGGCGACCTCGTGTCGAATTTCCGCGAGTTCGCGAGAGAAGCTTTCAGAGATATCTTCCGGGAGCGGTGCTTCGAGGAACGCCGTGAGCGATTCCGCGCGGCCTGGGTTCGCGTCGTAGCCGAGAAGTACGCGACGCACTTCATCTCGAATCGCATCGATCGCGCCGCGACGACTTCGCAGGTCAGTGATCTCCGCCGCAGCAAGATCGGGTATACCGAGCGGCTTCGTACCCTCTTCCGTTTCTTCGGGATGAAAGAGCAGCGCCAAGGGATCGACTTGTTCGGGCAATGATAGGCGACTGCGCAGACGGCCATCATTTTCATCAGCCGCGGACTCTTCGATTACAAGGATCACGTCGCCTGCGGCAACCTGCTGACCCTTTTGAACGAGGACCTCTTTAATCGTCCCCCCCACCGGGGCGTTGAAGCCGATCTCCATCTTCATGGCTTCAAGCAGACCGAGTGGCTGTCCGGGCACCACCGTATCGCCGACTTCGACTTGCACAGCGACCAGGACAGCAGGCGTACCTGATCGAACTTCGCCTGCCGTTTGGGACCCGAAGTGCAGAGCGTGACCATCGACTTCGAGACGCAGGCCGCGATCGTTCGCGTCATAGATCACCCGTCGAACGCGCCTGTCAATAATAAGCCGTGCGGCATGATTGCCTTCTTCGCGCATCGTCGCACCGACTGCGAGGCCTTCAAGATGCACGCGATATCGCCAAGAACCGATGGCGTAGACCTTGAGACGGTAGCTCTCTGTACCATGCGAGAGATCGATCTGCTGCCCTTCCGAAGACGGCAGACGATCCATCCGGCCGTCGGTGAAGACGCCGGTTCGAAGAGTTTTTCGGGAACGCTGATAGGCGAGGATCGCCGCGGCCACTAAGGCATCGCGCGCGAGATCGGGAAGTGACTCCGCGACCGTTTCGCGGTCTTCACTCCAGCGATCGAGCCATCGTGTATCGACGGCCCCGGCTTGAAAGTCATAGGTGCCTAAGATGCCAAGCAAATAGCCCTTATTCGTGGATCCGCCTTCAACGACGAGTTCTAGGTCACGCAGACTGCAGGACAAGCGCGCAATCGCTTCTTGTCGGTTATCGCCCACGGCGATGACCTTTGCGATTAATGAATCGAAGTCGTTCGAAATGACCGTTCCAGTCGTGACACCGGAATCGACGCGGGTGTTAGGTCCCAGAGCAGGCTCGAATAGAGCGATTGGGCCTGGAGCAGGCAAAAAACCTTCGTCGGGATCTTCGGCGCAAACTCGCGCTTCGATAGCGACTCCCCGGTTCTTGCGCGGGATGTCTGCGATCGATTCACCGCGTGCAATGCGGATTTGGATTTCCACGAGATCGATGCCGGCAACGATCTCTGTAATTCCGTGTTCGACCTGCAAGCGTGGATTCACTTCGAGGAAAAAGAAATCCTCTCCAGTCAGCAGAAACTCAACCGTGCCGACTCCGGAGTATCCGACATGCGTTACGAGCTCGACGGCGGAGTTTTCTAGGCTTTCGAGCAACGCATCTGAGAGACCCGGTGGCGGCGCTTCTTCGAGCACCTTTTGATGGCGGCGCTGGACGGAGCAATCGCGGCAACCAAATGCACGGGCATGACCGTGTTGGTCCGCAGCCACTTGCACTTCGATGTGTCGGCCGCCCTGAACCATCGCTTCCACAAAGAGCGTGCCGTTTCCGAAGGCGGAGGCGGCTTCGGATTGCGCTGAACGAAATGCTTCTGCGATTTGGTCGGGCTTCTCGACTATTCGAATTCCGCGGCCACCGCCCCCTGCGGTCGCCTTCAATACGACGGGAAAGCCAATACGTTCGGCATGCTTAAGCGCGTCGGCTTCATCTTCGAGCTCTCCGCCACTCCAGTCAGTGACGGGGACATTGGCGGTTTCTGCGAGGCGCTTAGAGGTAATCTTGTCGCCTAGTTGGCGCATGGCGGCGGCGGTCGGGCCGAGAAAGACGATGCCAGCTTCCTGAAGACGTTCTACGAAAGCAGGATCTTCGGCAACGAATCCCCAGCCCGGCCAAACCGCATCGGCACCGACTTCGCGCAGAGCTGCCAGCAGACTATCATGATCGAGGTAGGCGGCGACGGCGCCGTTTGTGGAAGGCAATTCGAAGGCACGATCGGCTTGCCTAACGAAAGGTGCGTCACGGTCGGGCGTCGTATACAGCGCGACAACATCTAGGCCTTCGCCTTCAAGAGCCCGTAGGCTTTTTGCGGTCCGGATGCACCGAACTGCCGCTTCGCCACGGTTCACAATCGCGAGTCGCTCGATCTTCCGATGCGTTTTCTCTCGCGTCTCTTCAAGCATTGCAGTTGCTTTCTCATTCACTACTTCGTTTCCCCCTTCGCTCATTTGGCAACTCTGTTTTCTCGCTCACCAAAGAAGCGAATAAGAAGCGAATCGTAATCTAGTTCAAGCGTCGTCCACGGTCCGCGGTCCGCGAATTTTGAACTTCTGTCCGCACGGTCGCTCAACTTGCGCTCTCCCTCACTGCCGAACCGACCTGACTCTCCGATTCCGATGTGATCGAAAACGCTGATGCTACGAACCGACCGTGATGCGAAAGCGAAATCGTGAACGCAGATGGTCCCGCGTCAATCAGGACCGTCGGCACTCGCCCACGCTTCCCGATCGCCACCCGCGCGGCCTCGATTCCCAGATTTCGAGCGATCTCCGCCGTCGCCATTTCACGAACCATTTCACTCGAACGGGACTGATCATCGACCGTCGAGATTGAATGCACGATTGCGTCGCGATCCGCGCCGCCGGGAATCGCGACGACATGAACATATCCATCACGCTCTTCCGCAAAGAGTTGCAGTACGCGCCGATCGCCAGACAATAAACCTTCGGGTAAATCCAGCGTGCCTCGTCGCTCTCTCACTCCGGAGGCCACGTCTACATCTTCGGTAAAGCGAGCGACCAAGTTTGATGGAGAGAACACGAACTTCGAATCGATCTGGCGCGCCAGTTTGTAGGCCGCTTCTTTCGCCGCCCAATGAGCCCATCGCCGCCCGTGCTCATCCTGGTCCCGCGCGATCGCGCGTCGTTCCGTCGGAGCGAAAACGCGTTCATCAAAGCGCGGGCGAAAGGTTTCCGGTCGCGTCTCCGGATCCTCTAGATCAACAACGTCATTGCCTAGCATCGAAGTACTCCTCTTCCATACATTGCAACTGACGCACGATTTGCTGACCAATGTCGCGCGATCTGCGAACACCCTTGGTGTCGCTCTTCGGCTCGATACAAGCCATCGACACATGCATCGTGTCATGAGCCTTCGGGAAATCGCCCCAAGTCTCCTGCGCGGTACCACGCATATATACGCATAACACCCGACATCCCGGGACTGAGCCGACAATTCGCCCGACGCCCCATGCGGCGGAGGAATCCTCTACACGGCCGGTCCTGCTGCGACCGGCCTCAGGGAAAATCAAAGCCGTTTCCCCATTCACGAGCAGATGCCTCACCCGATCCAAAACGCCGGCCACTTCTTCTCGGGCGCCGCCACGGGTGATCGGAATGCACTTCGCCAGAAAAATCGCCAGGCGATGTCTACGGGTCCGACCAAAATTTGTCGACTCCGGCGTATTCCACGCCAGCTCGTCGGGGTGTGTCACCCAATACACGCCGGAGCCTAAGGCCCAAGTCGCGAGAAACGAATCGACCAACGTCAAATGATTGGCGCAGATGAGCATCGGCGCATCTGACTGCGCACGAATCGCTCGGTACTGCGCCCGAATGCCGTCGACATCCGCGATCCGGTAGCGATACCAGAAACGCATCACGAACACGGAAAGGCCGACCCACAGGGGGCCGGCGACCATGCTCACGAGCCTCTGGCGCGCGTGCCGTTTCTTCATTGCAGACATCCCGGAGTCGCCCTCGGGCTGCACGTTGGCCGTCATGCCTTTTAGTCTGCTCGACCCGACCTTGGTCGGGTTAGAGCTTTCCCGAAATCAGGTTCACAGCGTCACCGACGGTGTTCACCTGATCGACATCTTCGTCGGCGATTTCGATATCGAAATCATCTTCGAAGGCAATCACAACATCAACGAGACGTGCCGAGTTGACCTTGAGGTCCTCGAGAATATTCGTCTCCATAGCAACCTTGGCGAGAGCGCCTTCGTCCTTCACCCACGGCGTAAGAATTTTGACGACACGTTCCATTACTTCCGACTGTTCCATCGAACTTTACTCCTCGTTTACTTGATTCGCCTATCAGCGAGTCTGCACTTCTATTCCAAAAATAATTTCGACCGCGCGTGATCCCCGCAAGACCTCAAGGACTAGCACGACCTGCGTCAGGTCATTCTCTATGACTCGTAACGCTTAAAAACCAGACAGGCATTTACATCACCGAATCCGAAGCCCGCTTTCACAAGCACCTTCATATCCGGCATTTCCCGAAGCTCATGCGGAATCGAAGACGCGTGCGGTTCGATTTCCGGATGCACGTCTTCGCAGTTGATCGACGGATGCACAAAGCCCTTTTCCACCATCAGAATTGAGGCAACGGCCTCGAGTCCACCGGCGGCACCGAGCGCATGACCAATCATGCTCTTCGTCGCCGTAATCGGCGGAAGCTCTCCGGGCCCACGACCAAGAGCGCGACTCCAAGATCCAATTTCCTTCGGGTCTGCGCCTGTTGCCGTGAGGTGGCCATTGATTGCATCTACTTCTTCCGGCCTGACGCCTGCGTCAGCCAAGGCGTCCGTGATACATCGCTGTACACTCGTCGGATTCGGCGAGGTCATGCTGCCGCCCATCCTATGGCCGCCGCAGTTGACGCCACTACCGGCTAGTTCCGCATGAATATGCGCACCGCGCTCAAGAGCGCTTTCGAGACTCTCAATCAGCACCACGCCGGAACCAGAGCCGGGAATGAACCCACCAGCGCTCGCGGATAGCGGTCGCGAAGCCTTTTCCGGGGCTTCATTCGAGCCGCGGTTCATCACACGCATCGAGTCGAAGCCAGCCCAGATATAGTGACTCGCCGCTTCGGCGCCACCGCATAACATCCGATCCGCAAGTCCCGCTCGAATACGTTCCAAGCCCATCGAGAGCGCTTCGGTTCCCGTACTGCAAGCGGAGGAGTTCGTGGTCACTTGATTGCCAAGCGCAAGCTGACCGGAAATTCGTGCCGAGATGCCACTCGCCATAACCTGCTCGACGGCGGTCGATCCCATGCGGCGAATTTTGCCCGCGTTCGTGAGCGGCACAACCTTTCCAGCGATCGTGTCCATACCGCCAATGCCGGTACCGAGAATCGCGCCAGTTTGCCAATCGACTTCTTCCGAGTCGTGAGCGGGGCGTACGAGGCCGGCGTCCTTCCAGGCTTCGATGGCGGCGAGGCTCGCATAACGATGATTCATATTCATCGCCATCAGCTCGTCCGCACCGAAAGTTGCGTCACAAAGTTCGTCAACGCCTTCGGGCGTGCCTGCGACTGTGCAACCAAACTTGGCTTCGATCATCGACTCTTGGCTCTTGATCCCGGATTGGCCCTTACGAAGTGCCGCTTCGAAATTTGCGACGCCATTGCCGTTCGGTGCGATTACACCGAGGCCCGTGATCACGACTCGCTTATGTTCACCGGCCCTCATCGCGGTACTCCCATTCCCGACAATTCGCCGGAGCAGACGACCGTTCCGTCGTCGAGCGTCATTTCAAAAGACGCACGCAGCTTCTTGCGACGCCATTGCTTCAGTAGGCCGGTCGTCGTTACCCGGTCGCCGGGTTTGACCATGCCAGAAAAATCGATCGAACAATCCGTGAAGATCGTCAGCAACTTGTCGACGTCTGCGCGACTCGTGTCGGCTGCGTATAGATAGATGCCGAAAGCGACGACGCCCGCTTGGGCTGCGGTCTCGATCAGGATCACGCCGGGCGTGATGGGGTTGCCCGGAAAGTGCCCTCGATAGAAATCGGAACTCTCGGGGAACGTGTACTGCGCCACGATGTGTTCGGAATCGAGTTCGACGATCTCATCGATGAATCGAAAGGGTTCCTGTTGGGGAACCATCGCGAGCACTTCGGCTGGTGTGAGGATCTCACCCACCGTACATCCCTCCGTTCACATGGAGGACTGAACCATGGATATAGCTGCCACGGGTCGCGAGGAACGCGACGACATCCGCAATTTCGTCAGCCTGAGCGACTCGACCGAGCGGTACCTGTGCGAGAATTTGCTGCTGAATCTCTTCGGGCAGATCGTCTGTCATCTCCGTCTCAACAAAGCCTGGTGCGATCGAGTTCACCAAAATGTCCCGGCCCGTTAGCTCTTGGGTTAGCGACTTCGTGAATGCATCGAGCCCCGCCTTGACCATCGTGTACGGGATCTGCCCGGCATTGCCCGTGTGCCCAACAACGCTCGTGATGTTAATGATGCGACCGGTTCCCTTGCGCATCATGAAGCGCCGCAACACGAGCTTTGTGAGATACCACGTGCCGCGCGCGACATTTGCAATCGAATCGTATTGATCGAGATTCATGGAGAGCATTGGCGCGTTCACGTTATAGCCCGCATTATTCACGAGTACGTCGATCCGGCCAGCGGCAGTCTTCAATTCTTTGATCATGGCATCAAGACTCTCGGAGTCCATGAGATCAGCCTTGATCAGGAACGAACCTTCGAGCTCCGCCTGAAGCTTCTTGGCCTTTTCTTCCGACGAGCGGTAGTGAATCCCGACGCGGAAACCTTCGGCCGCGAGGCGTCGACAGCACGCCGCGCCAATGCCTGTGCCACCGCCAGTAACGATCGCAACTGGTTGATCATTTCCTTCGCTCATCGTTCCATCTTTCCGCCGCGGCTATTCGCGCTCTTCTCCGGATAGTCGGGATAGTTGATGCCCTTAAAGAGACCGACCCGCGCACCCTTGATCGTATAAATCTCTTCGTCGTCGATCAGCACCTGTGCGTCGCCGATGACCATCGAGGCACCCTGCTTCTTGAGCTCGGCATACCGCTTGATCTGGACTTCGTATCGCATCACGCCATCGTGGGGGCGGATCTGTCCGAAGAACTCGACCTCGCCGCAACCCAAAGCACGACCGGCGCCGATCCCACCGCGCCAATTGCAGTAGAAGCCAAGAAGTTGCCAGACGCCATCGAGCCCGAGACATCCCGGCTGAACCGGATCACCCAAGAAGTGACAGTGAAAGAACCAGTCATCCAGCCGCACATCGCGTGAAGCGCTGATCGTACCGCGACTCTTGTCCGCAGTGATATTCGCAATTCGATCGACCATCAGCATGGGCGGCACAGGCAGCCGCGCACAGAACCCCTCCGGCGGATCTTCGATCAATCGGCCATAGGCAAAGCCAAGCAGATCTTCCTGTTCGAAATGATTGCGGGCCTTGAATTCTTCGTGCGTCAGCATCTTACTAGCTTCTCGTTTCGTTCTCAGGTTCGTTCACACTCGCAACAATCGGTCGCGGCGCAGGCTGGCCTAAATCTTTCCGGGACGTTCGTTGAAACGCATCAAATAGCTCCCCCAAGAGAGCCCTGAACCAACGCCGACAACGCAAATATCATCATCCGCAGTCCACTTATCCCATGATTGGGAGATCACTGTTCCGGAACTCGCCCCCGCCGTATTGCCAAATAACTCGCAATTGCTGTGGTGGAGTTCATCCGGAATTTCGGCTCGCCGGCAAATCGATTCGAGCATTCGCAGATTCGCCTGATGACCAACGAAATGAAAGTTGCGAGACTCATCACAGAGTTCGCTTCGCTGCGAGAGATAGAGGTCCGACGTCTTGCGAATACCGAAAGTCTGAACCGTTCGGCCTTCCTGATGGAAATGGCCTAATCGCGGCACGACAACCTTGTCGTTTCCGCCCGGGTCCGAGACCAGAATTTGCCCGATCAATTCAGCCGCGCCCTTATGTCGCGTCGAGATCACTGCCGCGAGTGCACCGTCGCCCCACAACACCGCACTTGACCGATCGTCATAGTGCACCGTCTTCGTCATAGACTCCGGCGTCACGAGCAACACGAACTCAGGAAGCTTGTTCTCATCCATTAGCGAGAGCATGTACATGCCTGCAATAAATGATGAACACGCGGAGTTGATATCGAGCGAAGCGGACTGAATGCCCAAGGCTGCGCCAATATTGCAGGCTTCAGCGGGCGATACGGTATCCGGTGCGCAACCGCCCCCTAACATGAGCCCAACCTGGTCCACGGAGACCCCTGCGCGATCAAGCGCCATACGCGCGGCGCGGGCTCCGAGTTGGGCGTTAGAAATATCAGCGGCTTCGATCGCGGCGCGTGGGTCAGCGTTCCGCGTTTCGCGAATATAGTCAAGCGGAAGCACGGTCCGACGACTGCGGATCCCCGTGCGCTCAAGTATCCACTCGTCATTGGTACCAATGTCGAGATCTTCCAAGAAGCGATTCGTAATCTCGTTCGCAGGGTTGTAATGCCCTAGTCCGAGAAGATTCAAGCTCAAGATGCCTACCCTCGACCGATGACCCGGAATTTGCTCCGGCCCGATCGGCCCATCCTATTAAACACACTCAGGACGGCGTCCCTAAAAAGCACATAAGAAGCACATAAAAAGCGCCGTCGTAACGATGCAGCTACGACCTACTTCGTCGCCCCGGAAATATGCTCACCTCCATCGACACGAATCAGTTCGCCGTTGATCCAACTCGCCTCGGCGAGCGAGAGCAAGTAGATCACGCCCGCGACGTCTTCAGGGGTCGTCAAACGACCACCCGGATTGCGCAACCGCGCTTGGCTCTTGAGTTGATCGCTGCCGGGGATAGCGCGAAGGGCCGGCGTGTCGGTGACGCCGGCTTGGATAATATTGCAACGCACGCCGTAGGGTGCGAACTCGACTGCAATCGATCTCGCGAGGGATTCGAGAGAAACCTTCGCAGCAGAGACAGCGGCATAACCCTTCCAAGCAACTTCGTTGCCTTCGCTTGTCATGCCGAAGATGCGTGAGTCGGGGGCGAAGAGCTCGCGCGAGTGAAGCTCTTGGGTCCAACCCAACAAGCTCGTACCCATCGCGAGAATCGTGCGACCGAAATCTTCTTCGTCGAGATATGAACTGCTCGGGTAGACGGGCTGACTCGTGAGAGAATGAAGCCCATCTTCGCCGGCTGCAAAAAGTTCATCCGCGAGCTCAATCAGCTTGGCCGGATCGACACCGAGACGCTCAGCAAGATTCGTCGCCGCGGTCCGCGGTTCCGGATTCTCAGGCACGATCAACTTAAGGTTGCCGAAGGCGATCGAATGCATGAGGACGCGAACGCGGCCGTCGGGACCGATCGCCTCAACAATCGAGTCGAGCGTTTCGGAGCGGGGCTCGGGGTTAATCGCGTCGGCATTCCATGCGTGAAAGCCGAGGCCGTTTCCTTCAGCGATCGCAGCTACTTCATCAAAATGAGGCTGGATATCTTTCATGGCGCCGCGGCGATCGCGATGGACCACCAAGATATTGAGGCCACCTCGGGCCAAACGCTTTGCGGTTGCGAGACCGAAGCCGCTCGATCCACCGAGGATCAGCGCCCATTCGTTGCTCGGAAAGCCTGCGCCTGAATCGTTCGTACCCAACTTTTACCCCCTCGATCTCGTCGCCACGTGGACGTCGGATCTCATGCCTCGCCGCACCACGCCCGTTGTCGATCTTCCGTTGCGCCGCCTTGGCACCTGGTCAGCATCCTTGTGAGATGCCCTAATTCGTGAATGG
>Ga0209632_10003844_pt1 | contig 13532 bp, 12 predicted proteins | sample COG_10_FD_184754 | JGI IMG/M metagenome (GOLD analysis project Ga0209632, IMG submission 184754) | Pelagic Microbial community sample from North Sea - COGITO 998_met_10 (SPAdes) (version 2) | ecosystem: Environmental > Aquatic > Marine > Neritic zone/Coastal water | place: Helgoland, sampling...
ATTTTCGCAGGAGTTACTCTACCAGAATTTGAAGTGGTCAACCTTACAACCAACGCGTTCCCTAACGGAATCCCAGGAATTTTTGCGGCCATTCCTTTTGCTATTTGGTTTTTCTTAGCCATCGAAGGAGTTGCCAATGTGGCTGAAGAGACCAAGAACCCACAGAAGAACGTGCTTATCGGTTTCGGTTCGGCCATTCTTACACTGGTAATTCTCTGTGTTCTCACATTCACTTCATCTGTAGGTGTTGCAGGGTGGGAGGCCGTTGTTATCACAGGCTACAACGAAGCAGGCGAAGCCCTCAAGTCCGACAGTCCGCTCCCGTTAGCTATTGCGCACGTAGTTGGAGATAGTGGCTGGATGTATCATTTGCTGCTTACCGTAGGCCTGCTTGGTCTAGTTGCCTCTTTTCATGGAATTATTCTAGCCGCTGGCAGAGCTACCTACGAATTTGGCAGGATGAAGCTAGCACCGAAAGCTCTTGGAAAAATTCATTCCAAGTACAAAACTCCGGCAAATGCGCTTATGCTAAATATGGGCATCGGTATCATTGCTCTCCTTACCGGTAAAACGGAGGATATTATTAAAATAGCCGTATTCGGTGCCCTTGCTCTTTACATCATTTCGATGGTTTCCTTCTTCAAACTAAGAAAAAATGAGCCAAATATGGAACGCCCTTTCAAAGTTCCCTTCTACCCTATTTTCCCTGCTCTAGCATTGATTATTGCCAGCATTTCAATGATTGCAATGAGCTACTACAACCAGCAATTAGCACTTGTATTCCTAGCAATTTTAGCAGGATCATTCATACTATATAAACTCGTTTACGCGAAAAAATCATGAACGAAAAAGAATTATCTCGAGAGCACATTCTAAACGAAGTCCGCAATTCATCACACAACAAAATCAAAGTTGCCATCACCGATATTGATGGAGTATTGCGCGGTAAACTCATGCGAAAGGACAAGTTTCTTTCTGCTGTAGAAGGTGGCTTCGGTTTCTGCGATGTGGTGTTTGGCTGGGACAGCTCGGATGTTGCTTACGACAATGCAACTTACACGGGTTGGCATACGGGTTATCCAGATGCGCAGGCGCGGATCGACCTAAGTACTTTCCGTCTTGTTCCGTGGGAAGATGACGTACCCTTTTTCTTAGCCGATTTTGTGAATGCGGAAGAAAAACCACTTGGAGTTTGTCCGCGAAGTCTGCTCAAAACAGTTAAGGCTAAATCTGAAAAGATGGGCTATAAACCATTCTTCTCTCAGGAGTTTGAATGGTTCAATTTTGCTGAAACGCCAGACGATTTACACGCCAAAGGATTTACAAATCCGCAGCCACTTACACCCGGCATGTTCGGCTATTCCCTTTTGAGAAGTTCTCAGGAGAAAGAATACTTCAACGCCATCTTCGAATACATGGATCAGTTTGATGTGCCGATTGAAGGCCTGCACACCGAAACTGGCCCAGGCGTTTATGAGGCAGCCATCATGTATGGCGATATTCTTCTATCGGCTGATAGAGCTGTGCTTTTTAAAGGCGGCATAAAAGAGATTGCACATGAGTATGGTGTCATTCCAACGTTTATGGCCAAGATTACGCCAGAACTTCCTGGTTGTAGCGGGCACATTCACCAAAGTCTTTGGGACGAGAAAAAAAACCTCTTCTCAGATGCTAAAGGCAAAAAAGGAATGAGCAAATTGATGGAAAGCTACATGGCTGGTCAGCTTGCTTGCTTGCCATACATTCTTCCCATGATTGCACCAACCATAAACAGTTATAAAAGATTGGTTGAAGGAGCTTGGGCTCCTACTACATTAACATGGGCCGTTGACAACAGAACGGTTGCTTTACGCTCACTTCCTGCAGGTTCAACATCTTGCCGACTGGAAACACGTGTAGTCGGTTCAGATACTAACCCATATTTGGCTATGTCAGCCTGTTTAGCTGCTGGGTTGTACGGAATTGAGAACAACATGAATCTTGAACTTCCTGAAACTATCGGCAACGGTTATGCAGATGCTGGTGCGGGAACGCTCCCTAAAAACCTTTGGGATGCTACTCAGGCCATGAAGAACTCAGACATTCCAACACAGTTGTTCGGAGAAGAGTTTGTGAACCATTTCGTTTCTACAAGAGAATGGGAATGGCGTGAATTCTCGAAGGCGGTTACCGATTGGGAGACCAAACGATATTTTGAGGTTATCTAAGTAGCTCAACATCTTTTACTTAAACCACACAAATTTTTGACGCATTCCGACTAGGCTTTGTTAAATTCGACCATGAAATGGTTAATTTTCATTCTATTCTGTTTTATTGGTCTGAGTGCTAATGCTCAAGATTGGATTGTCATTAAAAGTGGAGATACTATTTACTGCCACATTCTTTCTGTTAACGAAACGAATATTCAGTATAAAACAACTTCTTCCGAACCACCTAGATCTATTGCACAGGAAATCGTGAACAGTTACCGTAGGGCCGAACTAGAGTATTTTCCTTCCTCTTATCTGTTGTCGGATGAGGACTATATGAAACTCAAAAAAGTGACGGGCACCCGAGACAAAGGCCTGAGACTTGGTATTGGTTTGGGATATACATATCGTCTTGCAGGCGCTCCTGAAGGAAGCTCACCTGCTGTACAAGAGCATATAAAAAGATGAAGTCTGGCTTTAACCTAAAAGCGGATATCATGTACTTTTTTGGCAAGTATTTCGGAATTGGTGCTAAGTACACGTATACAAACTTCAGAGCAAAAACGGACAGAGTTTCTGGCTATACGCCAATCGGTTACCCATACTACGGAACGGTATCTGATAACATCAACCTTCATTTTATTGGATTGCATCCTACTGCCAGGTTTGGTTCTAGCGATGGTGGTGCTCGTTTTTTGCTTGGAATAACCATGGGCTACTTGGATCTAACAAATAACTCTGAAGTAGGATATCCATTTACGCTTAAAGGAAATGCGTTTTGCTTCTCCGCTGATATTAGTTTAGAAATCAAACTAGTCTCTCGGTTATACCTAGGGGTGGGAGTAGAATTGGCAGGAGCAACCATTGCAAAGTATGATTATGACGATGGACGCAGACAAGGAACGCTAACCTTTGACCGTAAAAACCAAGATAATTTGTTCCGATTCGACTTTAATGGAGGGCTTCGTTTCCATTTGTAAGTTTTCAGTTTTTCAACTGTTTTACCCAAACCAATCGTTCATTTTACCTTTCAATTGGTTAGCCTTACATACTCAAACATTTTTCAAAAAACAACCTTGAGCATTATGCCTTGTACACCATCCAAGCCAAAGTAGCCACAAAAGCTGCCGTGATAGAAAACTTTAAAACTTTCAGCACCAGTTCTTCTTCAGGTCTCATTGTAACAATTTATCACGGATGAAACTACAGAATGTTAAACGTTCAGTAGTAGCCAAAAACCACTATTTAGACGAAAACAACGATATTTTAGTGATTCACGTAGCTGTTTAATAAGCACAATGCATACTTACTCACTAAACTAGGCACGTTCTGTTTTTTTTAGTGTAATGATTACTTTTTCGCCTCTGTCATAGCGTAACAGAACACTTACCAAACGATTCTAATTCATTTTTTAGTTACCAGCAATTATTGTTGTATCCAAAAGTTATACGCACAAAAAAGCCGACATGAATATCATGTCGGCTTCACTTTAAAGTGTTGTTCTCTTAGTAATAATGCAGTCTTCGCACCTTGCTCACATACTTGGAAAGCCGGAGCACTTGGCGCGTATAGCCGTACTCGTTATCATACCAAGCGTAAATCACTACATTTTTACCATCGTTAGAAACGATAGTTGCATTGCTGTCATAAATGGATGCACAGCTATCGCCAACAATATCAGAGGATACTAATTCGTGGGAAGTGGCATACCGAATCTGCTCCACCAACTTTCCGTTGAGGGAAGCGTCTTTCATAGCTGCATTCACATCTTCTAGGGTTACCGTTTTATTCAAAGTCAGGTTCAAAATAGCTAACGACCCATCTGGAGTTGGTACACGAACCGCATTTGCAGTCAGTTTACCACCCAAAACGGGAATTACTTTAGAAACCGCCTTACCAGCACCTGTTTCCGTAATTACCATGTTCAGCGCAGCAGAACGACCTCTTCTGTATTTCTTATGGAAGTTGTCCAGCAAGTTTTGGTCGTTAGTATAGGCATGTATTGTTTCAATGTGTCCTTTCTCTACACCAAACTTCTCTTCTATTACAGCTAAAACTGGAGAAATAGCATTTGTTGTACAAGATGCTGCCGACCAAATATCATGTCCGTCAGGTTGAAAATCATGGTGGTTTACACCATGAACGATATTGGGAATATTCCCTTTTCCGGGAGCAGTCAACATCACCTTGCTCACTCCTTTCGATTGCAGATGAAGACCCAATCCATCTTCGTCTCTCCAAACACCCGTGTTATCAATTACCAATGCATCGTTAATACCGTAAGCAGTGTAATCAATCTCATTCGGGCTATTGGCTGCAATCATATTAACGGTGTGTCCGTTTATGATTAGAGCTTTATTTTCTACATCAACAAGAACGGTTCCGTTGAACACGCCATGAATTGAATCTGTTCTCAACAAATCTGCTCTCTTGCGAATGTCTAGCTCAGAATTGGAACGAGTTACGATAGCTTTCAATCTCAACTGATCGCCTTTGGCAGATTGAGAAATCAATTCTCTTGCAGCCAATCGGCCAATTCGTCCAAACCCGTAAAGAACCACATCTTTCGGCTTTGTAGCTTCTCGACCATCATTTACGAAACTCCCGATTTTGTCATTCAGAAATGATGCAACGTCAGAACCAGATGCTTTTGCATCAGTCCATTCGTAAGCCAATTTCCCAAGATCGATTTTAGCTGGGGCCAAATCCATTGCTAGAATTGCTTCAGCTACTTCTAAACTATTGAAAACAGAAATATTTTTACCAACTACTTTTCTAGCATAATCATGCTGAGAAAGGATTTCGCTTACGCTGCTATCATGCAACGGTAAACGGAAAATGATTAGCTCTACCGCCTTATCAAAACGTAAAGTTCCAACAATAGACATTAGGCGAATCGCAGCTTTTTCCTGTGCGATCCAATCGTTCAACTCAGCTTCAAAACCCGTGTTTGAAGCAATCGTTTCTGTACTCATGAAAATTAATTAGTGGTTTGGTTTTATCCTAAATAAGCTTTCAGCAGTTTGCTTCGAGAGGTATGACGAAGTCTTCGGATGGCCTTCTCTTTAATTTGACGAACACGCTCTCTTGTAAGATCGAATTTTGCGCCAATTTCTTCCAAAGTAAGACCGTGGTTCATTCCAATTCCAAAGAACAATTTGACCACATCTCTTTCTCTTTCTGTAAGTGTAGAAAGTGAACGCTCAATTTCTTTTTGAAGCGATTCGTTCATCAAAGCGCTATCAGCGCGTGGCGAATCATGATTCACTAAAACATCTAGGAGACTGTTGTCTTCGCCTTGAACGAAAGGTGCATCCATAGATACGTGGCGTCCTGAAACACGCATTGTGTCAGAAATTTTCTCTTCTGGAATCTCAAGAACTTCAGAAAGTTCCTCAGCAGAAGGCTCACGCTCAAATTTCTGCTCAAGTGCAGAAAACGCTTTATTAATCTTGTTTAACGAACCAACTTGGTTCAATGGCAAACGAACAATTCTAGACTGCTCTGCTAACGCCTGAAGAATTGACTGACGAATCCACCATACAGCGTAAGAAATAAACTTGAAACCACGTGTTTCATCAAATCGCTGCGCAGCCTTAATCAAACCAAGGTTTCCCTCGTTAATCAAATCCGGAAGACTCAATCCTTGATTTTGATACTGCTTAGCAACAGAAACAACAAAACGAAGGTTTGCCTTGGTCAATTTCTCCAACGCAGCTTGATCACCAGCTTTAATCTTCTGCGCCAGGATTACCTCCATGTCCGCAGTGATTAGGTCTTCCTTGCCAATTTCCTGTAGGTATTTGTCAAGCGAAGCACTTTCACGATTAGTTATCGATTTGGTGATCTTAAGTTGTCTCATGTTGTCTGTTTCAGTTAAGTTTTTCTGTGTTCAACCACACAGCTTCTAAAAAGGGGATACAAAGATACGCAGAACGTACCTTTTTTACAATATAAATACAAAGCACAATTAGCCACTTAATGAATGAACGGAATTTGTGACTGATTGTTTCCTATTTCCTCAAAAATCGCCAAAGAACTTGATGTGCTTGACCTAAAGCAATCAGTCAGTTTTGTTTGGGCGAGTCAAAGAGGAAATTACCTTTGCGCCATGATTTACAACAATATTCTGGAAACAATTGGCAATACGCCATTGGTGAAATTAAATAAGGTTTGTAAAGACCTGCCATGTACTGTCTTGGCTAAAGTTGAAACGTTCAATCCTGGTCATTCTATAAAAGACAGAATGGCGTTGAAGATGGTTGAAGATGCGGAGGCTGACGGGCGTTTGAAACCAGGTGGAACCATTATCGAAGGAACTTCTGGAAACACTGGAATGGGATTGGCTTTGGCCGCAATTGTAAAAGGCTATCGCTTGATATGCACCATGCCAGACAAGCAGAGTAAAGAGAAAATGGATATTCTTCGCGCCATGGGCGCAGAAGTGGTTGTAACGCCTACAAATGTTGCGGCAGACGACCCGCGTTCTTACTACGAAGTTGCCAAGCGATTGAACAAGGAAATTCCAAATTCTTTCTATCCAAATCAGTATTTCAACCCAAGCAATGCCATCGCGCATTATGAGCAGACTGGACCTGAAATTTGGGAACAGACGGAAGGGAAAATAACACACTTGGTAGTTGGTGTAGGTACTGGCGGAACCATTTCTGGTGCTGGAAAATATTTGAAAGAACAAAACCCGAACATCAAGATTTGGGGGATTGACACATACGGCTCAACGCTAAAAGCTTATCACGAAACAGGAAAGATTGACCCTAACGAAATTTACTCGTACGTAACCGAAGGAATTGGCGAGGACATCATTCCATCTTGCGTTGATTTTGACGTTATCGACTACTTCGAGAAAGTGACCGATAAGGACGGCATGTTGATGACCCGTGAGTTGGCTAAAAAAGAAGGTATGCTTGTAGGTAACAGTGCAGGTTGCGCTATTCAAGGTTTGCTTCAACTGAAAGACAGACTAAAACCTGAAGATGTAGTAGTTGTGGTGTTCCATGATCACGGAACACGATACGTTGGTAAAATCTTCAACGATGATTGGATGCGTGACCGCGGATTCTTAGACAAGGACCGAATTAGTGTTGTAGAAATACATGGAGCAAAACAACCTGAGTTGATGTCTGTAGAAGCAGGTGATTCGGTAAAAGATGTGGTAAAATTGATTACTGATAATGGCATTTCTCAAGTACCGGTTTTCGAAAATGGAAAACCTGTTGGTTCAGTAACTGAGGGCAAACTCTTCAGCCATTTATTCAACAATCCAGAAGATAGAAACTGTCTTGTGCGTGATATCATGCAGTCTTCATTTCCAGAAGTAGATGGTGGAAAAAGCGTAACCGAGATTGCCGAAATGTTCAATCACGAAACGCCAGCTGTGCTTTACAAAGACGGTTCTGAATCGTACAGAATTCTAACCAAGCACGATATCATAAAAGCTATTGCGGATTAAGATGGAAACAAGAACGGTTATTGATCAAGTTGGTCGGACGGTTCTTATCCCAAAATTTCCGAAACGAATTATTTCTCTGGTTCCAAGTCAGACAGAATTATTGTTCGATTTAGGCTTGGACCAACGAGTTGTAGGCATCACCAAATTTTGTGTTCACCCTAAGGAATGGTTTAGAACCAAGGCGCGCATTGGCGGCACCAAAAAGCTTAACTTCAACACTATTTCGGATTTAAATCCCGACCTCATCATTGCCAATAAAGAAGAAAACAACAAGGAAGATATTGAACGTCTGGAAAAAGATTTCCCCGTTTGGGTAAGCGACATAAACAATCTCGATTCGGCTGTAGAAATGATTCAGCTTGTAGGTAAAATAACCCAAACCAATGCTTCTAAATTAGTAACCGAAATTGAAACTGAATTTCAGGAGCTAAAACCCATTTATCCAAAGAAAAAAACGCTTTACCTCATTTGGAAAAACCCTTACATGTCTGCAGGCTCAGACACGTTTATCCATGACATCATGAAACGGTGCGGGTTTGAAAACGCTATTTCAGATTCGCGTTATCCGCAGTTATCAGAACAAAACATTGTTGCGTTAAAGCCTGAGTTAGTTCTGCTTTCTTCAGAACCTTTTCCATTCAAAGCAAAGCACATTGAAGAGTTGCACGGGCTTTTACCAAATGCAGAAATAAAATTGGTAAATGGAGAGATGTTTAGCTGGTACGGCAGTCGATTAAAGCATGTTCCACCTTACTTGTCCACTATATTTCAATAAACCTCTCGCGATTTAAGCCAGCGCAACATCCAACGATAAGTTGATGATTCTTGCCGCTTCGGCCAATTCTTCCTCCGTATGAGCGGCATTCACAAACCCAACTTCGTATCCCGAAGGACCGATGTAAAAACCATTATTAAGCAACGAATGATAGAACTTACGGTAGATGTTCATGCTTTCTGGATCAATCTCTGAAGAGCTACGGATACTTGGACGGTCTGTAAAAGCAATCCAGTAAATAGAGCCTATAGAAAACATGCGCACTTTGTATTCCTTTTCTTCAATATGTTCTAACACAGCAGAAACTAATTTTCTAGTTTTCTTTTTCATGGCTGTGTAGAAATCTGGTTCTAACAACTGCTCTAAAGCGGCTTTACCAGCCGCCATTGCAACCGGATTGCCAGAAAGCGTTCCTGCTTGATAAACAGGGCCAAGTGGCGCAATGGAATTCATAATTTTTTCGCTGGCTGCAAAAGCTCCAACAGGCATTCCTCCACCAATAATTTTTCCAAGGGTGATGATGTCCGGTTTGATATCGTACAGACCGGTCGCTCCTTCAAACCCAACTCGGAAACCACTAATTACCTCATCAAAAATGAGCAATGCGTTCTCATCAGAGCAGATTTCTCGTAACGCACGCAGGAACTTCCCATCTTGTAAAAGCAAACCGTTATTGGCAGGGATTGGCTCAATAATTACAGCCGCAATTTCATCCTTGTGTTCTTCAAAAGCGGCTTTTACCGCTTCTTCATCATTCAATGCAATTACAATCGTTTCGTCAACAAAACTTTTGGGTACTCCAGCAGAACTAGAATTACCAAATGTGACCAATCCAGAACCAGCTTTCACAAGAAGTGAATCAACATGGCCATGATAGCAACCTTCAAACTTGATAATCTTGTTTCTTCCAGTATAACCTCTTGCCAAACGAATGGCGCTCATTACAGCTTCTGTTCCAGAGCTCACAAACCGAATTCGTTCTACGTATTTATGATTACTCAAAATCAAATCGGCCAAATCGTTTTCCTGTAGGGTTGGCGCCCCAAACGATGGGCCGTTTTTCACAGTTTCGATAATGGCATTCTCAATTTTTTCGTTTGCATGGCCAAGGATTAACGGTCCCCAGCTTCCGCAAAAATCGATATACTCGTTTCCATCAGCATCCCAAACTCTACTGCCCTTGCCTTTGGTAATGAAACGTGGTGTTCCGCCTACGCTACCAAATGCCCGAACCGGACTGTTTACTCCACCTGGAAAAAGTGTTTTCGCTTTCTCAAATAACTGCTCTGATTTTTCTGTGCTCATAATTTTCTTTCAGTGCGCAAATATAACTGGTGGGTATCTTGATTGAGTAGCTTAGACAGTCGTTCATAAATTGGCGGTAAGCTCTTCTTAAACTCGTCTGGAGTCTCGAAAAAACTTTCCACCGATACGGCTAAAAATTCCATAAAATTTTCTTCGGCATACTCTCGTAAATAGCCTTTTTTCAGAACCGCTTGGCGAATTTTCGGCTTGCTCATCAGGTTTTGTAAATCCTTAATGACTTTGGAGAAATACGGATCATACATATTTCCCTTATTAATCTCCAAAACAAGAGCATGTGTAAATTCGTGAACGCCTAAATGAAGGTTGTCATCAGGTACCGACACTCCTTCAAGAAAATCTTCCCAACTGAACACGATGGCACCTAAGGAATGTGTTTCTCCTTTGTTCACTGTGCCAGTCATTTTCGAGTAATACCTTTTTGGATAGATGAAAATATTGTTGAATCCTGGAAATTCGAACTCATCTAAACCAAATGTCAATTTTACCGCAGAAGCTGCAATTAACATCCTCATTTCTTCAGACACCATCACATTCTGTTTGCCAACTATCCTCTTTTCCTTCAAAAACCGTGTAACTCTTCTTCTAAAAAGCCTTTGACTTTTTATTGGAAGAGCGTCATAAAACCTGTAATGTTCTACGAATAATTGATGGTGTTGGATAACCTCATCTCTTCCTCTGAACATGTTTCTAGACACCCATGTTCGAGAGTATGATTTCCGGATGGTTCCTCCCAAACCCATAATCAATAACTCACCAGAAAGTTCGAAAAGAAGTTCGAAAATTGCCATTGTCCAAAAATATCAGCTAAATAGGTACTCAGTCTGATGAGCGTTACGGAATTACCGACATTTGCCACATGCAGTTCGAGAATACAAAAGCATTTGCGCAAACGCAGGACGCCAATGATCCATTAAAGGGTCTGAAAAATCGGTTTCATCACCCAAATTTGAATGGCAAACCTGCCACCTATTTCTGTGGTAACTCCTTAGGATTAGCTCCCAAAACAGCGGTTGAAAATGTAAATCAAGAATTGGATGATTGGGCAGAATTTGCTGTAGAAGGTCACTTTCACGCCAAAACGCCATGGGTTAGTTATCAGGATATTTTTCCTGAACAATTGAGCAAATTGGTTGGTGCACTACCGAAAGAAGTCACCGTGATGAATGGTCTTACAGTTAACCTTCATTTGTTGATGGTTTCATTCTATCAGCCAACCAAAGAACGCTACAAGATTATCTGTGAAGCAAAGGCTTTTCCGAGCGATCAGTACGCCTTAGAAACTCAGGTAAAACACCACGGTTTTAAACCTGAAGATGCCATTATAGAAGTTGCTCCGAGAGAGGGAGAAGACCTGATAAGAGAAGAAGATATTCTGAAAGCTATTGCAGAAGCGGGAGACGAGTTAGCGTTGGTTATGATTGGTGGAGTCAATTACTACACCGGACAGGTTTTCGATATGAAAACGATAACTGAAGCAGGGCATAAAGTGGGTGCACAGGTTGGTTTTGACCTCGCTCATGGAGCAGGGAACATTATTCTCGAATTACATGATTGGGATGTGGATTTTGCTTGTTGGTGCAGTTACAAATACTTGAATTCTGGCCCCGGAAACGTGTCTGGAATGTTCGTCCATGAAAGGCATTGCAACAACCCAGAACTCAACCGTTTTGCTGGTTGGTGGGGAAACGACCCTGATTCTCGTTTCAAAATGGAACCGGGTTTTGTTCCTGCTGAAGGAGCAAGAGGTTGGCAACTAAGTAATGTTCCTGTTTTCGGAATGGCAGTGCATAAATCGGCCTTAAATATTCATGCTGAGGTTGGAATGGAAAAGCTCCGCGAGAAAAGCCTCAAACTGACTGGTTATTTGGAGTTTCTTTTGGATGATTTGAACTCAAAAGACGTTCGCATCATCACACCAAGAAACCCTGAACAGCGGGGTTGTCAGATTTCGATTTATGTAGATAATGAAGCAAAGAAATTGCACCAGGCATTACTGGAAGAGTGCGTAATTACCGATTACCGCGAACCAAATGTGATACGCCTAGCCCCTGTCCCACTCTATAATTCGTTTGAAGACGTTTGGACGTTTGTAGATATTCTTAGAAAGCATTTAAATGCTTGAGTGGAGTTTCCAAACGGAACTATTAGAAGCTGGTTGCGATGAAGCTGGCCGTGGCTGTTTGGCTGGACCAGTAGTTGCTGCCGCAGTCATCCTCGACCCAAATAATCCGATTGAAGGATTAGACGATAGCAAGAAAATTACCGAGGTAAAAAGAGAAATTCTTCGTCCAGAAATTGAAGAGAAAGCATTGGCTTGGGCAGTAGGAATAGTGAGCAATGTGGAGATTGACGAAATCAATATTCTGAAAGGAAGTTTTGTGGCTATGCACCGTGCGCTGGACCAGCTCAAACCGAGAGCGCAGTTCATCATTGTGGATGGAAATCGATTCATTCCATACAAAAAGGTGAACCATGAAACGATTGTGAAAGGCGATGGCAAATACCAGAACATTGCAGCAGCTTCCATCTTGGCTAAAACACATCGGGATGAGATTATGCGGAAATTGCATGAACAGTATCCGCATTTTGGTTGGGATAGAAACAAGGGTTATCCAACCAAAGAGCACAGATTAGGAATCAGAAAACACGGCCCAACCGAATGGCACCGAATGACCTTTCGACTGCTTGAAACAGAATTACCTTTTTCCAATCAATGAGACTACTTAAGAAAATCATCCTATTTCCGTTGTTCCTCATCATTCCATTGATGGGCTTTCTGTATGCGTACGTTCAGCTTAGTGCTCGAGATTTTTCCGATGCTGAAATGGCTGAGATAAAAGCCGCAATTGAATCACCACTTAAAAGCATGGTCGGTGCTGAGGGTTATGCCGAAAATGAAGGTGTCCGAATTTGGTATGACGTACACCAACCAAAAGACACCATTAAAGGTTCAGTGCTGCTCATAATGGGTCTATCTGCTGATGCTTTGATTTGGCCTGAGTACTTCTATCAGCCGCTTATTGATAGTGGTTTTCAAGTTGTCCGATTTGACAACCGTGGCGTGGGAAATAGCGATTGGAACGCATTTGATTCGGACAATCCATATACGTTGAGCGACATGTCCAATGATGCAATTGCTGTGCTAGACATCCTCGGCATTGAAAAAGCCCACATTGTAGGTGGTTCCATGGGTGGAATGATTGGGCAAACGCTTTGCATTGAGCATCCAGAACGTGCAGCAACGCATACTTCCATCATGTCAACCGCTTGGACCGAAGACCCTGAAATGCCAAAAATTGATATGGATGTTTTCAAACACATCGGCATCAACACCGTCAAATACGGTTTGAGTGGAGATGTTGAAGACGGCATAAAACTGCGGATTGCCATTCGTGAATTGCTGATGGGATCGGAGAAATATGATTTAGACATTGAAAGTATTGCGCAACTCACGCGCACCAATATGGAAAAACGCAGTGGTTACAATCAGCAATCAGGTCTTCAGCAGACCAAAGCCATAGAACTATCAGGTTCCAGGATAGATCAACTTAAAACACTGAATACGCCTACGCTTGTCATACACGGGAAAACGGATCCACTTATCCCATTTGAACATGGCGTAAAAACCGCAAAGCTCATTCCAAAGGCTCAAACGCTTTGGATTAACGGAATGGGACATTCTCTTCCGAAGATGTATTCGGATACAATTGTTTCTAGAATGTTTGACCTGATAAATCCCACAAAGACGTACGAATGAAACGGCTCTCGATAC
>Ga0209632_10003857_pt1 | contig 13511 bp, 9 predicted proteins | sample COG_10_FD_184754 | JGI IMG/M metagenome (GOLD analysis project Ga0209632, IMG submission 184754) | Pelagic Microbial community sample from North Sea - COGITO 998_met_10 (SPAdes) (version 2) | ecosystem: Environmental > Aquatic > Marine > Neritic zone/Coastal water | place: Helgoland, sampling...
TAGTATAATCCTCAGAAGCCCCTCTAATAAAATAATCGTAATAGTTTTCATCCATCGCCATCAATTTAATCAAAGCTGTCTGAGATTCAATATTTGATACGTGCTCATTACAATAAATTGGATAAACAGTGTGTGTCTTTTCTGATAGTTTAACAACGCTTGATTTGTATCCATAACACCATTTTTCTAACATAGAAAAATAATCCATATTTGATTCGATTAAAATTTGCTCAATGGAAAATCCACTAATCGATTGGCTTTTTGCAGAAATAAAAATTGGAATAATTAAGAAATAAATCAGTCTAAATTTCATCATTATAATTTAATTCAAAAATTAGATAAATTATTTTAATAAAATCAATTTCCCTTATTCTCATATATTTTTAACACATCTAAAACCTGTATGCATTAAGCCCGTATCATAACTAGAACTCATTCTTCTTGTAATACGATATCCAGAACAGTAACTATCATTACATAAGAAAGAACCTCCACGAATTACTTTTTTTATGGATGATGGTTCCATAGGGTCAAATGATATTTCTGGTCCCTCTGGATTAATACACGTGCCTTTATTTTTATCTGAGGTATATGTATTTATGTTGTAAAAGTCAGAGCACCATTCCCAAACGTTACCAGCCATATCAAATAATCCATAATCATTTGAAGGAAAAGAACCAACTGCAGAGGTAAACTCATAACCATCTTTCAAAGTGTTTTGATATGGAAAATGACCTTGCCAAAAATTTGCCTTCATTGGTATTTTGTTTATAGGCTCTATCCCCCATGGGTAAATAGCATTTTTTTTTCCACCTTTTGCAGCCCACTCCCATTCAGCTTCGGTCGGAAGTCGTTTTTCAATCCAATTAGCATAGGCAACTGCATCATCCCATGATACATGAACAACTGGATGATCCATAATGTTTTCAATAGAGCTATCCTCACCATAAGGTTTTTTCCAAGAGACGCCCTGCTTCCATTTCCACCAAGCAGATTCATCATTTAGTTTTGTTGAGTATTTTATTTCTTTAAAAATTAAAGAACCTGGAGCTAAAATCGAATCTGGTGGTTTTGAACTTCCTCTGGGTAATTGTTTTTTTATTTCATCCCAGTTTATTTTTTTTTCAGCAGTAGTAATATAACCAGTCGCTTTAATAAACTCTTCAAATTGAGAATTAGTAACTTCATATTTATCCATTAAAAATGAATCAACTTTCACTTTGTGGATCGGTTTTTCATTAGGATAAGCCTCCGGGTTTTCACTTCCCATAAGATATTCTCCACCAGGAATTAGAACCATGTTTTGTGTTGATTTTTTGGCTTGGCCTCCAATTTCTTGGTAGATCATTTTATAAGCCACATATGCAGAAAACAGCATTAGTATTATAATTAAATATTTAAAATTATTTAACAATTTTATCCATTGATTTATAATTTTGTTTAATACCACCGTAGGGAAAAGCTGGTGTGTCTGATCTTGAATTTTCAAAAACATTTTGTGCCTTTAAAAGAATATCAGGGTGTAGGTGGGCAATATTATTGGATTCAGCCTGATCAATTTTGACATTATATAGCTCGATATCAGAATCAATATTATACCGCACTGCCTTCCAATCTCCTAATCTAGCGGATTGCCTAAATCCACCTTCCGGTATTGTTTGGAACCAACCACTCAGTTGAAATTCCCAATTTAAATATTCATGATTTTTTTGGTCTTGACTCAAAAGTGTTGGTAAAAATGAAATACCATCCATTTCCTCATAAATTTTTAATCCAGCTAAATCTGAAAAAGTTGGCATGATATCCTGAAAACCAGAAATATGGTTAGAAATTGTATTAGGGTGAATTCTATTTTTCCAATATGCTATAAGAGGAACTCGAATTCCTCCTTCATACAAATCACGTTTCCCACCTTTAAACTCCCCATTACTATCAAAAAATTCTAATTGGTGTCCTTCCGGAGAAAAATGAGGTCCATTATCACTTGTAAATAATATTAAAGAGTTTTCCAGTTCACCTAATTGACTCAATTTATTAATTAATCTTCCTACTTGCTTATCTAATAATGTTATTTTTGCAGCATGAGCTTTCTCAATATCAGGCCAGTTTTCGTTTACATAATTTAAAGTATCTCTGATCGGTCCTTCAAAACTGTGTGGTGCCCGATAAGACATGAAAAGAAAAAAAGGCTTGGTAGGTTCTTTTTTATCTAAAAAATCAAATGCAATATCAGTTCTTAAATGATCTTTACAATCATATTCTTCGTAATTGTATGGTATAAACTCTTTATCGCCGTTAATCCACAATCTATTCGGTAGAAAATTTTTTCCTTCAAATCTTGAGGACCATTGTTCCTGAACTGCTAAATCAAATCCATGTGCAATTGCCCAAGTATCAACATCATCAGGTCTATCCAAATGCCATTTTCCTATGAAGGCTGTTTGATACCCAGCTTGTTTGAGCATCTTTCCTATAGTGAATTCCTCTTTCCCAATCGCTGGTCCCTCCCATCTATCATTATCAAAATAACCTGCATTCCCACGGATTGAAACTTTTGAAGATTTTTTCCCAGTCATTAAAACTGCCCTTGAAGGAGCGCAAGCTGCATTCCCTGAATAAAAATCAGTGAACATTATTCCTTTCCTAGCTAACTTATCTAAGTTTGGAGTTTTGATAATTTTTTGGCCATATACTCCCAATTCATTAAATCCAAGATCATCTGCTAAGAGTAAAATAATATTTGGTCTGGCATCATTAAGTATGGTTTGCGAATTACATGAAAAAAATAATACCAAAAGTGACATAAAATATAAAAAGTGAATTTTTATTTTAATTTTCATAAATAAGTTCCTTGCTAGGTAAATATCCAATCCTATGTGCTTTAATTTTTATGCGATCTCCTTTTTTTATTTTGATTGGGCCTACATAAGGTATCCATCCAGCCCAAGGAGTTAAGTCTGCTTTTAAATTTTTATATCCTATATTTGTTCCTTCGGTATTAGAAGCTAAAACTAAAGTGTTTTCAACAATTTTTATGGTAGGACTACTGGTTATCGGTTGCTTTTTATTTGGCCAGAAAGATTCAATTAATTTCTCCTCTGGAATAAAACCTTTATCATCTACTTCTTCCATCCATCTGAGGCACTCTTTTCTTAATTCTTTTAATTTATGATTAACCTTAGGATCATTTGCGATATTATTTATTTCATAGGGATCTAAATATATATCAAATAATTCCTCTGCAGGTTTTTCATTTCTAAACCATTGAGATTGTATACTATCTAATTGATTATTTTTACTCATCGTAATTAATTCTTGCATCGTATCCATCTTCTCCCTGTACTCTAATGGGAGATAATAAGGTTTTTTAGGTTTGAAATTTTTTAAATATTTATATCTTTTGTCTCTGACTGCACGAATCATATCATAATGCTCGTCAAACCTATCTGCAGCCGCATGTATATATTTTCTATCCTCATTTGATTTAAATATCCCTTCAAACGCAATACCCTGAAGATAATCAGGTATTGAAATATTCGATATAGAAAGAAGAGTCGGAGTAAAATCAACAAAGCTGATAAGACGATTATCTCTTTCTCCTGACCGGATTTTATTTGGAAATCTGATAATCATTGGTACTTTTATTCCAGAGTCGTATAGTAATCTTTTTTCCCTAGGTAACGGTCCGCCATGATCGGTAAAGAATACAATAATTGTTTTCTCCAATAAATTATCTTCTTCTAATTGTTTTAAAATAAGACCTACTTTATTATCCATTTCAACAACGTTTGAATACATGCGTTTCATATCATTTTTGACAACTTCACTATTTGGTAAGTATGGTGGAATCAAAATTTTAATATCATTTGGAACATATAAAGGTTTTTGGATTCCAGCAAATTTCTCCCACCATTTACCAATATCTCTTTTTGGAGGAAATGGATCAATATCAAAATGACGATACCAAGGATCCCAGAGGTTTGATTCGTGTGTTACCCCAAAGTTAAATACAGAAAAAAAATTTACATTTTCCGGTCTATTTCTCCAATGAGCAAAAATACTTGATTCATCCCATCCAGTTATAGATTTATAAAATTGATAATCCTCTTTTTTATTGTTTGTGCAATAATATCCATTCTCTCGCAAAATTTGACTTACCATTTTTACTTCTGGAGGTGGAACAACCTCATAATCTATAAGACCTTTTTTTCTAGCTGCTGGCTGTTGAGATAGAGTTCTCATATGATGTGCTCCAATACTCGAGGGGTACATTCCTGTTATTAATGAGGCTCGACTTGGTGAGCAAACTCCCGAAACCGAATAAACATTATTATAACAAACACCTTCCTCTGCTAGACGACTTAGATTAGGTGTTTTTATGGTTGAATCACCAAAAGATGGTAAATAATTACCTAAGTCTTCAGCGACTAGCCAAACAATATTAAGTCTATTACCTGCTGTTTTTTTATCACTACATGAAATGATAAAAATTAATAGTAAAGTGCTAATTCTTTTTATTGTAATCATCAAAAGCAGGCTGATAGGACGGAATAATTGTATCATATTGAGAAGGAGCTTTAAATACAGATTGGAGATGATCTTCATATAAATTCTGTATTTCCTTTATAATTGTTTTATTTTCTTTTCTAATATCATATTTCTCAGAAGGATCGTGCTCGAGATTATAAAGTAAAGGCATTTCTTTTTGTGTTGGACCATCGTCCCATGGGTTTGGATCTTTGATGTACATCTTCCATTCATTATGTCTGAGTGCAATTAATGTGTCTTGCCTATAGTAATGAATATCAGATCTAATAGGAATATTTTCAAAAAAAGTTTTAGTTAAATCAAAACCATCTATGGATTTTTGATCATATTGCCCCCCTGCTAAAGATACCATAGTTGGAAACAGATCAAGAGCAGAAGCTAATACATTCGTTGTTGTCTCGGGAACTGATCCAGGCATCCAAACAATAGCAGGTACTCTGTAGCCACCTTCGTAGACACTGCCTTTATTCCCTCTCAATAAGCCAGAAGATCCACCATCAACATTGGCCCACCCCCATGGACCATTATCACTTGTAAAAATGATGAATGTATTCTTTGAGATGTTCAACTTTTTAACAGTATTAATTATTTCTCCAACACTCCTATCCAATTCCTCTACAACATCGCCATAGGAACCTCTCTTACTTTTCCCTTTATTTTTATCAGAGAGAATAATTGGGGTGTGAGGAGCAGAATGTGCTAAATAGAGAAAGAATGGATTTTCTTTATTTTGATAAATAAAGTCAATGGACTTTTGAGTAAACATTTCAATAAACTTACTCTGATCTAAACTAACACCTACAGTATCATGACCGTCTAAAAAAGGAAGAGGAGGAAAGTTCTCTCTCGCGTAATCCCAATTACCTTCCGGTCTCATATCATTTGAGTAAGGGATTCCATAAAATAAATCAAAACCATGATTTAAGGGCATATATTTCTTTAAGTGCCCTAAGTGCCATTTACCTATACAAGCAGTATTATAATCATAATTTTTTAAAGCTGAAGCAATCGTCACTTCATTAGGATCTAGACCTCCTGCATTATCAGGAAAAAGGACACTACGTTGTCCATACATACCAGTTTGAACGGGTAGTTTTCCTGTTAAAAGTGCGGCTCTACTAGGTGTACAAATAGATGAGCCCACGTAGAACTGGGTAAACCTCATCCCTTCACTAGCCATCTGATCCAAGTTAGGTGTTTTTATGGTAGGGTGTCCATACGTACCAAGGTCACCATAACCCAAATCATCAACAAAAATGATGATGAAATTGGGCTTGGATTCTTGGTCTAATTTTCCACAAGATGAAATAATTAGTAAAAAAAACGTTACAAATGGTACTAATAACAACTTGCTAAAATTCATATTAATTTTCACCTTTTACTAAATAATTGTCAATATGTAAGTACATTTTTTCAAAATGATCTCCAAATTTTGATTTCCCTCTACGCCTAGTTTGCGTAATAATTATTTTATTATCCAAATCAATTCTAAAGACTGATGAGGTTGCAGAACCATGACCGATAACATTTTCGCTCAACATATAACGCTCAACTTTACTATCTTTATCCTTAATTTTCCATTCCTGCAGTGTTGTACCTATTCCAATGGGTCGATCCTTATCCCATGGATTGGAATAGGTTATATTTGGAAAATAGGTTTTAAGATTTTGGGGTAAAATTTTTCCATAAGTACGTTCTGTAAAATATTTCTTCCCATCATATGTTCCTTTATTCAAGAGCATTTGAGCAAGGATTGATAGATCATATGCCGTGCTATGAACACTAAACCCTAGATCCCACGTATGATAAGTGTTTTTCATACCCAACGGTTCATAAATATATTCATGAAATAGTCTGAATACACTTTTACCAGAGACAACCTCCATTACCTTACCTGCCAGGTCAAATCCCATTCCGTTATAATTATATCTCAACCCTACCGTGTCATTTTTAATATATTGGAATAATGTATTTTCTAGCCAAGGATTATGTACTCCATCAAACAACGCATGTCCATCAAATCCACTCGTGTGGGTAAAGCATTGTCTCAATGTCATGGCTTGGGGGCCTTCTATTGGAAAGTCCGGTAAATATTTACCAACTGGATCATCAATTTTAATAATATTCTGATCCACAAATTGTGCGAACAACATACCTGTAAAAAGCTTTGTTATTGAAGCTATCTCTGATGGTGTATTGATTGTAAAGATTCCATAATCATCTTCTCCAAATGAATCATGAAAAATAATTTCTCCATCCTTAGCTAAAACCATATCAAACGGCGAACCATCATCTTCTATCCATTCATTGCATATCCTTCTTAATAAATCTATAAATTGTGGATTTTCTTTTTCATAAGAGGCTTCCTTTTTCATAAGTTTTTTTGAACTAAAAAAAACTTTTTTAGGAAGTTCGAGACGTGGATAGGTATTCTCTTTAGCTAGAATTTTCTGCTTTATTTTAGCATGATAATCACCGTCAAAAATAAGTGGAGTTAACTTTTTGTCTCTTTCATATTTATGATTATTCATTTCATGTAAGAATGAGAACATAGTGGTCGCTTTGCTTTGGAATAATAAAGATTCAAGGGTTAGATGTCCCATATAATAATTTATGGCTTCTTGGTGTTCCACCCAAACTTCCTTGGGAATACTATTTACTGGGAAATATGTTAAAGAAGTATTTAAACGGTTATTCCAAATCATGTCTTCATTAGAAACACAAAAAAGGGTTCCGCCTCGTTTTAATACTATACCATTCTCACCTAGTATATGTGCATAAAACCCATATCTTCCTACTTTTTCTGGATATAAAACCTCAACTACATTGGTATCAAACCATCTCACATCTATGGTATATGATCCACCTAAATACTCCCTCGCTAGTCCCGGTTTATCCAAAATTAAATTAGGAAAACTTCCAACTTTAAATACATAATTAAGCCCATAGTCAAATTCTGGTTTTACATTGCTATAAAGAAACTCAAGTTTTTCTCCCTCTTTATTTCTTTTATTTACAAGAATCTTTCCATGGTCATTATCCAGTACTTTTAACTTTAGCTTCCAGTCCCAATCTTTGTTGACTGTTTTTATTACAATACTGTTATTCCCACTTTTTAATTCGCTAGAGATTAACTTTCCATCAGAATGATAATTATTTCCATAATGAGCAGTAATTAAACTCCCGTTTATATAAATTTTTACTCCATCTGTAATGGAGAGCAGTAAATAAAATTTTCCTGCTTTTTGGGAATTTAGATTAGTATGTAAATATACTACTGCATTAGAAGAATCATCTAAAAATAAATTTAAATCATGTTCACCATTTTCTGACTGAATAAAAAATCCCTCATGAGATAAGTTATTAAAATTTGCTTCATTATTTATGAAATCAACTTCTAATAGTTCTATTGGCTTAATATTTTTTTTTGAATCATGATGATAGGGTCCAGAAAAAAAGAACTCATTAATATAACTATTTTCAATCATATGATCTGCTCTTTGAGCAAAACATATTCCATACCCTAAGAAGAATAAAAGATATATTTTAAAGAAAAACAAGTTTAATTTATCTTACCTTATATAATCCTTATATCTAACAAAATCGAAATCTGCATAATCTTGTGAAGTTATACCATTACTAGTTGAAAATAATCCTATTAATGCACCTGTGTAATTTCCATCATACATATCAATTGCATCAACCGTATTGAAATAAGAAAAATTCAATCCATTATCTAGAGAATAATAAAAATCATATTTATCATTTTTTGATTCCACTTTTAGGGTCAAATCTCCATCATATTTTTTTAATACAACTTTCTTTAAAGCAATAACTTTTTCATTTTTCCCTTTAAACTTTTGCTCAAGATAAAACTTCTTCCTTACCTTTTTCACCGTACTCATAAGATAATTGTACTCTTTTTGATAATGTAACATTCCTGATTCGACACCATCGTCATGAGGTAAAAATTTCATTTTCACTTCAAAGGTAAAATCACTTTCTTTTTGACGCATTCCTATGAAACTGAACCTTTTACGGTTTTCTATAGAACTGGGCTGTGAAAATAATCTCAAATAGCCTGGATTATCTGACAATGAAAAAGTGTTATTTTTCGGAGCTCTTATAAATGTCCATCTTAGATTAAGATTATCATCAATAAAATCATCATTGACTGTATTATTGATATATTGAGGCTTATCCCCAAATGGTAAAGGTGTAAAGCGCTCTACTCTTCCAGTTAATGGTGCAGCAACTGGAAACAGATAACGTAATGGTTCCCATCTATCTTTTGATACTTGCTCCCATTTAACAATACTTGGTTCCCATTTTACTGGAGTTAAATGTGTTTCTCTACCCATGTTTGAATCACCATTAATATCATTCCGTTTTCCAAGCGAAACCATATACCATCTTCCATCCGATAATTCTACCATATCGCCATGTCCGACATTATTGACAAAATAGTTCCTGGATAAATGACGTGATGTGAGTATTGGGTTTCGTGGATTTTCATAGTACGGACCAAAAATATTTTTGCTAGCTGCGATCATCACAGAATGATTTTTACCAGTTCCTCCTTCAGCAACAAGCAGGTAATAAATTCCATGTTCTTTATATATATGAGGTCCTTCAGTGTGGAGACCAAATTTTCCATCCATTACTGAGTGCCTCTTATTGATTAATTTCCAATTTTTCACATCGAGTTCTTGAATCCAAATTGATCCTATACCATTAGTATTCATATCACCCGGACTATGAGTCCCCGTGAAATAAACTTTATTGTTGTCATCAAAAAATATATCAGGGTCAATACCAGGAGCCCCCACAATTATGTGTGGCTCTGACCAAGGCCCTTTAGGGTCTTTAGCTGTAATAATAAAATTAATCATTTTTGCTGGTTTTCCATCCAGCGGACTATAAACATTTGTTGTGATAATGTAAAAAGTTCCTTTATTATGCCTGATGGTAGGAGCATGTATTCCTCCATCTGATTGAACATCCACAAGATTCATTTCTCCATTGCATTGATCTTCTCTATGGATTCCATGCCCAATTAATTCCCAATTTACTAAATCCTTACTATGGTGGATCGGTAATCCTGGAAAATATTCAAACGAAGAATTTACGATATAATAGTCATCTCCAACTCTACAAATGGAGGGATCAGGGTGTGCACCTGAAATGATTGGGTTTATAAAATTACCCTCCTTTGCGCTCAAAAAAATTAAAAATTGTACCAGTATAACTAATGTTTTTTTCATCGGCTTACCTATAATTGAATGTTATTTAACTGTCTATATAGTTCTTTTTTAAAATCTTGCTCCATTTGAGTACTCAAGCCATCACTATCTTGGGTTTCATTTGCCTGAGAAAAAAGAGTACCTATAAGTTTGTTTTTTCTATCTACCCAGCTTGTGGTTTTTTCATATCCACCAACTCTTAAGATATTTTTTTCATACGTGTGTGTGCTACTGGTTAAATAAAAACCATAACCGGTACTATAACCATATTTGTTATCTTCCACATTTGGCTTTCTTGACATTCTATTAACCGTTCTCTTTTCTAAAAATATTTCTTTTTTATTAAAAAATAAAAGTCTCATAAATTTAATATATCCATCTACAGTACCTAGCATACCTTCTCCTCCTAAAAATAATTTATTTTCTGAAGTATAAGAAGGAACTTTACCACCAAAGATATCAAGTTCACCATCAGCTGTTTTTCTCAAAGCTCCATCTCTTCCAGTAAAGGTTGGAATTAAATTAATTCCTTCTGGTTTTATGTAGGATAATCCTTCAATTTGATGAGGAGTAGCAATTCGGTCTACGAAAATTTGATTCAGCGACTTGCCTGTAACTCGTTCAAGTAACAATCCTAAAACTGATGTATTCATTCCATAAAAATAACTTTCTCCTGGTTGTTGAATCAGGGGAATAGTTGAAAGTAAATTTATAAGCTTATCACCATTTTCTGCTTTTAAAATGTTATTTTTCTCTAAAAGATCATTAAGACATGGGGAGGGTGTTAATGCATAATAAAAACCCGACCTATGATTAAGAAGATGGTTTATTGTCATTATAGAGTCCATCTCTACATAATTATGCGGACAGTCAAAAGTAGTATATTTTGATTTTGAAATACTTGTGCCATCTGGATCTTCAGCAACCATTAAATTTGAGAACTCAGGTATATATCTTTTCACAGGATCTTTTAAGTCTATCAATCCATCTTCCTCCAAATCCATTGCTAAGGAAATAGTTATTAATTTGCTCATGGACCAAATTCGCATCCAAGTTTTACTGTTTATATTTTTCCCAGGAAGTAATTCTTTATTGATGGCGAGGTGTTCATAGATGATTTTTCCTGTTTCTCCGTGTTCTATTTTTGAGTACAAAAATGGCCAAATTCCATCTTCAACATAACTATTTAGAATGATATCAAGAGGTTTAGGATCTAAAGTAATCTCAATATTTTTTTCGGATATACATGAATAACTGAAAAAGATATTGAGAAAAATAATAAAAATATAATTTTTAAAATCGTATTGGTGTGCCATGTTTTTCCTCAAAAGTAAAAATCTGTTTATAGACCTCACCTCTGAATTCATCATAAAACTTATGACCACTTTTAGGAGTTGGCTGTAATTGAGACATTTTTACACCAACAAAATCCCGCTTGCTATCAATCCAGAATTCAGTACCCTCATATCCACCACCTTGCCATAAATTACTATCTCCTGTTCCTAACTTTTTTAATGTGTCTGAAGTAACCCACAGATTATACCCATTAAATCCCCAGTCGTTATTAAGCTGTGTCTGAGGACTTGTAATTTCTTTTACAGTCTCTTCATTTAAAAATTGAATTCCATTTAACTTTCCGTAATTCATTAACATGCGGAGAAAGTCACAATAACCGTCTGAGCTTGCAATCATTCCTTCACCGCCTAAAAATATTTTATTGTTAGGAGCATTTGAGGGAACATCTAACCCAAAAATATCTAAATCACCTGTTTCGGCAAAACGAAGGCTATCATTTTTTCCTGAAAATCTTGGTAATAAAGTTTCATTTGGACTGAGATTATATTTAAGACCTGATATATTTAGAGGAGAAGTCATTCTTGATATAATTAGTTTGTTAAGGCTTTGTCCTGTAACTCGCTCAGCTACTAAGCCAAGAACTGTTGTGTTTGTGCCATAAAAGTGGGTATCACCAGGTTCTTGTATCAAAGGTAGTTTTGCAAAGCTTTTAATTAATCCATCGCTGTTTATTGCTCCAGGTAAATTGACTTTTGCCATTTTTTCATTGATACATTCATTTTCTGTGGTTGCATAATAAAATCCAGCCTCATGGTTGATTAAATGCCTAATAGTCATTCTAGCTTTATTCATTTTTAATTCAAAAGGACAAATCTGTTTCATGGAGTCTAAAAGAGTAAGTGAAACACTAGAAGTATCTGTGGCAACATACAAATTAGAAAACTCCGGTATATATTTGATAACATATTCATCAAGACTCACTAATTTATCTTCAATAAGATCCATAAAGAGTGAAATAGTCACTATTTTACTCATAGACCATATCCTCATCAACGTTTGTCCATCTATTTTTTGATTAGATAAAAAACTTTGATTTACGGAGGTATAGTCATAAATAGCTTCTCCATTTTGACTTTCTAGCCTCATATGAATAAATGGATGAGAATCGTTTTGAATATATTTATCAACGATATCATTTAAAGCTGAATCATCAAAGACAAATTTTGGATTGGAACATGAATGAAAGAGAATGGAGATTATAATCAAAAAAAATGATAATACTCTTCTGTTGTACATATATATATATAACCTAATAATTAATTGAAATACTAACTTGCTGTGAATTGCCTAAAAATTTCATTTGCTCATGAGTAAAATTAATGGATAATGAATTTTTAGGTAATCTTAGTCCACCCCCAAGAGAAAATTCACTTTCTTTATCTTCAAGTAAAAGAGAATTCATGCCACTATATAAAAATATTAATCCATCAAAAAAATTAATCTCACTTCCAATATTTATATAATTAGCATTATCATTGGGACTAATCGCATCCATAGAAAGAACTATACTTCCTCTGGAACTAATTTTGAATTCATCTGAAACACCAATCCTTAAAACTAATGGCAAATCAAAATAATCTGTTGATAGAGTACCTGTTACACTCTCGTTATTACCATTAATATTTTCATCTACATCTGCCCCAATAAGAAGATCATCTCCTGTCATCATTAATTTGGATCCAAAATTGCTAATACTTGTACCTAAGTTGAATCCAAATGGTGTAATAAATAAAGTCCCAAAATCTAATGCAAACCCTTTTGCATGGCTATTTGCAATTGTTTGTTGTATATACTTAGCATTTAATCCTACAGAAAAACGATCAGTCAAATTTATTGCATAAGTAGATCCTATTGCATAATCTGCTGCTTTAAAGGTTTCTCCAGTATTCTCGTTACCATATCGAGTTACTTCCATTTCATCCATAGTTACGGATGTAATATTGAACCCCAAAGTCGTTTTATTGTTCACTGGAATAGTAAAACCAAAGTAATCAAAGGATATGTCGGCAATCCAATTAGCATGATTTAAATAAACTTCTTTAGTCTTATTGAAACTTAAACCTGCTGGATTCCAGTACATCGCGGTTGCATCATCAGCTATAGATGTAAATGCACCGCCCATGCCTGTTGCTTTTGAACCAACACCAATAGATAAAAATTTTGCAGCAGTTGTACCAGCTTTATCTACACCAAATAGCGATGTTATTAAAAAAAGAAGTATTATGTATTTTATTTGTTTTTTCATTTTATTATTTCACTATTGCTAGTTTTCCTATTTTTTCTCCAACGTTTGGCGCAACAATATGATAAACATACATGCCATATGATGCTGATAAATTATCCTCTGTTAATAAATCCCACCTC
>Ga0209632_10003859_pt1 | contig 13508 bp, 13 predicted proteins | sample COG_10_FD_184754 | JGI IMG/M metagenome (GOLD analysis project Ga0209632, IMG submission 184754) | Pelagic Microbial community sample from North Sea - COGITO 998_met_10 (SPAdes) (version 2) | ecosystem: Environmental > Aquatic > Marine > Neritic zone/Coastal water | place: Helgoland, sampling...
TGATAATTCCTTTTATTTGGGTTAAACCTACTCTTAATCAGTGGTCTATTATGGCTGGAATAGGGGTCTTTGCATGCATTGGTCACTTATTCCTCATATTGTCGCTTAAATACGCTGATGCATCTAAGTTAGCTCCTTTAGGCTATACTGAGATAATTCCTAATGTGATTATTGGTTACTATTTCTTTGGTGATTTCCCAGATAATTGGACATTTTTAGGTCTCTTTATAATTGTGCTAAGTGGTATTTATATTTCTAGAAGAGAAGTTGTGGTTAATAAAATCTAACATAGGTAACTTATATTTACTAATACTTAATATAATACATTAAGTTTATTATGTATCCAATTGTAATCATTAAATTTTTATTATAATAAATAATTATCAAAATAAGAAGAAAATTGCATATTCAGAGTTAAAAATTTATAAATACTTATTTAAATTAAAGTCATGATATTTAATTACAGCTTAATTTTTTAAAAATTATTCTAATCAATAAAAAGCATTGTATATCAACGTTTATATCCTATGCTAGGTCTATAAAATATAATGATATTTTGCCCAGATATGAAGTAGGCGTCAAAAACCCTTTAAAATTGAGCTTTTTTGGACAACTTAAAAACTGTTGGTATTGTTGAAAACTAGAGCAATGCACTATCAGAATATGCCATTTAAACGTCCATAGAGTACCTTAATTTTAGCATGATCTAATATTGAGTACAACTTAAAGGGTGTATTATAATATTTTTAGTTAATGTTATAAAAAAGCTCTATAAGTATTGATTTTATTGACTTTTAGATGCTTTTAATAGGTTAAAATCTCTATTTGATGAAGACCTTCTCAGACCTTAATAATTGACGTTTTAGCTTAATTCCACCTTTTGCTGAGTAGCCACCAAGACTTCCGTCTGATCTTGTCACCCTATGACAGGGTATTTTGGGTGGATAGGGGTTTTTACCTACTGCATTAGCAACAGCTCTGAATGCCTTAGGTTTTCCAATGGCTTTAGCAACTTGCAAGTAAGTTTTAACTTTACCTTTAGGTATTTTCTTTAGGTAATTCCACACTTTTAGTTGAAACTTAGTTCCCTTTAAGTTCATAGAGTTCAAATCCAGTGTTATTGGCTATTTTATCATATAATTTCTTTGCATTTTCATTCGAAGAGTGTGTGATCCAACGAATTCCATTCCAATTATTGGCTTTAGATAATGATTTTAGGTGATTAATGAGTTTTTGAGCTATTTTTTTTCTTCTGAAATCTGGTTCAACAAATAAATCGTCTAAATAGCCAATATATTGACCCTTAATCGGTCTTGGCATTGTTCTATAATGAGCAATTCCAACGATGTTATTATCTAATTCAAAGCATATTCCTCTAACAACATGTTTTTCATCATGAATCCACTCCCAAAGAGTATCTAAAATACCTGAATTCATTGGAACCGAGTAGAAATTTGCATAAGCTTGATATAAATCTGACCATCTTTTAAAGTCATCCTTATTCAATTTTCTAATCATTTTTTTAAATTAAACTATTGACTTATAAAATCACTTAATATATTACTAACGATAATTAATGGTTATCAATAGTAATGGGTATGAATGATATAATAACTGACATAAAGGCTTTACAGGAAGAAACATTATTAAACCTACAAAGCTCTAAGGCTAATAATACTGTAAGAGCATACAAATCAGACTTCAATGATTTTGGGGCGTTCTGCGCACAAAATGGTTTTAAGTCTCTTCCATCAGAACCAAAGATAGTCTCCTTATATTTAACTCATTTATCAACTAAAGACGCCAAAATTAGCACTTTAAAGCGTAGGTTGGTATCAATAGGTGTCATCCACAAGTTAAAGGGGCATTATTTAGATACAAAACATCCTTCAATTATTGAAAATATTATGGGTATAAAAAGAAGGAAAGGTAGCATTCAAAAAGCAAAAAAACCTATATTAATCAACAGTTTAAAATTAATAATTAATGCAATAGATAGGCAAAACAACCAAGAAATTAAAAAATTTAGAGATAGATTAATAATATTAATTGGCTTTTCAGGGGGATTTAGGAGAAATGAGATAGTCTCACTAGATTATGATGATCTAGATTTCGTTCCGGAAGGTGTAAAAATTAATATTAAGAGATCTAAAACAGATCAATTTGGTGAAGGTTTTACCAAAGCTCTACCCTACTTTGATAGCTCTCAATATTGCCCCGTGATATCGTTAAAAAACTGGTTAGATATATCAAAAATAACCTCAGGTCCAGTATTCAGAAGATTTTTGAAAGGGTCAAAGTTATCAGAAAATAGATTAACAGATCAAACTGTAGCTATACTTATTAAAGAGTATTTAAATTTAGCTGGAATAAACAGTAAAAATTATTCAGGTCATAGCTTAAGGTCAGGCTTTGCAACATCTGCAGCTGAATCAGGAGTGGAAGAAAGAAATATTATGGCAATGACAGGTCATAAATCTACAGAAATGGTAAGAAGATATATTAAAGAAGCAAATTTATTTAAGAATAATGCTTTAAATAAAATCAAAATTTAAAAAAACTTTGAAAAAAACTTTTTTATTATGTCAGAAAATGTTTCTTTAAAATCTTGATTATAAAAATAATTAACACTTTCACCCTTAAAAATAAAAGCTATGTTTTGATGAAAATTTATTGATTTAATAATTCCTTCAAAATTATTTTTCTTAAAAAAAGGTCGATTATTTTTTTCATAATTAATGGAATCTGTTAAAGATTTAATAAAATTCATTGATGAGTTTTTTTTATTAAGGTTTATTCTAGATCCACCATATCTTGGAAAATATGAAGTCTGAAGATCTTCAATTACATATAAACCATTAAAATTTAAATGAGGAAATAAAAATTTGAAAGATTTAATAATATGTTTAGCCTGATGACTACCATCATCTATAATTATGTCAAAGTTTTTATATTTATCGATTAAAAGTTTTAAAAATTTTGGATCAGACTGATCACCCATAAGTATATCGGTGTTTTCTATTTTAAAATCTTTTTTAACAATATCTATTCCACAAATATTGGCATTAGGAAAATATTCACGCCAAATACGTAAGCTATCTCCATTTTCAATACCAATTTCTAGAATGTTAATCTTCAAGTTTCTAAAAGGTTCAAAATATTTTTCATATAATTGAATAAAACCAGACACATTTTTGCTTGAAGGATATTTTTTTCCTATATCAATTAAACTCATGATATTTCAATCCAGTTAGTTGGCCAAAAATCTAAGTTGTTTATTTTAAAGTGTGTGAAGAAATTATTATTTGGTCTACATATGATTTTATCTTGTCTTTTACAAAGCCAAGCACCCCACCAATTAAAAGATGATGGAATAACAATATGATGATTGCATTGAGATATTAAAAACAAATCAAAAACTCTTTTATCTAAATTCAAAAGTAATTGTGGATCAAGTGAAACTTTGATAATTTCAGTATTAAATAAAGACATATCAATATTATCTAGATCATTTGACCATAAATAAAAAGTGGGATCATTAATTTTTTTCTTAATAAAAGTGATTGATTTATTGATATAATTGATCTGTTCATCCCTAAAATTATCAGATTTAAATTTATTTTTAGTATTAGTGTTTTTCTTACCTTCAATAAATCTATTTTGTCTTAAACAAATTGAAACAGTATTTTTTTGAATTATCTTTTTAAAAAACGGTGTTTTTTCAAAGTGTATTTTGTCTTTAAAATCAAATTCTTGAATAATTTTATCTTTAATATCTAAAAAATATCTCTCTGTTTCAAAGTACCCTTCAAAAAATACTTTATTAGATAAATTCGTCCTAATAAATGAATCATTATATCTTGTTATTTTGTTGAAATTTTTTGACTCAACATAGAAAATTTTAGATTTTAATATAAAATTAATTTTTTTAAGAAATTTTCTTTTTAGATAACCTTTTAAACCTAAAAATTTATCTATACTGCTAGCAATATTAGAAGAAATTTTAAAATTATTTAATCCATAATTACTAATATTTTTTTTGGATTTATAAGCAGTTTCATTGTCAATTATTAAATCTCTACCTAACTTTTTTGCTATAGCAAATGTAGAAGCATACATAAATAGTTGGTTGCCTAATTCATTAGAAATACGTGTTATTATTCTCTTATTCATGTTTTTTTAAGTGAAAATCTCATTTTTCTAATTGTTTTTTGTATGTTCTTACTTGGAACGATAAAATCATATCCGTTATACTTAGGTTTAAATTCATATAAAGCATTTTTATATCTTCTAAAATCAGAAATAGAGTTTATTTCACAATAAAACAAATCTAAAACTGGATTGTTTTCAATTGTAGCAAGATTTGTCATCATTCCATGAAAAGCAATAACTTTATCTGCATTATTTATTATGTGATATAAATCACTACCAACCAAGTTATCATATAAAAAAATTCTAGATTTATTAAGTATTACTTCACCATTTGAAAAATTAATCACATTAAAATCTTTTTTAAAATCTATATCTTCATTATTTTTTTCTATATCTCTTGTAAATATGATATTTTTGTTAAATTTAAGAAATTCGTCGAATAATATTTTTAATTCGTAATAACCCCATCCTAATTTTTTAAAATTGGATATTTTTAAATGAAAATAAATATAATTATCAATAATCTCAATTTTTTTTAAATCTTGGAGATTAAACTTAGGTAAATTTTTTAAAGTAAATTTTTTATTATAATTTAAATCTTTAGTTAAATCTTTTTGTAATTCCATTGTTGATTTTCGTTTATTTAATGTTTCTCTATCATTTACTTCATAACAATATAAAAATTTTCGAAAAAATTTAGAAGGTCTTTTATAGCCTTTAGTTGAGTTTATACAAAGAGCAAAAAATTTTATCTTCTTAAAAAATAATGGTAAATAAAAATAAAAATTTTTTGGTGTTAATATATAGATTGAATCTATTGAGTTAGTTGTTAAAAATAGAAAAATTTTAATTTTTTGTACAATTGTTAAATCATATTTTACTATTTTAATTCTAACGTTATTAAAATTAAAAAAAAAAGAAAAATCTTTACTTCTTTCAGATAGATATATGGTAATATTATTATTTTTATTATGATTAATTATATTATTAATTGCATTAAGACTTTGTGAAAGATCCCCTACTGCATCATTTTTAAAAATAATGATATTTTTTGAATGAAGCATTATTTAAAATTATTTAACTTATTAATAATAAAAGAAATTTCTTTTTTAGTTAAATTTGGATCTATTGGAATGCTAATACCATTTTTTGATAATATCTCTGCATTAGGAAATTTTTCTCCTTTAAAATAATTTTTAAATACTTTTAATTGATGAATTGCAAAAGGATAATGAAAACCATATTGTATTTTAGATTTTTGCAAATATTTAATAAATTTATTTCTGTCATTAACAAGAATAACATATTGATGATAAACACATGATTTAGAGTAAATTAATTTAGTAATCTTATCATTTAAAATATTCTTGTTATAAAGATTTGCGATTTTTCTTCTTTTTAAATTTAATTTTTTCAGATATTTCAATTTTTTGTTTAGAATAATAGCTTGAACTGTATCAAGTCTACTATTAACACCTATGTGATCATGCATAAATTTTTTTGTAGATCCCAAATTTCTTAAACTTTTAATCATATTGTAAAATTTTTTATTATTAGTTGTAATAATTCCAGCATCACCATAAGCACCTAAATTTTTACCAGGATATAAACTAAAACATGAAATATCAGCAGTTGAACCAATCTTTTTATTATAAGTTGTATTTGAATCATCTATCGTTCCATGAGCCTGTGCACAATCATCAATTAAAAAAATACTATTCTTTTTAATAATTTTTTTTATGGCATTTAAATTCGCTGCAGAACCATATAAATGTACAGGCATAATAACTTTTGTTTTACTTGTTATTTTTTTTTTAATTTTTGATGCATCAATGGTAGGTTTAAAAGGTTCAGTATCGACTAAAACAGGTTTTAAATTAGCATTAATAACTGAAAAGGCTGTTGAGCAATAAGTCATTGCAGGAATTATAACTTCTGAATTTTTTTCTAGATTTAAAGACTTTAGAGCTATAGTCAAAGCATCAGTACCATTAGCACAACTAATTGCGTAATTTGATTCACAAAATTTAGCGAAATTTTTTTCGAATTTTAATACTTCTTTACCAAGAATAAAATCTCCCCTTTTAAATAATTTTTTGATATCACGAAGAATTGATTTATGTAGTGACTTGTCTTGTTTTTCTAAGTCAAAAAATTTTATCATTTATTTGAGGATTTTTTTTTCCCAAATCGGCTTATATTTAATATCGTAATTTAATGATCTATTAATTATATAGTTTGCAACTTCTTTGCCATTAAAGAGTTCAAAATATTTTTTCTTTCCATTAAAAGCAATTTTTTTAGCTAAATTTTGATTTTCTTTATAAAAACTCAATTTACTCGATAAATCAAATCCATTTGTAAAAAAGATTATCTCATTTTTGTTAAAAAAATGATCAAATTTCTTACCATAGTCCATAAATGTAAGTAAACCATTTCCAATCAATGAGCCTATTCTATTACTTGAAGAATATTTTTTGGATTCACCTCTATTTATGTTAATTGCCATATAAGATCTAGATATAGCATTATAAAAAGCTTCTGACCAAACAGGATTTCTTTGTTTGTAACCATAAATATCAAATTTGATATTTTTATTTAATGAAATTATTTTTTCAATAAATTTTTCTCTTTCATCAATTTTGCCTGATTTAATGTCCCCCCTATTTACTCCATGACTCATTGCAAAAAAAACATCGTGAGTATGAAATTTTTTATCAAAAACATTTAGCTTTTCAATATTTTCATCAACTGGAGTAGGTAAAAAATGATAATTTATATTATTATTTTTTTTTGTGATATCATCTGGATGCGTTGAAATGAAAAAATTATTAATATGATTAAAATTAACCTTAAGATTATTAGAATTTTTTTCGTAATCAGGACCATTTTTAGATAAATTATCTTCATACCACTGTGAAATAATAACATTTTTATTAATTTTCTTAATACTTTCAAAAGTTTCATCCGTTACAGTATTTACATGACCCATTAAAATTAAATCAGGTCTATAATATAAAGTTTTTTCTAAAAAAATTTTATTAAGAGTCTGTTTTGCATTAATTTTGGAATTATAACTTAATATATCTCTATCACTAATTCCTTCAACATCGTGACCAAGTCTAATAAGACCGTTTTCAATTTTTTTACCCGTTGAAATGAAATATATACGACCACTAATTTTCTCAGCTCTATTGTATAAATGAAGTATCTTTAATTTTTTATTAAGGTTTAGATATATTTTTTTGGAAGGGTTGATTACATGAGCTCGATCTTTATCCATTAGAGAAGTGTTCTCTGGTATTAAGTGTAAAGGGTTTTTATAATTTTCAATTTGAATTTTTTTAAGCAAATTTTTGTTTAAGATTAATTTTTCTATCTCATTATAAATATCCAATGTTGTTACATCTTTTAAAAAAATAGGATAATTTATTGTTTCTGGTAAACCGCCTCTGTTAGATATGATAACTGCATTTCCACAAGAACCAGCTTCTAATGAGGATCTACCAAATGGTTCTTCCCATTTAGAAGGAGCTACAGTGATAGATGATCTTTTGTATAAATTTAAAACATCCTCTTGAGGAATCCACCCAGTGAATAACATTTTTTTATGTTTAAAATTGTAATGTTCTCTTGGTTCATCACCTATAATAACACTTTCCCATTTTTTATATTTATTCAATATAAGTTTTACGGCAGCAGCAAATTTATCAAAACCTTTTGCGGCATTTAATTTGCCTGAAAATACGATAATTTTTTGTTTTTTTGGAAATTTTGAAACTTTATTGATGCTCGGATAAATAGTTTTAAAATTACTATAAAAGTTTTTATCAATGCCATCAAAAAATTTTTCTTCGACCCAAGAACTCACAAAATAAATTTTATAACATAATTCTAATAATGTTTTCCTTTCTTCTATTGAAGTCGAACCCCTTAAATTTAATGGATCATTATGAATAATTAAAATGAAATTAGTTTTTTTATAAACATTAGCAATTTTAATTAAATAAGAAGGTCTATTATGAATTTCTACTAATATAGGTTTTTCCTCAACACAAAATTTTAACAATTTGTTAATATAATAATTTGATTTACTAGCAATTTTTAGTGATGGAATTGCAATATTTATATAATTTTTTTTTACAAATACATTTTTTGTATTAAGGGTAGAACCAAATATTCTTGTATTATTCTTAAATTTTGATTTTTTTAAAAAATCTTTGACCCATATAGAGGCTGAACCAGCATAATTTTTAATAAATTGATCTTTGTGTGGCAATATAATAAATATTTTTTTCATTTTGATTTTGTTTTATATGAAGGTCAAATTTATTGTAATATAAAAATATAATGGATAATATCAACAAAATCATTGTTCAATAAATAAATTTATAAAGACTTTTATGAATGTTAATATAATTGGTTCTGGCTATATGGGTAAGCAAATAGCTTCCTTATTCAAGATAATAGGCTTTAATGTAATTATATGGCATAATTCAGAATCAGACACTTTGGTAAAAAACCTTGATTCAGAAACTTTAAAATTAGAAAAAATATTTAATATAAAATCATCTGGATCAATAAAAATTGAGAAAGACCTAAGCAAATTTGATAGTAACTTTACCATAGAAACTGTAAAAGAGAATGTTGAAATAAAAAAAAAAATTATTTCTTCATTAAACTATAGTGAAAATATATACAGCAACACATCTTCATTAAAACTTTCTGAAATTGGAAAATTTGTTAATGGTTTTCATTTTATGAATCCAATATCTGTAAAATATATAGAAATATGTAAAAAAGAGAATTACTCCGATCAGCTATTAAATGATGTAATTAATAAACTTAAAAACCTATCTTATCAGATCATTAATGTTGCGGACACACCAGGTTTTTTAATCAATAAAATCATATTCAAAGATATTTCTTATTTTTTTTATCTTATTGAAAAAGAAAAATTTAAAATTCAAGATGTTACAATGATTTTCAAAGATGGTATAAAAAAAACAGACCCCATTAAACTAGTAAATATGATTGGTGTTGATACATCGTTATATATATTAGAAAATTTAAAAAAATATGACGATACATATTATGTTCCTGAGTCCTTAAAACAGGCTGTTTCAAATGGTGCTTTGGGATACAAAAACAGAAAGCTATTTAAGTACTAATAAATTTTTTTCTCAATAAATTATATTCATTTTCTAAATTTTTTGAGTAATCTTTTTTAAATCTGTTAATCCATGGGTACGCATTTTCTTTTGTATTTGGTATTTTGATTAAGTTGATTTTACCCCTCATTTTAAAAGGATTTCCTAAACCAATAGTTTCACTCTTTAAATCACAATTTACTAAACTATTGGCACCTACAAAACTCCCAAAACCAATTCTTTTTCCTGGTAAAATTGTTGATCTTGTACAAATGATTGAAAAAGGCTCAATAATAACTCCGTTTCTAATATTGCTAGGGGGTATTGGGTCATTTGTCAAAATTACATATGGAAATAACCAACAATAACTCATTATCAAAGAATGCTGTCCCACGTGCACGTTACTGTGAAGTTTTGTATAAGGCCCAATTTTGGCATCACCTTCTATGTCGCTAAAACTTCCGATTTGGACATTATTGTCGATTAAAGTTTTTTCCCTTATTAAAACATGGTGACCAATTATAGAATTTTCACCAATCGTAGAGTTTTGATGTATTATCGAATGAGAATTAATTTGCGTATTTTTTTTAATAATAAGTTTATCATTAGATGATATTTCTTTCTTAAAACCTAAAGAACAAAAATCACCAATAAATACATTGTCTTCTATATATACATTATCAAAAACTTTTGCTGTATCGGCAATAACAACATTTTTACCAATAATAGCTTTTTTTGAAACATTCATTATAAAAAATTTGTATAAATCTTGTTTATTTCTACACGATAAATGTTTGGATTTCTATTATATCTAAATCTTCTAGTACCCAACACTTCTTCAAAAGTAATATTATTATTTAACCATAAATTAAACTCATTATCTTCAACAATAAAATAATGAGAATTAATGGGTATTTGCTTCATAATTTTATAACTAACTGAATCATTTTTAAGATTAATGATAATCTTTTTATTCTGTTCTGATTTTGACGATAAAACAATATTATGATTAATTTTATTAGGATTTTTAATAATTTTTTTTTGTATTAATTTTAGCTTTGAATCATTTATATCAATTTTTTTGGCCAGTACATTTTTGATAGAGAGTTTTTTTCTTTTTTTAGTATAATTTGATAACTCATTATTAAATTTTTTTTTACTAATATTTTCATAAAATATATTAATCTTATCGTCTACTTTTAAACAAAATGAACCAGATAGCATAGTTTTATAATTTTTAGATAATGATTTATTGTTTTTTTTTGCATAATTCACAAAATCAACAGGTGTAGCAACACCTTTATTCATTGAAGATTCAGGATCATCAATGTGAAACAAATTTGACCCAAATGGGATTATAACCTTAGGTTTTAAAATTTTAGATTGCTCAATACCATAATTCATGAATAAATTTTCTATTCTTTTAGCCTCACTTCTACTTTTATTTTTACTAATACCATTCATTAAGTAGGGATAATAATTGATATATGCAAAAGGAATGCAGGCAATATCAATATTTCCAACAGCTTTTTTCAAAGGATTTAAACTTTTTTTAGTTATAAAGTTATCGTTACCATGATAAATTGATAAATTATCATTTGATATCACCATAGACGAGTCAATATCATTATATTCATGAAGGCAACCATAAATCCAAGTATTATGATTAATATAAAATTTCTTTTTAATTGGTAAAAATTTTACATTAATGTTTTCTTTTTTTAAAACTCTTTTAAAACTCTCCCTACCATCCAATATATAAATTGGAATTTTTTTATTTTGAAACTTTCTAAGAAGACATGGGTCGTAATGATCTTGATGAATATGAGAAACAAAAATTCCATCAACATCAAATAATCTTTTATCAAATATTTGACTAGGGAAAAAAATCCAACTATTGCGATAAAAATTTGTATTATTTATATAGTCAAATAAATATTTTTTTTTATTAAGTCTAACTAAAATAGATGCATGTCCAGTATAAAAAACACCATCATCATCTGATTTTAAAAATTTTGTTAATTCGTTATATTTTCTATATATATTATCTTTTAGATGAATAATCATTGATAAATCTTTCTTTAATAGAGTTTCTTAATTTAATATCTTTCTTTAAATTATACTCAAATTTTAAAGCTTCATTTTTATTTTTTAATTTTTTTTTGTAAATAATATTCCACTGTCTACCTCTTGTAAATTTTGCGCCTAAACCTGAATTGTGTTTAATTAATCTTTTTTTTGGATCTTTACTATAACCTACATAAGAAACATATTTTTCTTTATGTGCAGAAATTAACATATACACATAATGACACATTATTTTCTGTCTATTTTAACCATTAATTTTGTGACTGAAAAGTTAAATTTATTATCTTCATTGTTTAGTGTCTTTTTATTTATATTTTTATGAATGTATTTAGCTAAATTAGTTAAAGGTTCCGTAAGATCAATTTGGGGAATTTCTAAAGAATATTGATTAAATTTATTTTTATAAGATTTATATACTTTTATTTTATATAAAGTCTCATTTTCATCACAGTATATAATTGCATTTTGAAAAATAAATTTTATTAACCTTATTTTTGTTGGTGATTTCCAATTATTTTTAATAAATATATCAACATTATTTTTAGATCTAAGATTAATATTAATTTTACTGTAATTTTTTTTACCTCTATTGCTTTTAGTTAATGATGTTATTTTAAGATTTGAGTCATCTAAAATAAAATTGATAATTGAGACATCATGTATAGCTAAATCCCATAATACATTTGTATCTTTTCTTATTGGTGCCTGTTCTCTAAAAGATTCTATTGAAAGCAATTTACCATATTTTTTTTTGTGATAAATACTTTTGATATATCTAATGGATCCAGAAAATATAAATGGATAGTCTACAAAAATTTTAACATTTTTTTTCTTTGCAATTTTATTCAAGTTTAAATGGTCACGAACAGATAGACAAAGAGGTTTTTCAACAAGTAAGTTTATAGAGCTATTCAAAATGAATTTAGATAAATTGTAATGTGTTGAAGTTGGTGTGGCTAAAACAATTAATTTAAAATTATTTTCTTTAATTGCTTTTTTGTAATCTTTATAAATCTTTATACCGGGATAGTTTTTTTTAGATAAAGAAACATTTTTATCACTAATGTCACATATCGCATCAAGTTTAAAACCATCTGCATTAGAAAAATTTCTACAAAGGTTTGGCCCCCAATATCCATATCCAATTACACAAACACTGATCATAATTATTTTTGGCGGTCCCTGGGGGAATCGAACCCCCCTTTGCAGGATGAAAACCAGCTGTCCTAACCGATAGACGAAGGGACCACGTTGTGATCTTTTATTTTAAAAGTCATTATTTATCAAGCGCAATAAACTACAACATGATGTCTCTAATTGTTAATTGAAGAGTTTTTTTATTATTCCATATGTTTTCATTAATTTGTCCTATAACGTTAATACTTTTTTTATACCCTATTAAGTAATCAGCAATTTTCGTATTAATAGAATTAAAAAATATGGATTTTATAGAAAATCCTGTTTTTGACTTTAATATCAACGATATATGGCTGTTATTCAATATTTTTGAATTTAGTATTCTTAAATCTTTTATTAAAAATGTTGGTAACGTGTTTCCGGTTCCGAAAGGTTCTAATTTTTTTAAATTTTCATAAAATTCCTCTTTTAAAGAATGAGATGAAATTTCAGAATCGTAATAAAAAGTATTATCTCTCAAATTTGTATTTTTTTTAAAATCTTCCAATATATAATCATTAAATATTTTAAGATTTTCTTTACTCAATGAAAATCCAGCAGCCATATTATGGCCACCACCACTAACAATTATATCTTTATCCAACAAATTCTTGATTACACGTCCAATATTATAATTATAAACAGATCTTGCAGATCCTTTTAATAAATCATTTGATGAAGTGATGACAATAGCTGGTTTGTTAAAAAAATCTTTTAATCTTGCAGCAATAATTCCAATCAAACCCTCGTTAATATTTGGACTGTAGTAGATAATTACATCTCTGTTATTCTCTTCGATTTTCTTAAAATTAATCTCATTTAATATTAAACTTTCAATTTGTTTTCTTTTTTCATTCAATTTTATTAAATCATTACACTTATCATTTATGATTCTATCATTAGTTGATGATAGTACTTCTGTAGCATATTCAGATTTACCCA
>Ga0209632_10003861_pt1 | contig 13498 bp, 14 predicted proteins | sample COG_10_FD_184754 | JGI IMG/M metagenome (GOLD analysis project Ga0209632, IMG submission 184754) | Pelagic Microbial community sample from North Sea - COGITO 998_met_10 (SPAdes) (version 2) | ecosystem: Environmental > Aquatic > Marine > Neritic zone/Coastal water | place: Helgoland, sampling...
AATTTGCCTTTTCATCTGATCTTCATCACCAGAGTAATCAAATACACCTCCATCTTCATAAATAAACCTATACCAAGTTTTTAAAGGAGTAAGCTTTATGTAATCTTGAGACTTTTTATTAAATAAAGTGAAAAGTTCTTCAATCAGATATGGTGCAGTAATTACTGTCGGTCCTGCATCAAATGTAAAACCATTTTTTTTGAATACTCTAGCTCTACCTCCAAGATCAGGCTGTTTTTCAATTAAAATTACATTATGATTTTTAGCTTTAAGCCTTAATGCTGCAGCAATACCACCAAATCCTGAACCAATGACAATAGATTTCATTTTATTAATTTATAGTTTTTTAAGAGAAATGTAAGAAATTTATGAGTTAATCTTTTTTAATGCCACTTTAGTTTCTTCCAAATTTTTGTCAAACAAACTCGCAAGTTTTGATTTATCTATAGATGTGCTAATAATTTTCTTTACAGAGTCTACAGAAATTTTAATTGACACGTCTTTTATCTCTTTAAGAGCTGCCTCTTTCATCTGAGTGATTTTATTTTCAGCTAGTTTTTTTTTAATTTCTGATGACTTATGAAATTTATCGTTCATTTCTATAACCAAATGATCACTATCTTTTTTTGCTTGTTCTAATATATCGTTACTAATTGTTTGAGCTGTATCTAGCTTACTTTGTGCATTATCCATTAAAATTTTTGCTTCTGATCTTAGTTTTTCACTTTCATCTATTTCATTCTTAATTTCTGAAATAAGTTTGTTTAAAACTTTATTGATTTTTTGAGGTATTTTTAAGTAAACCAATCCTCCTATAAAAATTATAAAGGATATTGCTACCCAAAATGTTGCATCAATTGCCATAGTATTTATCCATCTTTTTTTTTGAAAGGTCGTCAACAATTGCTGAGATACTACTGCTATTAACATCTGCACCTATTAACTGCCGGATTAGATCTTTAGTTGTTTCTACAGCTATCTTATTAATTTTGTCAGGAGCTCTATCTCTTAACTCTTGTATCTCAGATTCACTTTTTTGGATCTCTAAATTTAGTTCCTTGTCTAAAGCATTTTTCTTAAGGTTAATATCTTTTAATAGTTTTTCTCTAGCTTGATTGAAATAATTTTTTGCCTCATTTTTGCTGCTCTGAACTGTTTTTTCGTATTCTTCTATTTTAAGTTCACTTTCCTCTCTTAGTTTCTCTGCCGCCTCAATATTATCTAAGATTTGTGATTTTCTAACTTCAAGGTTTGCACTAATTTTTGGAAGTATGAATTTAGAAAGAACAACATATAAAATTCCAAAAGTTATAGTGAGCCAAAAAATTTGAGAAATCCAAAACTCAGGATTTAATTGAGGCATACCCCCACTTTCAGCTGCAAAAGCTTCCATAAAAAATAGGAAGCTTAAAAATATTGACTGAAAAAATATTTTTTTAATCATTAAATTTAAAATGCAAATAAAATAATTAATGCAACAACTAGTCCAAATAGACCAGTAGCCTCAGCTAAAGCAAATCCCAATAAAAGATTTGGAAATTGTTTTTGTGCTGCAGATGGATTTCTCATTGCACCAGAAAGGTAATTACCAAAAATAATTCCAATTCCAATACCAGCACCAGCTAGGGCAATTGCCGCCAGTCCTGCTCCGATCATTTTTGCTGCTTCTAATTCCATTATATCCTCCTATGTTAGTTAATGGTGTAAATTTAATGCATCGTTCAAATAGATGCAGGTTAAGATTGCAAAAACGTATGCTTGAAGAAAAGCAACTAGTATTTCCAAACCAGTAAGTGCAACCGAAAAACTCAGTGGAAGCCATCCACCAATTATTCCGAGGCTTATTACAAAGCCACCGAAAACTTTCATCATAGTATGACCTGCCATCATATTAGCAAATAAACGAACAGAAAGACTTACAGGCCTACTTAAATAAGAAATGATTTCTATAACAACGATTAATGGTAAGAGAATTGCTGGCACCCCACTTGGTACAAACAATTTTAGATAACCAAACCCATGTTTCATAAATCCAATTACCGTTACTGCAATAAAAATAAATGAAGCTAAAATAAAAGTAACAATGATATGACTAGTTACTGTAAATGCATACGGGATCATCCCAAACATATTGCAGAACAAAACAAACATAAATAATGAAAAGATAAATGCAAAATAAGGTTTTGCTTTTGATCCAGCTGTATCACTAATCATTTTTGAAACAAAAGTGTAACTTAGTTCTGCTAGAAGCTGAACTTTGCTAGGTAGTAATGAATTTTTTTTTGACCCAATATTAAAAATTAATAGTATTGCTAAAGAGCTAATCACCATAAACAAACTTGCATTTGTAAAAGATATATCTATCGCTCCTAATTTTATTTCTGGTCCAATTCTATAAACTTCGAATTGGTGCATAGGATTTGTAGCCATAATTTTTTAAGTCTATTTTTGCATATTTTTTGCAGACCTGAATACGTTTATAATACCAGCAACCACACCTACAAAAAAAAATATTAATATTAACCATGGCTTAGTACCAAAGGTATTGTCTAAAATAAACCCTATAATTGTCCCAACTGCTACTGCAGACACTAATTCTGTACTTAATTTAAAGGCAGTTCCAATAGAAGAGGGCGGTTCTTTGTTTTTATATAGGTTTCTCTTGGAAATTTTAGATTTTGCAATCTCTAAGCGAGTTTTAAATAGATCTTTAGGCATTTAATTATTATGCCACCATACTCTCAGCCTTTTGCAAATCAACAGCTACTAATTGACTAATACCTTTTTCAGGCATAGTGACACCATAAAGCCTGTTCATTTTAGACATTGTTAGTGCGTGGTGAGTTACGATAATAAATTTAGTATTTGTTATTTTAGTTAAATCATCTAGTAAGCCACAAAATCTTGTTACGTTTGCATCATCTAATGGGGCGTCGACCTCATCCAAAACACAAATTGGAGATGGGTTAGTCAAAAATACAGCAAAGATAAGTGATAAAGCAGTTAAAGCTTGTTCACCCCCAGATAATAAAGTTATTGATTGAAGTCTCTTACCAGGAGGACTTACTAACATTTCAAGCCCAGCTTCAAGTGGATCATCAGAATCAACCAATTCTAATTTCGCATTTCCACCATTAAATAGTTTTGTATAAACTTCATTAAATTTTCTATTAACTTTTTCAAAAGCTTCCAACAGTCTTTCTCTTCCTTTTTGATTAAGTTCGTTAATACTTTCTTTTAATTTTATAATTGCAGAAACAAGATCTTCTCTATCTTGTTCCATTTTTTTAATTTCAACTTTATATTTATTTGTTTCTTCATCAGCCCTCAAATTAACGGAGCCAAGTCTTTCTCTTCTTCTCTTTTTTTCATCCAAGGCTTCTTCTTGAGTTACAGAATCTGGTAGTTCCTCAACACCATCTAAATTAGATTTTTCAAGTATATCATTTTCATCAAGGTTAAGTTCAGAACTAACTCTTTCTAACAAGTCGCATTTACGTTTTTTTAATCCCTCAACAGTTGCACCAGAACTTGCTTTCCTTTCTCTTATTTGAATAGATTTTTCTTGGATATCGTTTAACTCAAGTCTTAAAGAGTTAATCTTTTTATCTGTCTCTTCAATTATTTTTTCATTTTCTATTTTTTCATTTTGTGAAATTCTTAAACCTTCAGTAGTTTGACCTTTTTTTTCTGCTTGAACTTTAGGTTGTTGGTCTCGTTCATTCAATTGTGATAACAATTTATTTTTTCTTTCTGTTAATTCTGTCACCATTTTTTGAGAGTTTGAAAGTAAGTTTTTCCAACTTTCAACTTCAGTTTCAATAGCTTGAATTCTTTCATTTCTTTTTACAGATTCTTTTTTAATTGATTGGTTTTTACTAAAACTATCAGCATACTTTTCTTGTAATAATTTTATATTTTCATTTTTTTGATTAATATTAGTAAGTTTCTTTTTACTCTCCTCATCTTCTAAGTTATTTAAAAAAACATCTATTTCTATTTGACATCTTTCGAGTAGGGTAAGAGCTTGATTAATTTCATCATTGTTAATTAACTCTTTTGCCCTTAAGATTGTATTTTTAACATTTGTAATTGGACCAATAGATATATTTATATTTCCATCAGCAAAAATATTAATGATTTCATCTACCGAATTTTGCTCATCCTTTAATAAATTTTTTGCTTTTTCTAGGTCTTCGTTAGATAATTTTTCAGTCTCAAAATATTTGGAGTCTATTTCTATTAATTCAGCTTTTTCCTCTTTTAGTCTTTTTTCGTTTGAATTGGCATCAATTACAATTCCTTTCTCTCTATCAATATCTTCTTCAATGGTTTTAAGAGATATTTTTATATTTTCTATCTCATCTTGAGTTCTAACATTTTCTTCATCTAAGTTTTGTAACTCTAGGTTTAGCCTCTGGATTCTTGAGAGATTTTCAATATTCTTTTCCCTTAATGGAGAAACTTTATCTGTTTCAACTTTAATAGAAGTCTCAAATTCAGCTATTTGTTGATTAAAATTATTTACTTCTCCTTCAGCCTCATTATTTATTTCATTCTCTATTTTTATTTCATTATCGATATCTAATAATTTTAAATAATACAAACCTGCTTCAATTTTTTTTATTTCCTCAGATATAAGCTTATATTTGGTTGCTTCTTCAGCTTGTTTCTGAAGATCAGATAATTGTTTCTCTTGCTGTCTTCTTAATTCGTCTGCCCTTTTTAAATTTGCTTCTGCAGCGTTTAATCTTAGTTCAGCCTCGTGTCTTCTTACGTGTAATCCTGAAATATTAGCCGCCTCTTCTAAGATTGCTCTTCTGTCCGTAGGCTTTGCAGTTACTAGTGCTCCAATACGCCCTTGACTTATCATTGATGGTGAATGGGCACCGGTAGATAAATCTGCAAAAAACATTTGTGCATCTCTAGCTCTAACTTCTTTATCATTTATGTAAAATTTAGAGCCTTTGTCTTTTTCAATTTTTCTTCTAACTTCAATTTGATCCATACCCTTATATTGCAGAGGCCCTTCATGACTTGCATTATCTAAAACGATTGAAACTTCTGCTATATTTTTTGAGGCTTTATTTGATGTGCCGTTAAAAATAACATCTTCCATTCCAGAGCCCCGCATACTTTTTGCTGAGGTTTCTCCCATAGCCCATCTCAAGGACTCTACAATATTAGATTTTCCACAACCGTTAGGCCCAACTATTCCTGTTAATCCGTCTTCGATTAAAAAATTTGTTTTTTCAGCAAATGACTTAAATCCATTTAATTGGATTTTTTTAAACTCCATGAATTAACTTATATCAGTTTTTCCAGGTATTTTTTTAAATTTTTATAATTTAGTGCTTTTTCAAACTTTTTGTCATTAATTATTATCGTAGGAGTAGCATTAACCTTAAACTTTTTTACACCTTCGATTCGATCGTTTAGCACAAAATCCTCAATAGCTTTATTGTTTAGGCATTTTTCAAACTCTATTTTTATACCCTCATCTTTTAAAAAATTCTTTAAATACTTTTTGGCTTCTTCTTGTGTTTTTCCTTTTGCCCATTTTTTTTGACCAGAGAATAAAATATTTAGCACATCTGCATTGCCTTCATTATTACATTGTCCAATTTTGGAAGCATTAAATGCTGAAATATCTAGAGGAAAGTGTCTAAATTCAATTCTCACTAAACCCTTTTCTATAAAATCTTTTTTAAGGCTTGGATAAACATTTTTATGAAAGTCTGCACAATGACCACACGTTAATGACTCATAAGCAATTATTGTAATCTTAGCACTTTCATTACCTTCGGAAATTCTTTTGATAGACTGACTTTCTTCTGCGATTAGATTAGTGACAAAGCCAACAAGTATAATAAATAATATTGAAAATATTTTTTTCATCTTTGTTTAAATAATTTAGTTAATTCTAATAATGATTTTTTAATTTTATCATTTTTAATATCATTAATTCTATCTGCATATTTGCTATTTGTCACATGACTCTCGTCTTCATCTATCTTTTTAAATTTAGTTTGAGCATCATCAAAACTTATAAATTTTAATTTCTCAATAACTGCGTAGCCAAAGAAGCTATTCATTTTATCCATTATTTCTTTTTTTGAATATTCTAAGTCTACCTCATGACCTCTTTTGACCATCACATGTAAAGTGCTTACACCAAACCTATTAGAATTTTTAAATGATTTTGGATAACATATTTGAAAAATTTCATTTCCAACTATGTATTTCCAGTTATTTAGAGTTTCAGAGAAAATGTGACCTTTTTTTTTGATTATTTTTTTTATGTTTGTTGGTAAAGTATCCTTAAAAGATCTTAATCCTTGAAAGCTTCTATTTCTCTGCTTAATATTATTTTTGAAAGACATATTAGTTAAAGTAATGATAACAAAAAAAATTCTTAATTGGTACGATAATAATAAAAGATATTTACCTTGGAGGATCAAATGTTCTGCAAAGAAAAAAGAGTACTTTACTCTTGTAAGTGAATTTATGCTTCAACAAACTCAAGTTAAAACAGTTATTCCATATTTTAATAATTTTTTAAAAGATATTCCCAACTTTCGATCTCTTGCAAGGGTGAGTGAAGCTAAACTTCTAAAACATTGGCAAGGTCTTGGTTATTATTCAAGAGCAAAAAATTTAAAAAAAAGTGCAAAAATGATTGTTGACGATTATGGTGGAAGACTTCCAGATAATTTTGAAGAACTTAAAAAACTTCCTGGAGTTGGAGATTATACTGCAAGTGCAATATCAGCTATTGCATTTAATCAACAAATCATACCATTAGATGGAAATATTGAGAGAATCTTAAAGCGTATTTTAAACTTAAAAACAGAAGAAGAAATAAAAAAAAAAAACCTTCATAAACAAAAAAAAATTTTTGGCAAAACGTCAAGATCAAGTGATTATGCTCAAGCTCTAATGGAAATAGGAGCGCTATTATGTAAACCAAAAAATCCATATTGTGATAAGTGTCCGATAACTAAAAACTGTCTATCTTTTAAAAGAAAAGATTTTGAAATTAAGAAAAAAGATAAAAAAATTATAAATAAATTTTATCTGGCAACTTTATATAAAAATGATGATCAGCTATTATTAATCAAAAATGATAAATTTAAATTTCTAAAAAACTTACTAATTTTTCCAATGAAAGAGATAACACAATCAGACTCGTTACTAAAATCTAGCAAAAAACTGAACGTTAAAATGTCTAATATGAACATGAATATATCAGTAGATTTTTCATATATTAAAAATAAACCCAGGAATGGTATGTGGATTAAAAAAACAAAATTAGAAAATTACATGCTACCAACATTTACAAAAAAAATATTTGCATCTGTTAAAGACACTTTATGAAAAAAGTTGCAATAATAGGAGGAGGAATTTCAGGTTTATATATTGCAAGTTTATTCAGACTAAACTCTAATTACGAGGTTGAGATTTATGAAAAGAATAACTCTGTAAATTTAGAAAAAGGATATGGCATTCAGCTTTCCGTCAATTGTACTAAATTATTAAATAAAATTGGCTTTCAAAATATTAATTTAAATGAAAAGTTTTTTCCCAATAGAATAAATTTTTACTCTTTAAAAGATAAAAGCAAAATATGTGATCTAGATATATCAGTCTTTAATGACTCTGATAATAGGTATACCACTTTACAAAGGTTTACATTAATAGATTTTTTAAAAAATAAACTTCCAAGTAATATAATAAACTATAATAAAAAAGTTATTGAAGTTCAAAATGTTTCAAAAATTACTAGGGTAATTTTTGATGACAACTCCTCAATAGATTGTGATTATTTAATTATATCTGATGGGATATTTTCAAAAACTAGATCGTTAATTGCTAATAAAAAAATTAAGCCAAAATATTTTAACTCAATTGCTGTAAGGGGAAATATTAATAAAAATAATCTTCAGAATATCAATCATAATGATATATCTTTATTTTTAGGTTCTAATTTGCACTCAGTAGTTTATCCAGTCAATCAAAGTGGTCAGTTTAACTTTGTTGCTATTTTAAGAAAAAATCTAAATAGTCAGGAATTGGCTGACCACAGATTATTTGATAGTAAAAAATTTATTTCTTCTGCTTTATTGAAAATATCAAAACAAATAGATAGTAATATCATTGAAAATTTAAAAGATATTAAGTGCTTCCCTATATTTGTGAGCACAGAAATATTTCAACCTAAAAAAGATAATATCTTTATTATTGGAGATGCTTTTTTTGCCTTTCCACCAACATTCGCTCAAGGTGCATCTCAATCAATAGAAGTTGCTCATGAATTATATAAAAATTTTGAAAACGAAAATAATCAATTCAATAATGAAAGAATTAATCGAACAAATATGATTGATAGAAAATCAAGATTTAATTACTTTGCTTTTCATCTTTCGAGTCCATTGATGATTTTTGTAAGAAATTTATTAATGAAATATTTAATTAAAAACAATAAATTTATTAGCAGTTATTTAGGTAAAATTTATAAAAATTAATTATTAGCAATCAATCTTTGTCTTAAATTATCTATTGGAACACTAACACCATTTATATTATAATGCCAATAAGTCCAACCATTACAGCTTTCTGTTCCAAGAATAGTTGCCGCGACTTTATGAATAGATCCTTCAGATTGATTATGTTTGATGCTACCATCAGCCATAATTCTAGCTGTAATTTTTTTCTTTTGGTCAAAAATACTTGTTCCAGGTTTTATAATTCCTAACTCGACTAAAGATCCGAAAGGAATTCTTGGTTTAGACCTATTGTTTTTAAGAGTATCTAGGAAGTTATCTTCTATTTTTTTTGTTTTTTTTAGTCTTTCTTCTGCAGCTTTAAAATAATTTTTTTCTTTTTCAATTCCATAATAATTTCTACCTAATTTTTTAGCGACTGTTGCAGTAGTTCCAGAGCCTAAAAAAGGATCTAGAATTAAATCACCTTTGTTCGAGGATGCTAGTAATACTCTATGAAGTAAAGACTCAGGTTTCTGTGTTGAGTGAACTTTTTTTCCATTTTTCTTAAGCCTTTCTGCCCCATTACAAATAGGTAGTTTCCAGTCTGATCTCATTTGAAGATCATCATTTAGACATTTTAAAGACTGATAGTTAAAAGTATATTTTGATTTTTCACTTTTAGATGCCCAAATCAATGTTTCGTGAGCATTAGTAAACCTTGTTCCTCTAAAGTTAGGCATTGGATTATTTTTATTCCAAATTACATCATTTAAAATCCAAAAACCCAAGTTTTGTAAGGCAGTTCCTACTCTAAAGATATTGTGGTAACTTCCTATTACCCAAATCGCACCATCTTTTTTTAAAACTCTTTTACACTCTGAAAGCCAAGCAACTGTAAAATTATCATATTTTTTAAAACTTTCAAATTGATCCCATTTATCGTTAACTGCGCTGACTTTACTTCTATCAGGTCTTGTAAGTAAATTTTTTAATTGAAGGTTGTAGGGAGGATCAGCAAAAACAAGATCAAAGGATTCGCTTGGAATTTTTTTTAATTCCTCAAGACTGTCACCATTAATAATCTTATTTTTAAAATTATTTTCCATTTTATATAAAACAATTAGACTCGAAACAGATTCCATGGTCAACTTCAGATTGAATTAAATGGATTCTATTTGTGTTTACAGTATTTTTAACAACTAGATATTGTGTTGTCTTATGTGAAGCTTATTTATAGCTAGAAATAGGGGAGAAGGTTTTTCGATGAAACTTTGTAATACCAAACTTCTTAATTGCTCCTAAGTGTTCTCTAGTTCCATACCCTGAGTTCGTATCCCAGCCATAATTATTAAATTGTTTAGAAAGTTTTGTAATAAATCTATCTCTACTAACTTTTGCAATAATTGAAGCAGCTGAAATACTAGGGATTTTTTGGTCACCTTTTATAACGTATTCTAAATTATAATTTTTAAGGTTAGGCAGTTTGTTACCATCAATTAAAACAAGAGAAGGTTTTTTTTTAAGTTTTATTATAGCCCTTTTCATTGCAAGTAAGCTTGCGTTTAGTATATTTATTTTTTCAATTTCTTTAATTGATGCCTGACCTATAGCCCATATAGAATTTTCTTTAATATATTTATCAAGCTCTTCTCTTTTATCTTTCGTTAAAATTTTTGAATCTTTTAATAACTTTTTATTAATTGACTTATTTAATATAACAGCTGCTGCATAAACGGGCCCGATTAAACTACCTCTACCAACTTCATCAACACCAGCTAAAATTTTCATTAAATATCAAGATTTAGATCGGTAATTTTTTTTTTTATCATTTTTAAGTCTTCCCACGAATATTTTTTATTCTCAGGAACCCTTAAAAGATAAGATGGATTAAAAGTTATGATGACATTATAGTTTGTATTTTTTATTATAACTTCTTTCCATTTTCCTCTCTCGATAGTAATTTTGCTATTGAGTCCAGTTAATGACTCCATAGCCGTGCTTCCCATTAGAATTATTATTTTAGGTCTTATTATTGAAATATGTTTTTGAAGAAATAGTGAATACCTTTTAATTTCAGCGGAAGTTGGTTTTCTGTCTTCTGGAGGTCTAAAATTTACAGCATAGGTAGAATAAACATTCTCTTTCTTGATATTTATTGCAAGTAGCATTTTATTTAAAAGACTTCCAGTCTCCCCCAGAAATGATAGGCCAGTTTTATCCCCCTCAATGCCTGGAGCTTCTCCAACTAACATTATAGGGCTATTGATATTTCCATCTCCAAAAACTATTCTTTTTGAATTATCTTTTAAGCTACAATCATTAATTGAATTTATTTGCAATTTTAATTGATTAAGTTCTTTTTTTTTATCAATCTGGTTAACATCATTATCTTTTTTTTTATCTCTAGCAGTATTCTTTAGCCTATTAATAGGATTTTCTTCAAAAATAAAATTAGATTCAATAGAATTTAGTAATTCTGAGTCATAATTCGTATTTTGATTTATTGCTTTTTTAGACATACAATGACCCAATGTTGATAAAGTTTTTTAAATTTGTTTTAATATTATTATTTTATCAAAGCCCATTATACTCAAAAAGTAAGACTTTAAACGATTTTAATTCACACCGTTTGTCTAATTATTTTTCTGGTATTGTAGCTTATGAGAACAATGATAACTCTCAAGCTTTAAAATTTTTTAAATCATCAAAGTCTTTAATTAAACAGCACGATTCTTATCTTGAAAATTATGTATACACACTTGTGCTTGAGGGTAAGGTTCAACAAGCCACAAGCGAAATTAAGCAAAATTTAACAGAGGGTAATTCTAATTTTTTTGAAGCTCATTTAGTTCTAGCTTTAGATAGCCTTAAGAGAAAAAATTATAAAAGAAGTAGAGAACATCTAAAAAAGTCTTATGAGTTTATCGACAATGATAGGCTTTCTCTAATAATTGCAGAAACATTGAAGCAATATCTATATGTTTTTGAAAAAAATAAAATTTCGAAAACAAAAAATAAATTTGGTAATTTTTCCTTCATTAATGAAGTTTTTCAAAGATGTTATTTGAATGATGAAAATACTAAAGTTTATTTTGATAAATTGCTTAATTCGCAAGATGATGCAGATTACTCAAGATATATTTTTTTTTACTTAAACTATTTGATTGAAAATAATGAATACGAAGAGGCAAAAAATATTACTACCAATATAGGTTACTTAAATTCAACTTTACTTATTTCACAGGGAAAAAAGTGGATTGAAGATCAAAAATTAGAAGAATTTAAAAAAATATTTTCATGTAACAATGCTACAGATATAATGGGTGAGTTTTTTTTTTTAGTATCTAACCTTTACTCGTCTCAAAATGATTATGAAAATTCTAATTTTTATTTAAATATATCTCATTACTTAAATCCTAAGTTTAAATTCAATTTATCCTTATTAGCTGAAAATCATTATCTTAATAAGAATTATACAAAAACTTTAAAAATTTTAGAATCTTTTAATAAAAAAGATGAGCTTTATTATTGGTTTAAATTAAAAAAAGAAGCACAAATAATTTCCAAATTACAAAATAAAGATAAATCTTTAAATTTTATTAACTTAAATTTTAAAAAAATTAAAAACCCCTCTATAAGAATAGTTTTTGATATTGCAAATTTTAATAAAAATGGAAAAAAATATAAAGAGGCAATAAGATATTATGATCTAATTATTTCAAAAATTGAAATTAACTCTCAATTGTATGCGGATATTTTATATAGAAGAGGAGGTAGTTATGAGAGGTTGGCTGATTATGTTAGTTCAGATCAGGACTTATTAAAAGCTCTAGAACTTAATCCAGACAATGCATATGTGTTAAATTACTTGGCTTATTCTTGGTTAGAACGAGAATATAAAATAGATCTCTCTCTTCAAATGCTTGAAAAAGCTTATGCTAAAAGAAGTAATGATCCTTATATAATTGATTCAATTGGATGGGCTTACTATTTAATTGATGATTATGAAAAGGCAGAAAATTTTCTAAAGAGAGCAGTTGAATTAATGCCAGAAGATCCAATTGTAAACGACCATTATGGAGATATTCTTTGGAAATTAGATAGAAAAATCCAAGCAAGATATTTCTGGAAAAATGTTTTAAATTTAGAAGAGACAAAAGATAGAATGAAAAAAGTCATTAAAAGCAAATTGATTGAAGGTTTAAATAATTCTTAATATATATGAACAATTTCAAGATTAAATCTTATGCTAAAATAAATCTTGCTTTAAATGTGATTGGGAAAAAAACAAAACTACATAAAATTGAAACTCTGATTTCTTTTATAGATTTATACGATTTAATTTACTTAAAAAAAATTAAAAAAGAAAATCATAAAATAAATTTTAAAGGAAATTTTTCTAAAAATATTGGTAAAATAAATACTGTTACGAATTTGTTAAGATTATTAGATAAAAAAAATTTACTTAATAGTCAAAAATTTGAGATTAAAATTGTCAAAAATATACCACAAGAAGCAGGAATGGGTGGTGGCTCAATGAACGCTGCCAGTTTAATTAATTTCTTTATTAATCAAAAAATATTAAAGATAAAAAAAAAAGAATTAATAAAGTTGACAAGCCAGATTGGTTCTGACGTTATTTTAGGAATAAAACCGACCATTACAATTCTCTCACATAATGGAAATTTAAAAAAATATAATAAAAATATTAAACTTCATACATTAGTTGTAAAACCAAGCTTTGGTTGTTCAACTAAATATATTTATTCAAAAGTAAAATCATTCTCCAAACCTCAATTTAGTTTTCCTAAGCTAAAAATGTTTGAGGTGAAATACCTTAAAACTTTGAATAATGATCTCGAAAAAATAGCCTTTAAAAAATATCCAAAACTTAAAAAGATTAAATTATTTTTATCAAATACACCTAACAATATGTTTGTTAGAATGTCGGGATCTGGCTCATCAATAGTAGCTTATTTTGGTTCTAAGAGTTCGTGTGCTAATGCATATGG
>Ga0209632_10003862_pt1 | contig 13496 bp, 10 predicted proteins | sample COG_10_FD_184754 | JGI IMG/M metagenome (GOLD analysis project Ga0209632, IMG submission 184754) | Pelagic Microbial community sample from North Sea - COGITO 998_met_10 (SPAdes) (version 2) | ecosystem: Environmental > Aquatic > Marine > Neritic zone/Coastal water | place: Helgoland, sampling...
GCATTAATCTAAAGATTGGTTTTCAAGCGATGCAATGGCCAATAAAGTATTAAATTCTTCGGGACTCAGATTGCCATAATAAAAATTAACAGGGTTGATGCGTTCCTTGTCTTTAAAAACTTCATAATGCAAGTGTGGTGCTTGAGAGCGCCCCGTACTTCCTACATACCCAATAAGATCGCCTCGTTTTACTTTCTGACCTCTTTTGACATTGTACTTATAAAGGTGAGCATACAAACTGAGATACCCAAAGCCATGGTCAATTCGAATGTGACGTCCATAGCCCGATGAGCGTCCGTCTGCACGTTTAATCACGCCATCTCCTGTAGCATAAATTGGTGTGCCACGTGGAGCGGTAAAATCCATCCCGTAATGAAATTTACGAACCTTTGTAAAAGGATCACTGCGATATCCATAGCCAGATGCCATACGTGTTAAATCTTCGTTTTTGATGGGTTGAATAGCAGGGATTTTAGCCAAAAAACTCTCCTTGTCTTTTGCTAGGTCTGTAATCTCATCTAGTGATTTGGACTGAACGATAATGCGTTTTTGAAGAATGTCAATACGTTTGTTAGCGTCGATGATTAACTCCGAATTATTGAAGCCGTCGTATTTTTTGTATCGGTTCACGCCTCCAAGTCCTTGCTTGCGTTGGGCTTCTGGAATGGGATTGGCCTCAAAATAAAGACGGTAAATGGCGTTATCGCGATCTTCAATATTTGTTAAAACAGCTTCCACTTCTTCCATTTTTTTATTGAGAAGATTGTAGTGAAAATCTAAGTTTTGCAGTTCTCTATTTAATGCTTTCTCTCTCGGAGATTCGAAATACTGACCGGCGACCAAAACGAATAAAAAACCAACGATACTAGCCGCCAATAAGAATACTATAGAGCGCTTAAAAGTGGTTCTTTTTCTCCGAATTATCTGACGATACGTAAGCGTTTCGGGATCGTAATAATATTTTACATTAGACATTGCCTAAAAAGTTCTATTTTTGTTGGATAATAGACCGTACCTAATAAATAAAGGAGGTCTTTCGAACAAATATATAAATTGTTTTGAATTAAAAACAAATTATTACACTAAGCTTAACATTTTTACATGAAATCTCAAGATATAAGATCTCAATTTTTAGCCTTTTTTGAATCCAAAAAACATCAAATTTTACAATCGGCACCGATGGTTGTTAAAGACGATCCTTCTCTGATGTTTGTCAATTCGGGGATGGCACCATTCAAAGCATTTTTTCTCGGGCAAGGAACTCCACCAAAGAATCGAATTACCGATACTCAAAAATGTTTAAGAGTTTCAGGAAAACACAATGATTTGGAAGAAGTAGGGTATGATACCTACCACCACACCCTTTTTGAAATGTTAGGAAACTGGAGTTTTGGAGATTATTTCAAAAAAGAAGCCATTGAATGGGCTTGGGAGTTATTGACCGAGGTCTATAAAATAGATAAAGAAATTCTATATGTAACCGTATTTGAAGGCAGCAAAGATGATGGCACTACGCTTGATTCTGAAGCCTACGATTTATGGAAAGCATTGATCCCTGAAGATCGTATTCTGATGGGAAATAAAGACGATAATTTTTGGGAAATGGGCGAACAAGGGCCTTGTGGACCTTGTAGCGAAATTCATGTGGACATTCGTTCTAAAGAAGAAAAAGCGAAAACACCAGGTCATGAATTGATCAATAAAGACCACCCTCAAGTGGTTGAGATATGGAACCTCGTTTTTATGGAATTTAACCGTAAAGCAAACGGGAGTTTAGAACCGTTGCCTTACAAGCATATCGATACTGGGATGGGTTTTGAACGCCTTTGTATGGTGCTTCAAAATGTAACCTCTAATTATGATACGGATGTTTTTACTCCGATTATTCGAGAAATTGAAACTATTTCTGGACAGGATTACGGAGAAGAACTAAAACAAGATATTGCCATTCGTGTTATTTCTGATCACGTCAGAGCGGTCGCTTTTTCAATAGCTGATGGTCAGTTGCCTAGCAATACCGGAGCGGGCTATGTGATTCGTAGAATCTTGAGACGTGCCGTCCGTTACGGATTTACATTTTTGGATTTAAAAGAACCCTTTATGTACCGATTGGTATCGGTATTGACTAAACAAATGGGAACCGTTTTTCCAGAGATTTTGGCTCAAAAACAATTAATACAAAACGTGATTAAAGAAGAAGAAGCGTCTTTTTTAAGAACACTTGACCAAGGATTGGTACTATTAGATCGTATCATAGAAATGACCAAAGGAGCGCATGTTTCTGGAGATAAAGCTTTTGAGCTGTACGATACTTATGGATTTCCGGTAGATTTAACTGCTTTGATTCTGAGCGAAAAAAACATGACCTTGGATACGGTCGGTTTTGAAGAAGAACTTCAAAAACAAAAAACCCGTTCCAGAGCAGCGAGTGAAGTTTCCACGGAAGATTGGACGGTGCTCTTGGATGATGATGTACAAGAATTTGTAGGCTATGATGTGTTAAAAACATCTGTAAAACTAACTAAATATAGAAAAGTAACCTCCGTTAAAGACGGCGAACAATACCAATTAGTATTTAATCTTACCCCTTTCTACTCTGAGAGTGGCGGTCAGGTAGGGGATAAAGGTTATTTAGAAGCCGCTAATGGAGATGTCGTTTATATTCTTGATACCAAAAGAGAAAACAATGTAGCCATTCATATTGCGAAACATTTACCTAAAAATCTTACAGATACCTTTACGGCGGTGGTGGATACAAACCAACGGTTTCGTACCGAATGTAATCATACAGCAACGCATTTACTCCACCAAGCTTTGAGAGAAGTTTTAGGAACACATGTAGAGCAAAAAGGATCGGCAGTACATTCCAAATATTTGCGTTTTGATTTTTCTCATTTCTCAAAAATAACCCCTGAGGAATTAAAAGAAATTGAGAATTTTGTAAATGCGCGAATTGAAGGGAAATTAGATTTAGAAGAACGTCGTGCTGTGCCTATGGAACAAGCAGTTTCAGAAGGCGCGATGGCACTTTTCGGTGAAAAATATGGCGATGTAGTGCGCACCATTCGTTTTGGGAATTCGATCGAATTATGCGGAGGAACGCATGTTAAGAATACCGCTGATATTTGGCATTTCAAAATCAAGTCTGAAGGGGCTGTAGCTTCTGGAATTCGACGAATTGAAGCCATCACAAAAGATGCGGCAAAAGAATTTTATGTCAAAAATAACGCAAGCTTTGATCAAATCAAATTAGCACTTAACAATTCCAATGACCCCGTTAAATCTCTTAGCGATTTAAAATCCGAAAACACAAAACTTAAAAAACAAATTGAATCTCTTTTAAAAGACAAGGCAGCGTCCATGAAAGGGAATTTAAAAGATGAAATAGAAACGATCAATGGAATTCAGTTCTTAGCAAAGTTGGTAGATTTAGACGCCACAGGCATCAAAGATTTGTCGTTTGAAATAGGGCAGGAGTTTGATAACTCTGTGTTAATTTTTGGGGCTGAAAACCAAGGAAAAGCCTTGTTGTCTTGTTATGTATCCAAAGGACTAGTAGCTTCCAAAGGACTGAATGCAGGTACCATTGTGCGCGAGCTTGGAAGTTATATTCAAGGCGGCGGTGGTGGACAACCCTTTTATGCAACTGCAGGTGGGAAGAACCCAGCAGGATTGCAAGAGGCTTTAGAAAAAGCCAAATCGTACATCCTATAATCTGAGCAGGTGAAACTTCAAACGCAACTCTCTTTAGAGAAACAAGAACCCGCCATCGATTACCATTCAAAATTGGTTTTGTTAGGGTCCTGTTTTGCTGAAAATATGGCAGAGAAGTTTTCCTATTATAAATTTCAAAATGAGGTGAATCCCTTAGGTGTGTTGTTTCACCCTGTTGCGATTTTAGATTTACTAACAAGAGCACATCAAAACAATCTTTATACTGAAAAAGACGTGTTTTTTAGTAACGGTTGCTGGCAAAGTTTTTGTGCACATTCGCGATTGAATTCAACATCTCAAGCTGAAATTTTAGAGCGATTAAATACGGCTTTGAAGTCAACTCAAACCCAATTACAGAGTGCATCACACGTCATTCTAACCTTTGGAACGGCATGGGTTTATGAACACATTCAATCCAAAACGACTGTGGCAAACTGCCATAAACAACCTCAAAAAGAATTTAAAAAATCTATTTTAAGCGTCGATCAGCTTCAAGACGCTTTTGAATCTATTAGTTCTATTCTTAAATCGTTTAACCCAGAAGTGTCTGTAGTGTTTTCAATTTCGCCCGTTCGCCACCTCAAAGATGGTTTTGTTGAAAACAATCAAAGTAAAGCCCACCTGATGGCGGCACTTCATGGAGTGATAAACACCACTGAAAACACGCACTATTTTCCTTCCTATGAGTTGCTAATGGACGAGCTTCGAGATTACCGCTTTTACAAAGAAGACATGGTACATCCGAACCCCATCGCCATCAATTATATTTGGAAAAAATTTCAATCCATTTGGATAGACGCAGAAATAAATTCCATAATGCAGGAGGTAAATCAACTGCAAAAAGGTTTTGCTCACAAACCGTTTAACCCATCCGCAACAGAGCATACGTTATTTTTATCAACTTTAGCTAAGAAGGCGCAAGATTTAGAATCTCGGTTTCCGTTTATGAAGTTTTAGGGAGATAGATAAAACCCTAAAATTCTAGTATATTAGCCTAAACAAATTCAGCGAATATGTCAACTTCTTACGTACACTTAAAAGTCGAAAATAAAGTCGGTTATATTGAATTTTATAACTCGCCTCACAATGCTCTGCCCTCAGAAATGTTAGCAAGGCTTACGGAATTAATTGGAACTGCTGGTGCAGATCCATCCGTTGCAGTTATTGTTCTTAAAAGTGGTGGTGATCGCACCTTTTGTGCAGGCGCAAGTTTTGACGAATTGATCGCAATTTCAAACCCGCACCAAGGCGCGGAATTTTTTGAAGGTTTTGCCAATGTGATTAATGCTCTTCGCAACTGTCCTAAAATCACGATTGGTCGTGTGCAAGGAAAAGCAGTTGGTGGCGGTGTTGGTTTGGCGGCAGCAACCGATTATTGTATGGCAACGACCCATTCAGAAATAAAACTAAGCGAACTCACTATTGGGATTGGACCGTTTGTCATTGAACCCGCAGTGACCCGTAAAATAGGCCTAAGCGCCATGACTCAATTAAGTTTGGAAGCTTCTACATTTTTCTCGGCGCAATGGGCACAAGAAAAGGGGCTGTTCATGAAAGTTTGTCCTTCCGTAGGTGCTTTAGACACCGAAGTAAGGATGTTGGCAGAACAACTCTGCGCATACAATCCAGAGGCCCTTCAACAATTAAAAAAAACCTTTTGGGAAGGCACCGAGCATTGGAGCGAATTATTAAACGAACGCGCCTCCGTAAGTGGTCGCTTGGTATTAAGTGATTTCACCAAAACCCAATTAAAAAAGTATAAATAAGTTACTAGTCAAACTCATTTTAAAACACATTAAATCAATGTCAAATTCAATTTCAATCAACACAGTTAAGGAGTCAAAAGTCGATGCCCTCGATTTTGATACCATTGCCTTAGGGCGTACGTTTACAGATCATATGTTTGTGTGTGACTATGAAGACGGACAATGGAAAAACCCCAGAATCACCCCGATGGAAGTGATCCCAATGCATCCAGCCTGTATGGCCTTGCATTATGGACAAGCCTTGTTTGAAGGTATGAAAGCAACGCTCGGTGCTACAGGAACTCCTTTGTTATTTCGTCCCGAAAAAAATGCCGAACGTCTTAATTTTAGTGCCCGCCGTTTGGGCATGCCTGAGTTTCCTGAGACACTATTTGTTGATGCTTTAAAACAATTGGTGCATTTGGACCAAAAATGGATTCCACCTCACGAAGGAAGTGCTTTGTATTTGCGTCCTTTTATGTTTGCTGATGAAGCCTTTATTGGAATGCGAGCTGCCAATTCTTATAAATTTATTGTGATGGCATCCCCATCGAAGCCTATCTACACCAACCGAGTCCGTTTGTATGCGGAGACCACTTACATTCGTGCAGCACATGGTGGGACTGGAGAAGCCAAAGCAGCAGGTAATTATGCAGCTGCCGTACTCCCTACTGAAATTGCTAAATCCAAAGGATTTGACCAAGTACTTTGGTTAGATGCCAACGAATTTAAATACATTCAAGAAGTCGGAACCATGAATATCTTTTTTAAGATTAATGGAGCATTTGTCACCCCTTCTTTAGATGGGTCGATTTTAGCAGGCATTACGCGCATGAGTGTGATTGATTTTTTACGCCACAAAGGCTATGAAGTCGTAGAACGTCCCATCACAATTGATGAGGTGATTGAAGCCTCTAGCAACGGACAATTAGAAGAAGCATTTGGAACAGGGACTGCTGTTGGTATTGCAATGATTCAAGAAATCGGATATAAAGATACCTTGATTCATGTGTCCGATACAAGTCCTGTGGGACAATTGGTTTTGGATACGATTAATGGCGTTCGAATTGGAACACTCCCCGATGAATTGAATTGGATGGTTAGCGTAGAAGCCTAAATTTTCGTTTGATATTTTTCCAACGGTACCCTCTTACAAAAGCCCCTTGATCTGCATCAATCAAAAAGGGTTCTTTCTGATTGGATGCTTTGATGTATCCTGTGATATAATCCCAAAAAAGATGGATACGTCGTTTTTTGTAAGCTAGTTTTAAGGCGGATAAAAATGCCAAAGCAAAGCCGTAGCGCATTTTGTACAGAGCAGTTCCCTGCAAGTGTTTGGCGCCTTTGTTATAATTAGCTCCCGTTGGTTTGAGGTGTTTCACATGCAATGAGGCATCTGTTTCAAACTCCCATTGGTTGTAAAGCGCCAATAATTCATCAATCGTGTCCCAACCCATCGATTTTTTGAGACCTCCAATATCTAAAAAGCAAGCTTTTCTATAGGCTTTCAGTCCCCCTCGAATGTGATCTTTGGAAGTTAGATTTTCCAACACCCAAGTTCCATTTTGTTCTATATAACAATGTCCGGCGACCATGCCCAAACGTGGATTATTCTTATAGTGCTTTGCAAGGGTTTCTAAATAATTTTCAGGGAATATCACATCTGCATCGAATTTACAAATCACATCGTATTCTGAATCTAAGGAGTCGTAGCCTTTATAAAAAGCATTGATGATTTTACCACCGGGCAAGTGTGCTTCCGATGAGGTATTTGAAACCAACGAAATCCAGGGATATTGTTTTGATAAATTAGTTACAATGGCCGCTGTTTCATCTGTTGAATTATCGTCCACCACCACAATTTTGGCAGGGCGTAAACTTTGGTTTATGAGCGATTGCAACGTTTTACCAATAAAATCAGCTTCATTATGGGCCGGTATGACGATGTAAAACTTCAAATTCTTTCAGCGTAAACAATATAATATCTAGGTGTAAACCAACGGAGCAAAGGTCGAAAACCAATTTTTTTCGTGGGATTCGTCCATTTTTCCGTTGCGATGATTTTCCAGCCAGCTTTTTCTAACAACCAGTCAAATTGCCAAGATTCAAACTCATGAAAATGACGGTCTCTCGGATCGGTTTTACTGCGGTAGGCGGTTGCAAACCACAATCTGAGTGGAATACTAGCGACTAATTTTTCTGCCTTGATATTTTTTAAAACTGTAAAAGGCGATACTAAATGTTCAAAAATTTCAAAGGCGGTCACCACATCAGAAGTATCCGTTTCCAGACCGCTCGTATTGACATCCAAATCTTCCCCAGAGGTATTGCTCACAGCGTAGCCTTCTGTTTTTAGAAGTTCAGACAAAGGGTTTTCAACCCCCAAATCCAAAATGGTTTCTGTAGGCGAAATGTGCTGTTTAAGAAATTCGAGCGTGTGCTTATAACGTTTCTTAGGAAAATTAGTGGCGTACATATTAGTATTTATAAGTGATAGCGTTGATGTGCATTCCTGCTCCGACGCTAGCAAATATAACAATATCTCCTTTATTCAGTTCATGACCTTCCATCTGACCACTTTTGATGAGGTCCAGTAAGGTTGGTACAGTTGCGACTGAGCTGTTACCTAGCTTATGTATACTCATTGGCATGATGCCTTCAGTAACGGGGGTTTTGTAAAGTCTGTAGAAACGATTCACAATCGCCTCGTCCATTTTTTCATTCGCTTGATGAATCAATATTTTTTTCACATCCTTGATGTCCATGCCACTGTTGTCCAAACATGTTTTCATTGCAGCCGGAACATGGGATAAGGCGAATTCATAAATTTTACGACCGTACATTTTTATGAAACGGGTACCTTCTTCTAAAGACTTGTTGTTTGAACATCCAAAAAATAAATGATACACTTCGTCATGTGTGTAAGAAGCCGATTCATGAGATAATATGCCACCCTCCTCATCTGATGATTCAATGATGGTAGCACCTGCACCATCCGAATAAATCATAGAATCTCTGTCGTGTGGATCGACCACTCTTGAGAGTGTTTCAGCCCCGATGACCAAGCAGCGTTTTGCCATCCCCGCTTTGATAAAAGCTTGTGCCTGAATCACTCCTTCAATCCAACCCGGACATCCAAAAAGAATGTCATAAGCCACACATTTTGGGTTTTTTATTTTTAAACTGTTTTTGACACGAGCCGCTAAACATGGTAAAATATCACTTTGAATGGAACCCAATTTAACGTCTCCAAAGTTATGCGCAAGAATGATATAATCTAAAGTTTCAGGATCGATGTCTGCATCTGCAATGGCTTTTTCAGCTGCCAGTGCCCCAAGGTCAGAAGCCGTTAGGTGGTCTTCTGCATAGCGGCGTTCGGAAATCCCGGTGATGGCTTTAAATTTTTCTACAATAACCTCATTAGAGGAGTGGATTTCAGATCCATCAATGTTTAAAAATGAATGGTCTTTAAATGCCTCATTTTTCTGTACTATTTTTGGAATGTAACTCCCGACTCCTGTAATTTTGATATTCATAGTGTGTGTATTAAGCTTCTTCATATGCCTCAATTGGGGCACATGTACATATTAAATTTCGATCGCCATAAGCGTCATCTACACGACGGACGGACGGCCAAAATTTATCTTCTTTTATATAGTCTAATGGGAATGCGGCAACGGCTCTGCTGTAAGGGAATTCCCAAACATCGTTGGTGAGCATTTCTTGTGTGTGCGGTGCATTCTTTAGGGGATTGTTGGGTTGGTCTTTGGTTGCTGTTTCAATCTCTTTTCTAATGGCAATCATAGCATCACAAAAACGATCCATTTCCGCTTTGCCTTCACTTTCTGTAGGTTCAATCATCATGGTGCCAGCAACTGGAAAAGATACTGTAGGCGCATGAAATCCGAAGTCCATAAGTCGTTTTGCAATGTCCACGACTTCAATACCGTTGGCTTTAAAATCACGACAATCAATAATCATTTCGTGGGCTGCACGTCCACGTTCACCAGAGTATAAAGTATCATAATGTCCTTGAAGGCGTTCTTTGATATAGTTGGCATTTAGGATTGCAATTTCTGTAGAATCGGTCAATCCTTTAGCACCTAACATTTTGATATATCCATAGGAAATCAAACAGGCTAAGGACGATCCAAAAGGAGCTCCAGAAATGGAATCAATGGCGGCTGTTCCTCCCGTTTCAATCAATGGATTCCCGGGCAAAAAGGGTGTTAATTGTTTTGCAACACAGATGGGACCAACACCAGGGCCGCCGCCACCATGTGGAATTGCAAATGTTTTATGAAGGTTCAAGTGGCATACATCGGCACCAATATTCCCAGGATTTGTCAAGCCTACTTGCGCATTCATGTTTGCGCCATCCATATAAACTTGTCCACCATTATCGTGAATGATTTGAGTAATTTCTTTAATCGCAGATTCATACACCCCGTGGGTTGATGGATACGTGACCATCAAGGCAGCTAAATCATCTTTGTGAAGCGTTGCTTTTTCTCTTAAATCATCTACATCAATATTTCCATTTTCAGAAGATTTTGTCACCACGACTTTCATGCCTGCCATCACAGCACTTGCGGGGTTTGTTCCGTGTGCAGACGATGGAATGATGCAAATTTTTCGGTGTGCATCGCCTCTCGATTTATGATAGGCTCTGATCACCATCAGTCCAGCAAATTCGCCTTGGGCTCCAGAATTTGGTTGAAGGGACGTTCCAGCAAATCCAGTAATCTCGGTGAGTTGTGCTTCAAGTTTTGTAAGCATAGTTCGGTAGCCTTCTACTTGATTCAACGGCGCAAATGGGTGGATATTCCCCCAGTTTGGCCAGCTCAATGGCAGCATTTCTACGGCAGCATTGAGTTTCATCGTGCAAGATCCCAATGAAATCATAGAGAAGTTTAAGGATAAATCTTTGCGTTCCAAACGTTTTATGTATCTCATCAATTCCGTTTCTGAGTGGTGACTGTTAAATATAACATTGGTCATGAAATTAGAATGACGTTTCGCTGTTTCTGGGATTCTTATGTTTGAACTCAGTGTTTGAATTTCAGTTGTTTCTTTACTGTAAGCCTCTGCAAAAATGGAGAGTATCAGATTAAGATCTGAAAGTGTGGTCGTTTCATTTATCGAGATAGAAACGGTTGTTGCATCTGGATAATAAAAATTAACTTCTTTTTGCTCTGCACTTTTTTTGAGATTTGTATTCTCAGGAACGGAGATTTGAAGGGTATCAAAAAAGGAGTTGTGTACTAGCTTAAACCCTAAGCCTTCCAAAGCATCCGCTAATGTAACGGTGGTATTATGAACTTTATTTGCAATATATTTCAGACCTTTTGGTCCGTGATACACGGCATACATTCCTGCCATCACTGCAAGCAATACTTGTGCAGTACAGATATTGGAAGTTGCACGGTCTCTTTTGATATGTTGTTCGCGGGTTTGAAGTGCCATTCGCATGGCACGATTCCCATCCATGTCTTTAGTGACCCCTATAATTCTCCCGGGGATAAATCGTTTATACGCTTCTTTTGTGGCAAAATAGGCTGCGTGTGGTCCGCCGTAACCCATAGGGATACCAAAACGCTGGGTAGTACCTACCACCACGTCTGCGCCAAATTTCCCTGGGGCTTCTAAAGCAACCAGGCTAAGGATATCAGCAGCAACAGCTACTTTTATATCGTTTTCATTCGCCTTAGAAATAAAAGGTTGCAAGTCCATAACAGCTCCTGATTTCCCAGGGTATTGAACCAATGCACCAAAAAATTCAGATGAAAAATCAAAATCGTCAACAGCACCTAACACCAATTCTATTCCAATTGGAGTGGCCCGTGTTTTTAAGACCGATAATGTTTGAGGCAATACCTCGTCTGAAACAAAAAACTTTACAGTGCCTGTTTTTGCTTGTGGTTTTGGACGCACTGCAAACAACAAAGCCATGGCTTCAGCAGCGGCGGTACTTTCATCCAATAAAGAGGCATTGGCGAGTTCCATTCCCGTCAAGTCAGAAATCATGGTTTGGTAATTCAATAATGCTTCTAAACGGCCTTGAGCAATCTCAGCTTGGTAGGGCGTATAAGCCGTGTACCAGCCTGGATTTTCCAAAATATTTCGTTGAATCACCGCTGGGAGATTGGAAGGGTGGTAGCCCATTCCAATATAAGATTTATAAACCTTGTTTTTCGAAGCCAGTTGATGAATGTGTTCAAGGTATTCTTGTTCACTTAAGGGAGCTTCCAAATTTAGGGGCGACTGAAGTCGAATGTTGTCAGGAACAGTTTCACTGATCAATGCTTCAATAGAAGTTGCACCAACAACCTGTAACATTTCGTTACAGTGCGCTTCTCTTGGTCCAATATGCCTTAAGGCAAATACATCTGTTTTCATCTTGTAGGAATCTTAAAATAAAGAACAAAATTAAGGAATTTAATAAGGTTTTAAATCACTTAAAATGAAAGTTATCAAACAATTAAATGGGTTATTAACAGTTTACCTATTTTTGTGCCATGACTTTGTTCAAACGCTTTCTAGATTTCTATATAAATAGCAGTATGCATGTGGCACTCGCCGTGCTTTCATTTTGCACTTTAACAGCGTATGAGTTGGATTTAGAGAATTCTATAAGTTTTTATTTAGCTGTTTTTTTAGCTTCCGTTGCAGGCTATAATTTTGTCAAGTATTTTGGGCTTACGAAATTTTATTACCGCTCGCTTACGACCAAATTAAAATACATTCAGTTGGTGTCTGTACTGAGTTTGATCGGATTTGGATCTATTTTTTTTCAACTTGAACAAAGCAGTCAAATTCTCTTTGTATTTTTGGGGTTGATTACTTTTTTCTATGCCATTCCAATGGGAGTCAAAATGCCTAAAAACTTAAGGTCTATTGGAGGGGTTAAAATTTATATCATTGCATTGGTTTGGGCGATGACTACGGTGGTGTTGCCTGTTTTTGAGTCCCAACAAACACTCGTTGCGGACCCTTGGATTTTAATGCTGCAACGCACGTTTATTGTCATTGTACTAATGCTTCCATTTGAGATTCGTGATTTAGATACAGACCAACTTCATCTTTCCACCATTCCACAGAAAACAGGAATTCCATACACCAAGATTATTGGGTATGCTCTGTTAGGGGATACGATCTTGCTAGAGTTTTTTAAACTAGAATTTAACCAAGATCGTTTTTTAATATTGGTTTTTTCAGTCGTTATATTGGCGGTGTTTTTAGCTAAAAGCACCAAGAAAAAAAGCCGCTATTACACCGCTTTTTGGGTGGAATCTGTTCCGATTCTAGTGCTTATTTTGGTAATTGTTTTGACTCTAGTTCAAAAGACCTGAGCGTCTGAGTAAAGCTTCTGCTTTTGGTTTCTGTCCACGAAATTTAACATACAATTCTAAAGGGTCTTCTGTGCCACCCTTGCTCAATACATGTGTTTTGAAAGCGGCGGCTATCTCAGGATCAAAAAGATCATTTTCTTTAAAATATTCAAAGGCATCGGCATCTAAAACTTCCGCCCATTTGTAGCTGTAGTAGCCGGAGGAGTATCCACCTTGAAAAATATGTGCAAAAGCCGTTGACATGCAATTTTGTGCCACGTCAGGAAACAACTGTGTCTCTAGGAATGCGGCGGTTTCATGCTGCTTTACGTCATTTATTTCCGTTGGATCAACTCCATGCCAGCTCATGTCCAACAAACCAAAACTCAACTGTCTTAAGGTTTGCATTCCTTGTTGAAATGTCGAGGCTGCTTTTATCTTATCAATAAGCTCCATAGGGATGCTTTCGCCCGTTTCGTAATGCTTTGCAAAGAGTGCCAAGGCCTCTTTTTCATAACACCAGTTTTCCATAATTTGACTTGGTAATTCTACAAAATCCCATGCCACACTGGTGCCGGATAAACTCGGATAAACCGTATCTGCCAACATCCCGTGGAGGGCGTGTCCAAACTCATGAAACAGCGTAGTGACTTCGTTAAATGTGAGTAAAGATGGTTTTGTCGAAGTCGGTTTTGTGAAATTACAG
>Ga0209632_10003877_pt1 | contig 13477 bp, 12 predicted proteins | sample COG_10_FD_184754 | JGI IMG/M metagenome (GOLD analysis project Ga0209632, IMG submission 184754) | Pelagic Microbial community sample from North Sea - COGITO 998_met_10 (SPAdes) (version 2) | ecosystem: Environmental > Aquatic > Marine > Neritic zone/Coastal water | place: Helgoland, sampling...
CAGCAATTACAATTATTATAGGTTTAATTGTTATCTCTAGTGCAATTATTGTACAAGGTAAGATTAAAGAGTTTCAAAACTTAGTTTTTAAAATTTTAGGTTTTTCAAAAAAAGAGATTATTCTATCTTCTATTATAGAATTTGTTTTAATATTTTTTTCAGTAATATTAATTGCGATATTTTTTGCTGTAATTGGCTCTTATTATATTATTGAAAACATCTTTCAATTAGTTTGGCAATTAGATTTACAAATATTATTTAACATTAGTGGAAGTATTGGTTTGGTAACATTAGCTTTAATCATGTTAACAAATTTAAAATATTTAAACCCCAAAGTTTATCCCTTAATTAGAAATCAATAAAAAAATAATTTTAATTTGATAAAATATTTTTTAAAGAGTTTATTTCTCCAATTTTAAAGATAATAGCATCATCTTTTTTAAAACTATATTTTTCAGCACTTGCTTTAAATCGTACAGGTGGTTCCATGATGGGTTCTAGAGATAAAACAAAAGTTCCCCAGTGTGTTCCCATAACTTTTTTACTTTTTAAATCTTGTGCTACTTTTAAAGCTTCTTCTGGTGTTGTGTGATAAATCGATTTATCAAACATAGGCTTAAAATCATAAGCTCCTATATTAATCATTGTTAAATCAATTGGACCATATTTTTCACCTAGATCTTTATAAATATTTCCATAACCCGTATCACAAGCAAAGAATATTTTTTTACTTTTGTATTCAATTAAAAAATTTCCCCAGAGGGTTTTATTCATGTCTGTTAGACTTCTTTTAGACCAATGAACTGCTGGGAGTAATGTTACTTTTAAATCTTCATTGACTTTGATTTCTTCGTACCAATCCATTTCATTTACATCTTTAAATTTATTTTTTGTAAAATATTTTCCAAGATTTAGAGGTGTTAAAACTTTTGTATCTTTAAACGGATACTTTCTAATAGTTCTCATATCTTGATGATCATAATGATTATGTGTTAATAATAATAAATCAGTCTTTGGAATTTCATTTAAACCTAAGGCAGGCTCAGTAAATCTATCTGGGCCAAAAATTAAGGGTCCTGCATTTTTAGAGAATACAGGATCTGTTATAATTGTTGTATCTCCTAACTTAATTAAGTATGTAGCATGACCAATCCATGCAATATAATCCTCATTTTTATACTTTTGTAAATCAGATAAAACTTTTTCTTTATCAACAACGTGTTCTTTTGGAACAGTCATGTCTATTTTCTTTTTCAGCTTAATAAATTGTGTATATGAAAACTTGGCTTGGCTAGTTCTAACGGGCGATTCTTCTGGGTTTCTAAAAGTTCCATCTGGTAAATGATGATAAGGTTTTTTATCCATAGCAATTAATGATGAGTTATATGCAATAATTATAAATATGAAAATTATAAATTTTGCCACCCGTGTTGATATTTTTATTTTTGAGATCTTTTAAAACATTCGATTGTATTTTTTAACAAACAGGCAATAGTCATTGGCCCTACTCCACCTGGAACAGGCGTTAAAGCTTTTGCAACTTTTGAAACTTCTTCAAATGCAACATCTCCAACTATACCGTTTTCAGTTTTATTAATCCCAACATCAATTACGATTGTATCTTTTTTAACCCAGTCAGCTTTTACAAGCTCTGGAATACCAACTGCTGCAACAATAATATCTGCTTCTAAGCATTCTGCTTTTAAATTTTTAGTTTTTGAATGAGTTATTGTAACCGTACAATTTTCTTTTAAAAGTAACTGAGCCATTGGTTTGCCATTTAGATTTGATCTACCAATCATAACCGCTTTTTTACCACTTAGATTTGGTTCAATTTTTTTAATCATTAAATAACAGCCTAGTGGAGTACAAGGCACTGAACTCTCATAACCTGAAGAAAGGTTTCCAACATTCATTGGGTGAAATCCATCAACATCTTTACCGGGTAAAATAGTTTCAATAACTTTTTGCTTATCAATATGTTTTGGCAAAGGTAATTGAACTAAAATTCCAGAGATATTCTCATCTTTATTAAGTTCTTCAATTTTATCTAATATTGTTTTTTCTTCTACAGCTTCTGGGTATCTAATTACTTCAGATTTTAAACCTACCTCATTGGCTGATTTTTCTTTATTACGAACATAAATTTGACTAGGGGCCATATCACCAATTAAAATAACTGTAAGTCCTGGAACTTTATTGTAGTTGGCTTTTAGTTCTAAAACTTCCTGTCTAAGTTCTTCTCTAAGTTCAGCTGCTATTTTTTTTCCGTCAATTAAAATCATATTTTAGTTAAATAAAAATGTTGGTAGATAAAACTTATTATACATTTATACAAATCAAATCAATTAATATTGTACAATTTGCTTGCTCTTAGTAATAACCAAAGAATTCAAAAACTAGATTTCTTAAAAAATATAGTAAAAATATTAATATTACTGGAGAAATATCAATTGTTCCAAAATTAGGTAGATATCTTCTAATAATATTAAGTGGTGGGGCTGTAATTTTATAAGAAAATTCTAATACAGAGTAAACAAATCTATTCTCAACATTTAATACTCTGAATGCAACTAACCAACTTAGTGCTGCATTTATTATCAAAATCCAAATATAAAAATTTACTACACTATCAAATAAAATTAAAAGTGATTTCATTATTTTTTTTCAATATAAATTGACTGACTTGGAAAAGCAAAAGCTGCTTTGTTTCCTTCAACAATTTGCTTTATTTCAATTGCAAGTTTTTCTTTAACCTCCAACCAAGCTGAAAAACTATTAGAGGTAGTAAAACATCTTACTCTCATATCAATAGAACTATCAGAAAATTTTTCAACTCTAACTGCAACTCCTACAGCATTATCAAAATCATCACTTTTCTTAATATGATCTTCAATTTCATTTCTTATTTTTTTTAACTGATCAACTGTAGTGTCATATTGAAGTGTTATTGCCCAATCTATTCTCCAGTTAGTTGTTTCACTAATGTTTATAACTGCATTTTCTGCAAACTGAAAATTTGGAATTATAGCTAAAGATTTATCAAACTTTCTTAAAACCGTTGATCTAAAACCAATTTTTTCCACGATGCCCTCTATGATACCTTCTACCAAAATCCAATCCCCTATCTTAAATCTTTTTTCTACTAAAACTAAAATTCCTGAAATTAAATTCTTAAATAAGTCTTGTGCCCCCAAGGCAACTGCTACACCAAATAAACCAAGTCCTGCAATAATTGGTCCAATTTTTATTCCCCAAAGCTCAAGAACAGCAGCTAATCCTAAAATAAAAATTAAAATCTTTAAGGATTTAATAATCCACCCTACTAGCTCACGAGTTAACATTTTGTCTAAGCCACTTAGAATATAGGAGATTGGCTCAATAATTTGGTGAATAACCCAAAAAATTAAAATAGTAATTAATGTTCTGTTAATTGTATCAACTAAAGCTCTGCCATCGTCTTCAAAAGACATATAATAACTTGCAATAAAAAATCCCAAAACAATTGGTAAAAACCTGGCAGGCCCTTCCATTGCATGAACAAAAGTGTCATCTAATTTATTTGTAGTTCTTTTTGAGATTGCTTGTAATCGTTTAATGATAACTTTGCTTATTATTCCTCTAAAAATTAGAAAAATAAAAAATATTCCAATACCAATTAAAATTTGAAAAATATCAACTCCACGGATTCCTTTAGACCAAACAGAAATAAACAGGTCACTAAAATTGCTTAATATTTCCATAATTAAATTTTATATAGCAAATACTCTTCTTCTCCAGGGTTAAAAAGAAAAATTTTTTTCCACTTAATTTCATTAAGAATTGAAGAGGTTTTTTCACCAATACACATTAAATTAGTGCTCATCCATAGGGTTTCTAGCTGGTAATTTTTAATCATTTTTAAAAAGTTAATAGCGCTATTTTGTGAATAAATATAGGTGATTTCAGGCATTTTTAATTTTAGTTTTTGAATAAAATCTTCATCATATTTCTCGATTGGGTTGGCTCTATAATTAACCACTCGTTCTATAGTATAACCATTTAAAGTTAGCTCCTGGTCTAAGTTACTAGAGACTATTTCTCCACTTATATAAAGTAACTTACCTTCTGATGAACTAAAATTTTGAAAAATTAATTCTTTTAAATTATCTACATTTCCATCAGCTGCAAAAACATTTTGAAAACCAACGCTTCTAGCTTTTTTTTCAGTAGCGCTTCCTACGCAAAAGCACACTAGCTTTTTATCAATATTTTTTATATCCAAAAATTTAATCGCGTTTGAACTTGTAAAAATAATTCCTTTAAAATTAGAATAATTTAAAGTTTCATATTTTAAACCTTCAATGTTAATTAAAGGAAGATGAGATACTTCATGGCCTAATGATTGAAATTTTAATATCATTTCATGACAATCTTCAAGGGGTCGCGTTAATAAAATATGCATACTATTTTTTATAAGAGTCATTAGAATCTTTTTTAAGAGCTTTTCCAACTTCTATTCCCAGTTCATCTGCTCTATCAACACTTTTAGATGACTTTAAATAAAATCTATCTTTACCATCTAATGAAAAAAGCTCCACTTCAAGATTAATTTGATTGTTCTCAATATTTGCAAAAGCTCCAACAGCAGTTTCACAGTCTCCTTCTAAAACCTTTAAAACATTTCTTTCAGCTTTTACAGAATAGTGTGTTGATTGATGATTAACTTTTTTTAACAATTCAATTAACTCTTCATCATTATTTCTACACTGCAAAGCAATAACTCCTTGGCCAGCACAAGGTATCATTTTTGAAGTAGAAAAGATTTCAGATATATTTTGATTTAGTCCTAAAGAATCAATTCCTGCATAAGATAAAATAATTGCATCATATAAATTCTCGTTAAGTTTTCTTATTCTTGTATCAACATTTCCTCTAATTAATTTACAATCAAGGTCATTTCTTATTTTTTTAATCTGAAATTCCCTCCTAAATGAAGAGGTTCCAATAATTGAATTTGGAGCCAAATCTTTTAAATGTTTATTTTCTTTACTAATTAAAATTTCTCTCGGATCATTTCTCTCTAAAAAACAATTTGTTAACAATCCATCAGTTTCTTCAGAAGGCATATCTTTTAATGCATGGACTGCTATATCTATCTTATTGTCTAACAATTCAATCTCTATGGTTTTTGAGAAAAGCCCCTTACCACCTACTTCTGATAGCCTTTTATCTTGAACTTGGTCACCCTTGGTTTCAATTTCTTTAATAGCGACATCCTTAATTCCAAAATTTTTTGAATAGTTTAAGATTTTTTCTTTAGCTTTTTCAGCATATATAAGTGCTAATTTGCTTCCTCTTGAGCCTATAATAATTTTTCTATTTTTCATTTATTTGCTTTATACTTCATACTTATATTGAGATTGTATTATTAATAAAAACTAATTTAATGGAAAAAAAACCTATAATTCTAGGAATTGAGTCAAGCTGTGATGAAACAGCTGCTTCTATTATAACTGAAAATGAGCAAGGTATGCCAACAATTTTATCAAGTATTGTGTCAAGTCAAGTTGATGTTCATAAGGAATTTGGAGGTGTAGTTCCAGAACTTGCCGCTAGAGCACATGTAAACAAAATAGATTTAATCACAAAAAAAGCTATTGATGAAAGTGGAATAAATATGGAAGAAATAGATGCTATAGCATCAACTGCTGGCCCAGGTCTTGTAGTTTGTTTATCTGTTGGTTTAAGTTTTGGGAAAGCAATGGCCTCTTCACTTAATAAACCCTTTATAGCTGTCAATCATTTAGAAGGTCATGCGTTAAGTCCTAAACTAAATTCTGAACTAAATTATCCTTATCTACTACTTTTAATTTCTGGAGGACATACCCAATTTTTAAGTGTTAAGAATTTAGGAGACTATAAAAGATTGGGGACAACAATTGATGATGCTGTTGGAGAAGCTTTTGATAAAACTGCAAAATTATTAGGTATAGAGTTTCCTGGTGGGCCACAAATTGAAGTATATGCAGAAAAAGGTGACTCCAAAAAATATGAATTACCAAAACCAATTTTTCACAGAGGTGGATGTAACCTATCTTTTGCAGGACTAAAAACTGCTGTTTTAAAAATTTCTAAGCAAATAAAAACTGATCAAGAAAAATATGACCTGGCGGCATCTTTTCAAAAAACCATTGAGGAAATATTATATAAAAAAACTAAGATTGCTTTTCAAGAGTTTAAAGAAATAAATAATACTGATAAAAATAAATTTGTTGTTGCAGGTGGTGTTGCTGCAAATAAAAAAATTAGAAAAATGTTAGAAAACCTTTGTAAAGAACAAGGATTTGAAGCAATATTTCCTCCAATTGATTTGTGTGGTGATAATGCTGCAATGATATCAATGGTTGGTTTAGAAAAATTTAAACTTAAACAATTCAGCAGTTTAGATTATCCAGCAAAACCAAGGTGGCCTTTAGATATAAATGCAACTTTTTTAAAAGGATCAGGAATTAAGTTTTAATTGAGAAAAAGATGCTTTTATCTCATTAGAGAAAGAGTTTTTAATTTGAATTTTATTTAAAGAACCTGACGATCTAATAAAATTAATAGATTCTGCACAATTTAAATTTTCAGCTGATATATTTACCTCATTCAATAAAGTATCTACTATTGTCAAGCAACTAGTAAGCGTATGAATATTGTTAAACTTAACATTTTCTCTTACTGATAAATTATTCATTTGTATAGACCAGGATTCAATTTTTGACTCAGAAATTACAACTCTACCTTTATTACTTAGATATTCTATGTTTATAATCTTATTTTTTTTGTCAATAATAACATTTACATCTTTATTAACCAAAAGTTTAAATGATTCATTAATTGTAATATTTTTAAAAACATTTTTTATATTATTTTTTGATTTATAAATTGTACCATTTGAGTAATCATCTTTATCAAAATTAATAAAAACAATATCTTTTGATTTTAATTTTTCTTGAGATATTAATTTTTTTAATTTCTTTTTATTGATCAAATAAGATTTACATAAAACTAATGAATAATCACATTCTTCTACCAATATATCTAATTCATTTGACAATGAAGATTCGTTATTAATAAAAATTAAATTTAAATTTTCTTTTAAATTCATTTGTTTTTCGTACTTAAAATATAGAGATTTTTCTAAGTTTATTTTTTCTTTATAGACTATTGCTTCTGATATTAATTCTAACCTATCAATAATGTCAATCATCAAAGAATTTAATTGTTCAATTGTAATTTCTTTAAAACCATTTTTGTGTAATTCTTTCAAAAAAATATTTAAATCAATTTTTTTTATTTCTAAGATTGCAAAATTTGCACCATTTTTTGCAGAATTCGAAACAGCGGGTCTTCTATGTCTGTCATCGCGAGTAGTATTTAAATAAATATTTGTAAATGGTTCCTTAATGGTTTGATTATCCTTTAAATTCTTTTTAAACTTACCTTCTTTTGAGTCATATCCAATTTTAGATAAAATTGTTACATTACCATCGTAATAAATCGGTTCTAATGTTGAATATATTGGATCATAATAAAACCTTCTATCATCATAACTTAGTCCGTGACCTCCACCAATTGCAAACATAATTGCATCAAAAATAGAAATTTTTTTAAATTCATTTTTATCAAAATCTTCTGGAGATAATCTAACGAGCTCATCTATTGCAAGCATAGTGCTAATTCTGTAAGATTTTAGTAAACTTAAATTATAATCTCGTATCGCATTCAAGCTGATAATATAATTGTTTCTATTTCCTCTTATCCATTCTTCATTTGAAATTTTAGACATTTTTAAGTGAGGGGTACTAAAGTCCTCTTTACTTTCTAATATTGGTCCTTCAATTTTACTATTGTTTTCTAAAAATTCTTTTTTAAGCTTTTCTTGAAAAATAAATTTTCCCCTGAAATTTAATATTTTTACATTCATATTAAAAGTTCTAGGAGACAAAAATCCTAAATGACTAAATAAGCTTGTTGTAAAAATTTCATTAGCATGCCATCTGCTTTTTGGTCTATACAAAATAAATTTTGTAATATTTTTTATATTTCCAGATTTAAGTGAAATACTTAAACTAGAAATTGGAGTACCATCTATAAAATCTATATGGTCTACTAAATCACCATGCATTCTTGCTTCAGCTTCATAAAAACAACTAAGACCATTTTTAAATTTTGCTTTAACTCTTACATCAAATCTTTTTTTTTTATTAAAACCCTTTATATAATTATCTGTTTTTTCAGAGATATAAAATATGCTAACATGTTCAATAAATTGTGATTGTTTATAAAATTCAACTTCTAAGGATTCAATAATTTCAGATTCATTATTACTCTTACATTCTGCAAATACAGATGATGTGAATAATATTAAAAAAAAAATTATTTTAGCTATGATATTGTTCATTAAGAATTTAAATTTTTTTAGCAATAGAAAATATAATACTATCAATTTAATAAAAAAATCATAAATAAATTGATTTAGGTTATATTTTTTATGATATATAATAAAATTTATATTTATAAATTAAGATTTAATTAAAAATACTTTAAAATTCAAAAAATCGGATGCAATATTGGTTAATGAAATCAGAACCAGATGTTTGGTCAATTGATCAACAAAAAAAAGCTGGTGTGAAAGGCGCTACCTGGGATGGAGTAAGAAATTATCAGGCAGCTAAAAATTTAAAAGAAATGAAAAAAGGAGACCTTTGCTTTTTTTATCACTCAAATATAGGAAAAGAAATTGTGGGTATAGTCGAGGTAATTAAAGAAGCTTTCTTAGATAAAACTGACAAAGATGGTAGATTTGTAGCTGTTCAAGTTAAATTTAAAGAGAAGTTAAAAAAAAGTGTGAGCCTCGAAGATGTCAAAAATAATAAGGCTCTCAGCCATTTATCGCTTATAAGACAGAGTAGATTGTCAGTTATGCCCATCGACTCTAAAAGCTGGAAAATTTTGAATAAGATGAGTAATATTTAAAAAGTTCATGCAAAAAAAAAATAAAAAAAAATCTAAAGTTAAAAGAAAGGTTCCTAAAAAAGTTAGACCTAAAGTTAAAAGAAAGGTTCCTAAAAAAGTTAGACCTAAAGTTAAAAGAAAGGTTCCTAAAAAAGTTAGACCTAAAGTTAAAAATGGCACAGAAAAAGAGCTGATTTTCAAAACTAAACCTGAGTGGGTAAAAAGTGCTTTAATAAATAAAACAAAATATCAAAAAAAATATTCAGACTCTATTAAAAATAATAACGAATTTTGGAAAAAAGAAGGAAAAAGAATAACATGGATCAAGCCATATAAAAAAATTAAAAATGTAAAATATAGTAAAACAGATGTAAAAATTAAATGGTATGAAGATGGAACTCTTAACGCATCAAGCAATTGTATTGATCGACATTTAAAAGACAAGAAAGATAAAACTGCAATTATTTGGGTTGGAGATGATCCCAAGGACACAAAAAAAATATCATACAAGCAGTTATATTCTGAAGTTTCAAAAACAGCAAATGGTCTAAAAAAATTAGGAATTAAAAAAGGTGATCGTATTACAATTTATTTAACAATGATTCCAGAGTTAGCAATTACGATGTTAGCTTGTGCAAGAATTGGTGCTGTTCATTCAATTATTTTTGGTGGTTTTTCTGCAGAGTCAATTTCAGGAAGAGTAAATGATTGTGAGTCAGAATATATCATTACATCTGATGAAGGGGTAAGAGGTGGCAAAACTATCCCTTTAAAAGATACCGTAGATGAAGCATTAATAAATTGCCCTGCTGTCAAAAAGTGCATAGTTATAAAAAGAACTGGCAACTCGATAAACTGGGTAGATGGAAGAGATGTTTGGTATAATGATCTAATCAAAGATGTATCAAGTAAATGTGAACCTGAAGAAATGAGTGCTGAAGATCCTTTATTTATTCTTTATACATCAGGATCAACAGGTAAGCCAAAAGGAGTATTACATACTACTGGGGGATATATGGTCTACGCCTCAATGACACACCAGTATATTTTTAACTACAAGCCAAGAGATATTTATTGGTGTACAGCAGATATTGGGTGGGTTACTGGTCACAGCTATATAATTTATGGTCCACTCGCTAATGGTGCTACGACAGTTATGTTTGAAGGAATTCCAACTTATCCTGATACATCAAGATGGTGGCAAATTATTGATAAATACAAAGTAAATATTTTTTATACAGCTCCTACAGCAATTAGAGCTTTAATGCGTGAAGGTGATAAACCAGTTAAAAAAACATCGAGGAAATCTTTAAAGTTACTAGGAACTGTAGGTGAGCCTATAAACCCTGAGGCTTGGATGTGGTACTATAAAACGGTCGGAAATTCTAAATGCCCAATAGTTGATACTTGGTGGCAAACAGAAACTGGCGGAATATTAATAAGTCCACAAACAGGGGCTATGAATCTGAAGCCTGGATCTGCAACCAAACCGTTCTATGGAATTAAGCCCTCTATAGTTGATAAAGACGGTAAAGAAATTAAGGGAGCTGGTGAAGGGAGATTATGTATTTCACAGTCATGGCCAGGACAAATGAGAACTGTTTATGGCGACCATCAAAGATTTATTGATACTTATTTTTCTCAATTTGATGGAAAATATTTTACAGGTGATGGAGCTAGGAGAGATAAAGATGGTTACTATTGGATTACAGGACGTGTTGATGATGTAATAATAGTTTCTGGTCATAATTTAGGTACTGCTGAAATAGAAAGTGCTTTCGTAGCACATGAAAAAGTAGCTGAAGCTGCTGTTGTTGGATATCCACATGATATTAAAGGTAATGGACTTTATTGCTATGTAACTTTAAATGTTGGAGAAGAACCAAATGGGGAACTAGAGAGAGACTTAAAACTTTGGGTTAGAAAACAAATTGGACCCCTTGCTACACCTGATATTATTCATTTTTCACCAGGACTTCCAAAGACAAGGTCTGGAAAAATTATGAGAAGAATTTTGAGAAAAATTGCAGCCAACGAGCATGATCAATTAGGAGACACTACAACTCTTGCAGATCCAAGTGTTGTTCAAAGCTTAGTGGATAATAGAAAAAATATTTAAATTTTTATTAATTTAGTAAACTCATCTTTAATATTGTCCCATTTTAAAATCATGGAATTTAAAACTATTTTTCTATCTAAAGTTTTTAATTCTTCAGCCACTGGTGCCCATTTATATAAAGTTAGAGCACTTTCGTTAAATGGCCAAGACTTATAATATGTATTCCAATCAATCTTTTCTAATCGTTCTGTAAATTTTTCTTTTGCTTGAGAAATAATTTCTTCTGGCATTCCATTTTTTTTTTCTTTGATCAAAATTTCATCATAAATTTCATTGGCTTTACTCATGTCCTTGTAATTAAAAAAAACATTCAAATACGATAGACTATAAAAAGTAAGATCTTGAAGGGCTATAGCATAAATATTCCATTTAGCCTTGTTAATGGATGATACAAATACCTCATCATCAAAATGCAGTACCCACTTCATACCCATTCTTGTTTTTAAATAATTATATAATGTTACCTGCGATATCCAGGCTGATTTTGTTTGAATAAATATTTTAAGGTCTTCAATATTCTTAATTTTTTTTTTAGGGAGAATTCCCTTAAATAAAGCAAATAAATAAACTCTAAAATCCTCAAGTTTTATATCTTTTATTTTAAGTTTATATTTTAGCAATTTATCTACTCCCAGTTGTTATATATTATAAAAATACCAGTAATTACAGTATTTTTAAGGGTTTCATTTTATCTTATTATGAGTATGGTTTTGTTTTTTAACCTATAGGGAGAGTAAAAATGTCAAATAAAAAAAAACATTGGGAAAAAACTAGGGGGCTACTATTTGTTACTTTAGCAATCTGGTTTGTATTTTCAATTGGCATCTTTTTTTTCGGAACCGAAATGGAAGCATCTAGCTTCAGACCTTTTGGTTACCCATTGTCATATTACATGACGTGTCAGGGTTCATTATTAGCGTTTGTAATTTTGAATTTCTGGTTTGCGGGTAGACAAGAGAAGATAGATGAAGAGTTTGGTTTCACTGAAAGAGAGGATAGCTAATGATAAAAGGTAAATTTATAGATAATCTGCCAAAAGTTTATGGAATCTATACAGGTGGTTTTATAGCTTTCATAATCATAATGGCGATTGCTGAACAACTTGGGGTATCAAAGGAAGCGATAGGAATTGCTTTTGTGCTATTCACAGTGGCTATTTATGCGCTAATCGGTTGGTTATCACGTACACTTCAAGTAGATGCTTATTACGTAGCAGGAAGGCAAGTACCTACTGTATTTAACGGAATGGCTACTGCAGCAGACTGGATGTCTGGTGCATCATTCGTTGCAATGGCAGGTGGTATTTATTTCAAGGGCTATGGATATATGGCACTTTTAGTTGGATGGACAGGTGGTTATATACTTGTATCAACTTTGTTAGCACCTTACTTAAGAAAATTTGGCTGTTACACAGTTCCAGATTTTATTGGTACAAGATATGGTGGTAACCTAGCAAGAGTATGTGCTGTAGTGGTATTAACGGTAGCATCATTCACATATGTGACTGCACAAATTAACGCAACAGGAACTATCGCTGCAGTAGCTTTAGATATTCCTTTTGAGTATGCTGTGTTTGTTGGATTAGCAAGTATATTGCTTTGTTCTATGCTTGGTGGAATGCGAGCAGTTACATGGACGCAAGTTGCGCAATATATAGTTTTAATTATTGCTTACTTACTTCCTGTATTTTGGATAGGTAGTAAAATGGGTGGTAACTTCTTTCCTCATTTAATGTTAGGAGATGAAGTAGCTAGGATTGCAGATCTAGAAGCTCAGTTTGGAATAGTTAAAAACTCTCCAGAAAACTTGGCTATGCTTGCAGAAGCAACAAAAGTAGAGCCAGGAGAATCGAAATGGGTTTTATCTGGAATAACACAAGCACACTCATCTGTTAACGCTTCGTCATGGAAGTTTATTTCTCTTGCAATCTGTATGATGGCAGGAACAGCTTCTTTGCCTCACGTTATGATGAGATACTTTACTACTCCAAGTGTAAAATCAGCTAGAAGATCTGTAGCATGGTCGCTACTTTTCATCTTCATTTTATACTCAACTGCACCAATGTTAGCTACATTATCGAAACTATCACTTATTGATCCAACCCTATCGACAGGGATTATTGGTAAATCAATAACTGAAGTTCAGGCAATAGACTGGTATCAAAACTGGAATGCTGCAAACTTAATGTTTGTGAGCGACTTTAACGGAAATGGAACTCTTGAATTAAATGAGTTTTTCATGGGTGGTAAAGCCGTTGTATTAGCTACTCCAGAAATTGCTGGATTACCTTATGTAATCTCAGGTCTAGTTGCTGCTGGAGGTATGGCTGCTGCCATGTCTACAGCCGATGGTTTAGTTTTAGCAATTGCAAAT
>Ga0209632_10003882_pt1 | contig 13472 bp, 19 predicted proteins | sample COG_10_FD_184754 | JGI IMG/M metagenome (GOLD analysis project Ga0209632, IMG submission 184754) | Pelagic Microbial community sample from North Sea - COGITO 998_met_10 (SPAdes) (version 2) | ecosystem: Environmental > Aquatic > Marine > Neritic zone/Coastal water | place: Helgoland, sampling...
TACTCCTGCAGATTATTTTCCAGCTTATATGGCAGCGGCTAAGAAAAGTTTAGAAACTAATGCAGCGAAAAATAAATTCTTTGCAAAAGTTTGGAACTCACAAAAGAAATTTGCTGATATCGCAGTACCTTTCTGGAGTGGAGCTCAAATGTCTAACGCTAAGCTAGGAATGGCTCACGCGGCAACATTAAAATAGTCGATAAGATAAAAATTAAAATAAAGCGGATCATTTAGTTGATCCGCTTTATTTATTCAGTTAAATAAATAGGAATAAATGCCATCAAGAACAAAATTAGATAAATCTGATGAGATGATCGCTGAAAGGCGGCAAGGCACAGGTAAGATGCCTGATGATATGCCTAAATGGATGGCATCTACAATTACAAACATTGATAAGTGGAGTAGATGGATTGGTAATGTTGTTTGTTGGATTTCAATGCCATTGATGTTCGCAATGGTTTACGAAGTTTTAGCAAGAAAGTTATTTTTAGCTCCAACAATGTGGGCTTACGACATGAGTAGATTTTTTTATGGCGCTTTATTTATGTTAGGTGCTGGTTATGCACTTTCTAAAGGTGTTCATATTAGAGCAGATTTTTTATACAGAAATTTTAAAGTTAAAACACAAGGTCTTATAGATTTTTGGCTTTATTTATTATTTTATTTTCCTGGACTTTTAGCATTTTTTTATATGACAAGTATTGGATGCCATATATGTGGCCTATCAAGGCTTGTTTATGGTTTGGTATTTTATTTTTACTAATTCAAGGAATTTCAGAACTTTTTAAAAGTTATTATGCAGCTAAAAAAGGAAAGTGGCCTGACGCATGATAGCTGAGTTTATAAGCCCAGAAACATTAGGTTTTATTTTAATTGCAGTAATGTTATTTGCGATTTTTATAGGTTTTCCTATTTCTTTTACTTTAATTTTCTTAGGATTTGTCTTTGGATATTTAGGATTTGGTAAGTTAGTATTTTATTTAATGACCTTACAGTTTTCAATGGTCATGACAGAGCAAGCTTTGGCGGCGGTCCCACTCTTTGTCTTTATGGGAATAATGATGGAAAACGCAGGTTTGATGGAAAGATTATTTTCATCAGTCCAATTAATGCTGTCAAGAGTTAGAGGAGCACTATTTTACGCAGTACTTTTTGTTTCTGTAATTTTTGCAGCAGCCACAGGTATTGTTGGAGCTTCAGTTACAATCCTTGGAATTATGGCAGCAAAATCAATGAACAAATCAGGTTACGATGTTCGATTAGCAGCAGGAACTATTACAGCTGGAGGAACTTTAGGAATACTAATTCCACCGAGCATTATGTTAGTTGTTATGGGACCGATCATGGAAATACCTGTTACTGATTTATTTGCAGCAGCTATTATACCTGGAATTATGTTAGCATTACTTTATGCAGGTTACGTAACAATTAGATGTGCAATTAATCCAAGTTTAGGACCAGTGTTAGCAGTTGAAGATAGAGCTTCAAGTATGACTGAAGTTTTTAGAGAATTTCTAATAGGCTTACTTCCACCGGCGCTTTTAGTTTTTGCTGCACTTGGAAGTATTTTATTTGGGTATGCTACTCCAACCGAAGCTGCGGGATGTGGTGCCGTCGGTGCATTACTACTAGCTCTTGTTTATAAAAAATTAACTTTACCAAAATTACAAGAAGCTCTTGTTAAAACTTTAGAAATTACAGCTTTAATTATGGTATTAGTTGCCGCTTCCAATTTTTTTGGTTCAGTATTTTCAAGATTAGGAACACCAATGCTTTTAACAGAATTTTTATTAGGTCTTGAAATGAACAGATATATTATTTTAGCGATAGTACTAGGTATGATTTTCTTATTAGGATGGCCGTTGGAATGGGTTCCTATAGTTTTAATCATCATACCTATCATACTTCCATTAATCGAAGCGCTTGAATTTAATCTAACTTGGTTTGCTATTTTAGTTGCTGTTAATCTTCAAACCGCCTGGCTATCCCCACCTGTAGCTTTATCTGCATACTTCCTAAAAGGTGTAGTGCCTGAATGGGATCTGAAAGATATTTATCTAGGAATGATGCAATTTATGGTTTTACAAGTGATCGGATTAATATTAATAGTAATTTTCCCACAAATAGCTTTGTGGTTACCAACTTACTTATATGGCAATTAAATATTTAAAAAAATCACCTAAGACTTCATCAACAGATGACTCAAAAACTACAGAAATAGTTAAGGGATTGTTAAAAGATATTGAAGACAAAAAAGAGCAAGCTTGCATTGATCTAACAAAAAAATTTGACAAATATGATGGAGATATAGTTGTCTCAAAAGAAAGAATTGAAGAAATTAAAAAATCACTAGACCAAAAAACAAAAGATGATATTCAGTTTTCCCATGAAAGAGTAAGAAAATTTGCTGAAGCGCAATTAAAAAATTATGGCCAGGATTTTGAAACAGAACTTTCACCAGGACTTTTTGCTGGCCAAAAACTAGTGCCAGTTAATACTGCTGGATGCTATATTCCAGGAGGAAGATATGCTCATATAGCATCTGCTATTATGAGTGTAACAACAGCAAAAGTAGCTGGAGTAAAAAATATAATTGCTTGTAGCCCTCCTAAAGAAGGAGTAGGAGCGCACCCAACTATTGTTTACACCGCTGACTTATGTGGGGCAGATGTAATATTAAATCTTGGAGGAGTGCCAGGAGTTGCTTCGATGACAAATGGATTATTCAAAAATCCTCCAGCTGATATAATTGTTGGTCCTGGCAATCAGTTTGTAGCAGAAGCAAAAAGAATTTTATTTGGAAAAGTAGGAATTGATTTATTTGCTGGTCCAACAGAAATTGCAGTTATAGCTGATGACAAAGCTGACGCAGAAATGGTTGCAGTCGATTTAGTTGGTCAAGCAGAGCATGGTTATAATTCTCCAGCTTGGCTTTACACAACTAGTAAAAGAGTTGCTGACGAAGTAATGAAAAGAGTTCCAGAACTGATTGCAGATTTACCTGAAGTACCAAGAAAAAATGCTGACGCTGCATGGAGAGATTACGGTGAAGTCATTCTTTGTGACACTGATGAAGAGGTAGTAAAAATAAGCGATGAATATGCCCCAGAACATTTAGAGGTACAGACAGAAAATTTAGAGTGGTATCATAAAAAATTAAAAAACTACGGATCATTATTTATAGGGGAAGAAACAACAGTAGCTTATGGAGACAAATGTTCAGGTACTAATCACATTTTGCCCACAAAAGGTGCAGGACGTTATACAGGTGGTTTATTTGTAGGTAAATTTATTAAAACTCTAAGCTTCCAGAGAATGACAAAAGAATCTACAAAAACTGTAGGTGCTGCATGTGCTAGAATTTCAAGGTACGAAGGCATGGAAGCTCATGCTAGAACAGGTGATGTTAGATTAAGAAAATACGGTTTTACAAATTAATGCAAGCACTAGTTTATACTAACACTCAAACACTAATATATAGAGAAGAGCAAAATCCCACAGAAAAGCCCGGTGAAAGTATTTTAAAAATACAAGCTTCAGGCATTTGTGGATCTGATATGCATGCTTATCACGGCCATGATGAGAGAAGAGTTCCGCCATTAATTCTAGGTCATGAGGTAAGTGGAATTATTCAAAATGGAAAATTTAAAGATAAAGTAGTAGTTTTAAATCCATTAATTACATGCGGAATTTGCGATTATTGCAAGCAAGGTAGAGAGCATCTATGCCCTGAAAGATCAATTCTAGGAATGAGCAAACCAATCAAGAGAGAAGGTGGTCTAGCTGAATATGTATCTATTCCAGATAAAAATATTTATGAAATACCAAAAGGACTAGATACAAAAGAAGCAGCTGTTGCTGAACCTACTGCTGTATCATTACATGCTGTTTTATTAGGCGAACAAACTTTAAAAAAACCTTTATCTGAATGTAGAGTACTAGTTCAAGGAGGAGGAGCTATAGGTTTGTTATGTGGGTTGATTTTAGCAAAAGAAAAAAACTGTAAAGACATAGTTTTATCAGATCCAAATAAAAAAAGATTAGATGAATGCTCTAAATACCTTGATGCAAAATTTGTAGCACCAAATGATAAAACTATTAATACTAATAGCTTTGATATTATATTTGATTCTGTAGGGTTAGAAGTGAGTAGACAACAAGCGATTGAAGTTGTGGCCCCAGGCGGATCTATTATACACATTGGCTTAACTCAGCCTGCAGGAACATTTAATTTTAGAAAACTTACTCTTCAAGAAATTACTCTAGTTGGAACATATTGCTATACAAATAAAGATTTTCAACAAACAATTAATTTATTACACAAGAAAACTTTAGGACCTCTAGACTGGATAGAGTATAGAGAGCTTAAAAATGGCGCAAATGCTTTCAAAGAAATTCATAATGGAACATGTGTTGCTCCAAAAATAATACTTATACCTTAAATATCAAACCAATCTTTAAACTTATCTTGATTTTTTTTTAAAAACTCAGGTAACAAATCTAAATCAACTTGTCTTAATTTATGATTACTTTCCCATTTATTTGTTGAAGCAGTATCTTTGAAATGATCATAGAATAACTCTTTTTTTTTTACTTTATCTCTAATTTTTTCAACTGTTAATCCACTTATTCTAAATTCGTTGTGATGACCAAAATTCATAAACTTTTCATACATATCTTCTGGAGTCTTTAAATTTGTAAAGTGCCATCCACCATCATTTATAATATCTAAATTTATATGTTTTGTTTTTGAAAAAAAGGTATCAAATCTCCAAAATGGATATTTTTTCCATTTTATATCTCTTAACCATGAAATAGATAAAAGATTTTTCTTTTTACAACCTTTTGTTCCTATCCAAGGCATACGGTCGTAAAGTAAATTAAACTTATAATAAAAAAAAAGTTGCTTAAATAATATTATTTTTTTTTTACTTTTTTTAAATTGCTTAGAGTCCAAATTAGGAATTTCATCATTATCACTTAACATAATAAAATCATCACTAGAGCAATCCCTAGTTGCATTAAAACAAGCATCATAAGATAATGAAACCCTCTTTAAACTGTTTAGTCTTTGGGATAATGGGTCGTCCTGATCTGGAACTATTCCTTCTGGTTCATTATCTATAACTATATAAATTATTTTATCCTTAAATTTAGGATAGTTATTGATATCAAAATTTAACTTTTTTTTTTGACCGCTATGAGAGTATGTAGACTCTGTCACAATAAATTTCTCTACTTTGTCATTAAGGACATTAAGACGAACATCGTACATCATGTGTTCAGAATAAAATGATGTACAGTCGTATACTTTCATTAAGATTTAAATTCTAGGTTGTAGACAAAAAGTCTTATTTTCATAAGTTCAATCTATTATTAATATTAGATATTAAAATATAGTATTAAAATATAATATTAAATCAAAAACTGAGAATTTTAAAATGAGTGGATATGTTATTGCTAATATCGATGTAAAAAACCCAGAGTCTTACAAAGAATATGTTAGTAAAGTTAAGACAATAGTTGAAAAGTTTGGTGGGGAATATCTTGTTAGAGCAGGTGAGTATAAAGTTATAGACGGTGAGTGGAAATATCCCAGAACTGTTGTAATTAAATTTCCAACTTATGAGAAAGCTTTAGAATGGTACAATTCGGAAGAATACAAACCAGTAAAACCAATTCGATTAAAAAATACAGTTACTAATGGAATTATAATAAAAGGAGTTTAACGATGATAGAAAAATTTAATAATATTTTTTATTTAACAATTTACCTAGTCCATTTTGCTGGAACAGGGATGTACGCATTTCAAACACTTATAAACACAAAAAGGTTTATGAAAAAATTTGGAATTGATAAATCTGGCGCGGTAGCTGTTAGATTTGCAGGTGCTTTTCTGCTTGCCGTATTCTTAATGTCAGTTTACGTGGGATTTATTAGACCTGGTGGACTGAATGCAACTTGGGCTTTTTTCAATTTAGTTTTTATTAATAATTTATGCATACTTTTATGCAATTATTATTCAATTAAAGTTGACAAAACTGGAGTGAGTAAAAAAACTGGTATGGAGCCAATATACGGACCACTAGCTTTTACAATTATGAGCGCAATACTTTGTTATGGCCTGGCTGATAAAATTTACGTTTAATTATTAAAATTAAGAAGGGAGGTAAATATAATGACAAAAATGTACATCATGGGAAAGTATACTGAAAAAGCTTTTCAAGGTTTCCTAAAAGATCCAACAACTGATAGACGGATAGCAGTTGAAAAATTGACATCAGCAGCTGGTGGAAAAATGATATCAATGGATATTGTTAGAGGAACTTATGATTTTATAGTTGTTGCTGAGATGGGAAGTTTTGAAACTTTTGCTGCAATCAAATTAGCAGTAGAATCATCTGGTGCTGTTAAGGATTTAGTTGCATTAGAAGCGATGGATTTAAATAGTGCTGCTAAAAAAGCAGGTGAATTAACAGGAAATTATAAAGCACCAGGACAATAAATTATTTTTAATAATCTATTGATCTTTAAAAAGGATACTATCAATATCACTATCAAACCCATGTGAGTTTGATAGTCCTTTTTTGAGATTAGATAGTATTGCCTTATCTTCTGACCAGCACGCAAAATTAATTTTCTTTTTTAAAAATTTAGATGTTATTCCTGTTTCTTTAAAAAATATATTTTCTTGATTATTTATATACCAAATATAATCAATTTTATTTTTTATACTCCAGTCGATAATTAGATCATATATTTCTCTGTCAGCTGGATTGTTTATATAACTATAAAGTATATTAAATCTTTTAAGGTTATTATGTTTAAATATATTGCCAATTATAATATCTAAATTATTTTTAAATATATAAATATTTGATTTATACGGAGATTCTACCAATCTCCATTTGAACCACTCTTCATCATGGATTATTGAAAATAAATCTTTATTTGATTTTTTTTTATTTTCTAAATTACACAATTCTGAAATATCATTATTTTCAATTTGTTTTGGATTAATAGTTTTATCATGATTATTATTTGTTCCTAAAATAAATTTTTGTAAGTTTCTATTCAAAGTCAAACTAAAATTTTTTACCAGAGGAACCATCTTTAATAAATTAATTGGCTTAATGTTTCTGTAAGTATCATTATTGCTTTGCCACGAAAATTTTTTAAATACTTTAAGTGATTCATTGTTACAGAAAGTTATTTGAATAGGACATATTTTCATCCATTCTTTAGTTAAAATTGATCCATAACCTTTATTTCTAAATTCCTTAAGAATAATAAAATCTGTAAACCATATTGCGTCGGAAACTTTATTACAGTATTTAAGCTTAGAAGAAATAAGACCAGCCATACCAATAATTTCAGAATTAACTTCAATTACAATAGGTTCAAAATTGTTATAATCTAATCTGTAATACCATCTCCAATGATTGACTAAGTTATTATATCTATCAGGATATGCGGCTTTAAAGAAAGCATCCAGTGAAGCTTTATTTATTTCAGATATTTTTCTTATTTTATAATTCATAATATTATAATATGTATCTGAAACATGCTTAATTTTGTAAAAAAATATTTATCAGAAAATACAGGTATTCTCATCCGTTTAGATGATATAGCAGAAAATATGAACTGGCCTTTAATGAAAAAATGCGAAGCACTATTTGATAAGTACAATATTAAACCATTATTAGGTGTAGTAAGCAATAATATGGATCCAGATCTTTTGTCTAATCAAAAAAATGAGTTGTTCTGGAAACAAATAAGAGAATGGAAAGAAAAAAAATGGGAAATATCCATGCATGGTTATACTCATGTCTACGATAAAGAAACACATAGAAAAGATTATTTTAATTATGGAGGTAAATCAGAATTTTTTGGTCATTCTTATGACGAACAGTTTTCAAGGATAAATAAAAGTTTAGAAATTTTTAAAAAAGAAAATATCGAAATAAGATCTTTTTTTGCACCTAATCACACCTATGACTTGAATACTTTTGCTGCTTTAAAAAATAACAATATAACAAATATTATTGATGGGTATGGATTAATGCCGTTTAAAAGAAATAGTATAAACTTTATTCCACAATTATTTTATAGGGAAATATCCTTACCTTTTGGTATTAACTCAACACAAATTCACTTAAATTATTGGAAAGAGAATGATTTTTTAAAATTCGAACAATTTATAATAAATAATAACTCAAAAATAATATCTTTTGATGAAGCGGTAAAAAAAGTTAATAATAATTTTTTTTATTCATCAATAAATTGGTTAATTGAAAAATCCCTAAAATTAATCAGAAAATTTTAATTTTCATATATTAAGCAATCTAGGACGTCGTTAAACTTAATATTCTTTTTATATTCAGATTGAATCTCTTTAACACCATTTTTAATATCTTTTTTAGATAAGTCTAAAAGGCAAGATATATATCTTTTCTTGATCATTTCTATATAATTTTTTTTTGATATCGATACTTTAAATTTGAAATTACTTTTTTTATATTTTTTTAAGTTTTTTTTAATAATTTGAGAAATAATCTTATCTTGACGTAAACTAATTTCTAATTTTTTTTTCATTTTATCAAAAGCAGGTAATTCATTTTGATTTATTTTAAGAGAAAATATAAAAATCTTTCCTTTAGCTGTTAAACTTTCTTTAACTAGATTTAATAATATATTTATTTCCTTTTTTTTAAAAAAATGGATTGTTTGTTTAATCAATATCAAATCAAATAAGGTATCTGCTTTCTTTAAATATCTGATTGCATCAACGTTTTTGAAAATAATATTTCTTTTAATATCTTTGTTTTTTACAACATCTATACCAGTTGGTTTGTTGTAAAATTTATATTGTTGATGTAAATAGCTTATTATATTAGCTCTACCACATCCAATATCTAAAACTTTTAAATTTTTATTTATTTTAGTTTTTGACTTTAGAAAATTTTTAAAAGATGAGATATACTTAGAGGAAGAAAGCCAAGTTTTATTATCCCAATTCTTGAGATGTTTCATTACAGAGCAACAATGGCTGCAGCAATTGACGCTAATCTTGCAGGGGCGCTATCTGCCCGACTAGTAATCACTACAGGAACTTTTCCACCAACTACAACTCCAGCTGCACAAGCTCCCATAAAATAAATCATCATTTTAACTAAACCATTACCTGCCTCAACATTAGGAACTAATAGTATATCGGTTTTTCCAGCAACTACATTTTTAATACCTTTTATTTGTGCAGCTTCTTTAGAAACTGAATTATCAAAGGCCATAGGTCCAAATACATCTGCATCAGCTACCTCACTTAGAGCTCTTAGTGTAAGTTCTTTTGCATCCATTGAACTTGGAACGCTATCTAAAACTTCCTCTGTAGCTGATAGTATTGAAACTTTTGGCCTTAAAACTCCAATTCTTTTTGCAAAATCGATTGAATTTTTTAGTATGTGCATTTTAGTTTCTAATTTAGGTAATACATTTAAAGCTCCATCAGTGATTATAAAAGGTTTATCATTTTTTTCTAAAGTCATATGCCATACATGACTCAGTCTTTTCTTTCCTATTAAATTCAAGTCTCTTTTTAAAACTGCCTTCATTAAAATATCCGTATGAATATGTCCTTTTACAATTATCCTAACTTTTTCTTCACTTGCTAATTTAGCGGCTATTAATGCAGTATTATTCTCAATAGCTTCATCAATAATTTCATACTTCGAGAGATTCCAATTAATATCTGCAGCTAATTTTTCTATAATTGACTTGTTGCCTACAAATATTGGTTCTATTAAATTTTCATCAACAGCTTGTTTCGCTGATTCAATTGCAATTGGTTTACCAGCATTAACAATGACTACTTTTACTGGACCTTTGGTTTTTGCAATTTTTAAAATATTTTCAGGACAGACTATTTTTTTTTTAGATAGCATTTAATTCATTTATTTCTTTTAAAATTTTAGAAGGTATAGATATATCTTTATTTAAATTCTTTTTATAGGTTTTATTCTTTCTTTCTCCAGGGTATAGAATTGAGCTAAAACCTTTTGCTTTTGGAAGTTTTTTAACTAGTTTTATATTTCTTTTCATTTCTTTTAAAAAATTTTTTCCAATAAAAAGCTTAGGGTTAATAGTTAAAAATAGATGACCGATATTTTGCGGACCAGTAAAATCATCAAATGGATCTTTAGTTTTACCACCATGGCTACTACCAGTTAAAACACCACTCAAAATATCAACCATCCAAGCTAATCCAGATCCCTTAAATCCAGCAATAGGTAGTTGAGTTCCTTTCAATGCTTTATTAGCATCAGTGGTTATATTTCCATTTTTATCTAAAGCTACACCGTAAGGAATCTTTAGACCTAGTTTACTGGCTCTTCTTATCTTGCCTCTATTAATTAATGATGTTGAGGCGTCTAAAATAAAAGGTGCTTTGCCAGTTGGAACTCCAAAACAAATGGGATTAGTTCCAAATAGAGATTTTTTTGCACCATATGGAGCTAAAGCTGGAGGAGCATTTGTGAAACAAAAGACCATTAAGTTTTTTCTTACAGCTTGCTCAGCATAAAAACTTGAAAGGCCATAATGACCACTTTTTTTAACAGCCACTAAACCAATTCCAGTTTTTTGTGCACTTTTGATAGCTAGGTCAATACCAATATCAGCTGCTACAAATCCTATGCTGTCATCAGCATTAACATATGAAACTGAAGGACTTATTCTTTTTATTTTAATTTTAGGTTTAGGATTAATTAATTTTTTTTTAATACGATTGCAGTACATTTTTAATCTAGCTAATCCATGAGAAGGCGCATCTACAAGTTCAGCTTTAATTAAGTATTCCGCGCAAATTTTTGAATGTTTATTAGATAATTGATGTTTAATAAATATCTGCTTAAGTTTAGAGTTTAATATATTTTTTTTCACTTAATTTTTTTATTTCCTTCATTTTCCCAATAATCTATTCTTTGTTTTTGATCTTCTACTAATTTTTTACAAACCATTCCATATTTTTTTGTAAGTTGATTAAAATCTTTTTTAGCAATGATACTTAATTTCTTAATTATTTTTTTGTTATTTTGAGCCATAATTGTTGGTTTGTAATTAAGAACTTCACCTAAATCATGTGTAAACTTAAGTGTAATATCGGCACTTTTATCTAATCCTTCCACAATAGATTTTTCTGCATTTGCTTTTTTAAAACTTTCACTTGCTATTTTATAAAAAGCATAACAAGAAGTATAATCTCTCTGTATATTTTCTAGAACATACTTAGCAACTTTTTCTTCTTTTGTTTTTTCCAATGCATTAACAGGAGTTAATAAAGAAACTGAAAAAATTATATATAAAATTCTCTTCATCATGCTTGTTTTTTAAATTTTACTATTTTCTGACATTTTGAAATTAAACTAACACCTTCTGTATTATTTAAAACAGTCTTTATTTTAATACTTTTTTCTAATTCGTTAAATATTAATTGAGTATAAAAAGCAGGATATCCTGCAATTTCGGATACTATTAAACCATTAATTTTAGCAACACCTTTTGTAGTTATATTCTCTTTTTTTGTTGTCATATCATTGAGTCTTAATTTTTTATAACTTTCTTCACTATAAATAAATTCTCTAGTCATTAGTTCTTGTTTTAGATCTAAAGTATAATCATTTTTTTCATATTTATATTGCTCACTACTACAATCTTTAAAAACAATAATTTCAGCAGTTAAATTCTGGAATAAAAAAAGAATAGGTATTATAATTAAAGTTTTTTTCATTATTTTTCTATGATTTATTGATTATTTATACTACTTTAACAAATAATTATGACCTCAGTAAACTACAAAGATATCGCAAATAAAATAAAATTTGAAGGTAGGGCCTTTATAGATGGCAAGTATGTAGATGCTATTGATGGAAAAAAGTTTGAGACAATAAATCCAGCAACTGGTGATGTGTTGTGTTCAGTTGCCCAATGTAATTCAAAAGATGTAGATTTAGCAGTTAAGGTTTCAAGAAAAGCATTCAAAAGTGGTGTTTGGTCTAGAACCTCACCCGAATTTAGAAAAGATGTTTTGTTAGCTAATATAATGGTCTACATTTTAACTAAATCCTTTAACACAGCATCATGGATTTATTACGGTAGAAGAGAAGAGGGAGGAAGATATTTTCCAAAAGAATTTAAAAAAATTCAAACATCAACTGGAATAGCAATGTTTCCTGCTGAAATGTCTACTTGGCCTCCAAGATCTTATTTAGATCGTATGTTTAATATTAAACAATTGACAGAAATGTCAAAAGGTGGACACTTCGCAGCATTAGAACAACCAGATTTATTAGTTAATGATATTATTAAATTTGCACAAACATTAAGAAAATGAAAAAAATTAGAAGAAATTATATTAAAATATTAACTGCTACTTGTATTACAGTTCTGACATTTCCATACAAAGTGCTTTATTCTGCTACAAAAAAAATAATTAATCCAAATCTTACCGAAAAACAAAAAAAAATTATGCTTAATGAAGCTACTGAGCGTCCATTTTCGAGTCCTTTAAATCAAGAAAAAAGAAAAGGTTTTTTTCACTGTGCTAATTGTGGAGCAAAACTTTTTGCTTCAAATACTAAGTTTGATAGTGGCACAGGATGGCCATCTTTTACCGAGTCACTACCGGGAGCTTTTAAAACTAAAGTTGATTATTCATTTGGAATGAAAAGAGTCGAATACCATTGTGCAAAATGTGGAGTTCACCATGGACATGTTTTTGATGACGGTCCATCATCGACTCAAAAAAGATTTTGTAATAATGGCTTATGTCTAATTTTTAAACCAAGTGATATTAATTGAACTTAAGCAATTAAATGAGTAATTAAAAGAACAGTTCCTGTAATCCTAAAACCATGTTTTAAAACAAAAAATATTTTTATTTTTTGTTCATCATTTTGTTCTTTATATATTTTTTCTATTCTCCAACTAGCAAAAGATGCCATGTATGAATAAATTGCATAAGCTAAATATGCTGTCATTACTTAGAACCTTTATATTTTTTCATTGCTGAGTGAGCTAGTATTAAATTAGGATCTAAGAAGGTTTTTGATTTTTTTATTTTTTGAAAAGATTTAAAAGCAAAAATTGCGATTGGAAGCTCGGTACAACCTAAAATAATTTTACTACATTTCATTTTAATTAATGAATTCACAGCAGGTCGTATGGCTTTTTCTGCTTCTTTTATTTTGCCCATCTTAACAAGTTTAATAGCCTTGTTAACATTATTTTTTTGCACAGACTTACTTGGGTTTATTAATTTAAATTTTTTGTCAAAAAATTTATTGTAAATACCAGTCTTTAATGTTCCTTCAGTCGCCAAAAGTCCAATTTTAGAATTTTTTTTACACGTTTTGACAGAATGAACATAAACCTCTTTTGGCATACTAATGATAGGAATTTTAGTTTTCTTTTGTAAA
>Ga0209632_10003887_pt1 | contig 13460 bp, 19 predicted proteins | sample COG_10_FD_184754 | JGI IMG/M metagenome (GOLD analysis project Ga0209632, IMG submission 184754) | Pelagic Microbial community sample from North Sea - COGITO 998_met_10 (SPAdes) (version 2) | ecosystem: Environmental > Aquatic > Marine > Neritic zone/Coastal water | place: Helgoland, sampling...
TGCAGTAGATCCTTTCCTGGTCATGTTCAAGAATGGATGAAGATGGATATCATTAGGATCATTTACCTGAAGAATTATTTTCTCCAAGATTTCGGATGGAAGATCCAGTAGAGAAATAGTGTTCATAATTGAATATGTTATAAAAAAAATATTATATGGAAATCAAATTTATCAATGATTATATCCACACCTTTGAAGACGCGTATTTTCAATATGATTTAATATACTTACATCATAACACCTTTTAAAATCTAAAATATTGGCAACCTTTGTATCTCTGAAAAATCGACCTTTAATTACATATATCTTTCGTTTAGGTATTACTGGGTAGTCCAATAAATATCCTACTTCTTCAAAAATATGAGCCATTAAATAATGATGTTCCCAGTTTAAATTAATTTCATGTGAATTCTCGAAAAGATTATCATGAAACACCCTTGCTTCCTTTTCTTGAGAATTACGTACTTCATCCGCAAGCATTAGAGAAACATCCAAGTCTAAGAATCTCAGAGGTGAGGACTCCATAGTAATTTATTTTTATGATAAAAAAATATTATTATTAAAATCAAATTTAATCAATTATTACAAACCACATCGAACCCCCATTTTGCGACACGATCATAGCACCTGCTAAAACCCACCTTTTCTGTAGCATACATGTGTTGTTCATTGGGTTTGTAGTCCGCGAGCGGCGTTAATAAATATCCAATTTCTTCAAACACGCGAGCCATTAAATAATGATGTTCCCAGTTTAAATTAATTTCAGGAGAATTCTCCCACAGATTATCATGAAACGCCCTTGCTTCCTCTTCTTGAGAGTTGCGTACTTCATCTGCAAGCATTAGAGAAACATCCAAATCAAGGAATCTCAGAGGTGAGGACTCCATAGTAATTTATTTTATGATAAAAAAAAAAATATTATATTTAAATCAAATTTATTAAAACTGAAGTTCAGATGTGTGCGGATTATTGTGTCGGGTAAAAGATGGTCTAAATAGGAAACCATATCTAATCTCTCTTTCTGTTCGTTCTTGTTCAAAAATACATATTCTTTCATGAATAGGAAATTCAAACCATGTTTTTCCATGTGCCCACCGGTAATCACGAGAAAGGTCGTGTCGATTATTCAGTATATTATAATATATTTCATTAAACACGCGCGACAGTATATTGTGATTACCATGATTTAAATTATTATATTCTTCATAGTATTCAATTTCATAAAATTTTCGTGCTTCATCTTCTTGAGAGTTACGCACTTCACCCGCAAGCATTAGAGAAACATCTAAATCAAGGAATCTCAGAGGTGAGGACTCCATAGTTATTTATGATAAAAAAAAAAATATTTAAATCAAATTTATTAAACTATGGTTTTGACATGTGTAGATAATTATGCCAAGAAATGTCAGAAATATAATGATCTTCTTCCTCTAATCGTTCTTCTTCTTTTAATATTTCTTCTTCAGCGAATCGTTCTTTTTCAAAAATACACATTCTTTCATGAATAGATAATTCATACCATGTTTTTCCATGTGCCCACCGGTAATCATTAGAAAGGTTTAGGCGATTATTATTTATAATAAAATGTATTTCATCAAACACTCTAGAAATTAATTTGTGATTATCCTCATTTAAATTATATTCTTCATAGTATACAATTTCATGAAATTTGCGTGCTTCACCTTCTTGAGAATTACGCACTTCACCCGCAAGCATTAGTGAAACATCATGATCAAGGAATCTCAGAGGTGAAAACTCCATAGTTATTTATGATTAAAAAAAATATATTAAAATCAAATTTACGCCATATACTATTCCCACGTGTCTGGGATCACTAAAACGTGCGTTTTTTTAATTCTTGTTCGTAAAGGTTTATTCGTTGTTGAACTGGTTTGCTTGAGGTCTTGTCGACATCCCACCACTGCCCACCAGCATATTCATATCTCAATCGGTTCAAAACAAGACAAATTATATTGTGGTTGCGATATAAATATCCTGGTATAGTACTAGTATGTACAGATTCGAAGGAGTACAGATTATAATGAAACCTCCTTGCCTCAACTTCTTGTGATATCCTGACTTGATCAGCGAGCATTAGTGAAACATCATGATCAAGGAATATTAGTGGAGAATTCTCCATATTGATTGATTTGTAAAAAATATTATTAATATTTCAAATTTTATTACTTAAGATTCAAAACAGATGTGCTAAATTTAGTAGTCATCATCTTGTGGAGTCGGCCAGTGATGCCGAGTTTCGGCCTCAAAACGTTGCAACCATCCGGGGGGGAACATTGGTTCAACAAGCAGTTCATCGGCGGGAGTTTCTCTACCAAAATATTTATCAATATCTCTGTCGAGATGTGTTTTTTTTTCTTTATCTGTAAAAGTGAACCACCAACGTTTCTGCCAGAGGTGACCGTCACCATCAATAATAAGTTGCGATTCATTATAATGATCGATGAGATATTCTACCGAATTTCTTTCCAGGTGAATAATATATTGTTCAAATTCTGGACCATGTTTTGGTGGCCACGCACCGGAATAAGGCATGGGTATATATTGTTTAGTAACTTTATGGAACAGTATGTATGTTTGAAAAAAATATTATAAATATCTCAAATTTAGAAATTGAATTTTAAGTATTTGCGAGTTTTTCTTTTTCTCTTCTAATCTGTCTATTGAGATAATTTATCAGATAATTAGTTTTTTCACCGCCGAATTCTTCGTACCAGGAGTCACCCCAATATCGACCCATACCTTCGAAAAGACGATTGACCGTCCCCTTTAACACACGCATATCGAAAGGTAATTCGTAAGGCGCCACGTATATATGTAAGTGAAACCTCCTTGCCTCAACTTCCTGTGATAGTCTTACCTGATCTGCGAGAATTTGTGAAACATCATAATCAAGGAATCTCAGTGGAGAATTCTCCATATTTAGTTAAAAAAATATTATCTAAAATTTCAAATTTTATAATATATTTACTATCGCAAAAACCAACGGTGTCAATACTAGAGCAGCTATTTTAAAATTGTATACATTACTATCCTCATAATAAAATTCAAGTGCAAACTTATTTTCACCTCCCCCGTATCCAGGATCGCCCCTACGGTTTTGTATAACGCCTACTGCGCTTGAAGCCACGTGCCGTTCACCATGCCCGTGTCTCGCGGGACGGTCAAGGATTACCGGCCCGGGCTGGCGCCGAATATTTTTCACTTCTTGTTCGTAAATAATGATAAGTGGTTTTACTGGTCTGCGAATGATTGACCCACCCTGCCGCTCTGTCCACGGGTACATCGTGGTGCCCGCACGCGTCTCACCATATGTATTTCTCAATCGGTTCAAAACAAGACAAATTATACCGTGGTGGTAGTGGACCGTGTGTCTTCCATGCCAACCGCCTGATGGTCGGCACTGGTACAGATTATGATGATATTTACGTGCTTCCTTTTCTTGAGAATTACGTACTTCATCCGCAAGGATTAGTGAAACATCATAATCAAAGAATCTCAGTGGAGAATTCTCCATATTAGTTTTAAAAAATAATCTTATTTAAAATCAAATTTATATTCTTTATTCTTTATGTAAACATCCCTGAATCTTTTTCAGAACTCTGGTCTATCAATTCTTCAAATAGTTTAACATTATCTTGTAATTTTTCGGGTTCATATAGATAAGTTAAGAACCATTTTTGTAGAATCGAAGTAGTATATTTTTTATTTTTTATCATATTATAGATTGTATATGTTAAATCAATATGATCTGGAAAGAATTTCTTAAATACCTCTTTATATTGATATTTTGAACAATATGTGAATTTAATCATTTTATCAATTCTCATTGGTCTAATTATAGCTTTATCTATTCTATCTAAATGATTAGTAGTAATAATAGTAACTAAATCTTCTTTAGAGTAAACTCCATCTAAAAAGTTAAGGATCATCGAAAATGATACTCTATTCTCTTCTTTTTTATTGCGATCAATATATAAAGCATCTATATCTTCAAGAACAAATATACAATTTTTAGGTATTTTATTCAATGCACATATAAAGTTATGGTCATTTAGCTCCTTATTATTAAAATCTATAGTCGCAATATCTTTATCCAATAATGATGCTATTGCGAACATTAATGAGGATTTTCCAGTTCCAGGCAATCCAGATAAGACTAAATTCATCTTATGATTAATACCTAGGGATCTTAATCTTTTTTTATAGTCTTTATTATTATATTTATCAATACAATCTTTTACTTCATCTTTTATAGATTTATCTAATATTACAGTATCAAAATCTCTTTTATATATTTTTTTTATATTTTCCCAATAGTTTTCTGCATAACTATATAGAAACATTTTTTCATTGGTGCTTTTCATACGCTTATTTTCATCATATTTTTCCTTAGATTCAAGTATTAATTTTTTAATCATATCTATTTTATCGTCATCTGATAAATCTCCATTTGTAAATTCTAAAGTAATTTCTTCATAAGAACCTGCCTCCCCACGAGATGAAATAAATATGGGATTATTACCAAATCTATTTCTTTTTAAAGAAATTTCATGGTCTTTATAAGTAAAAGTAAAATCATCACCATATGATAAAAAATCAATTAATTTATTTTCATCTATATCATGATATACACATTCACCTACATATAGGTAGTTTTTATTGGTATTATTATGTTTTTCAATATACCACAATATACTAGTAAACGCATTAAGATCATATGTTGATATGATGAACTTCATATTTAATAATATTATTGAAGTATATTTAAATATATTTATTTAATACTGAATTGTAATTTATCTAATCCGCAGAAACTTTGGTAATAATAAATTGTTTTCATATTATATAATGAATAAAATAAAATTAATATTTTTTATTATATTTTTAATCATATTATTTTTATTATTTTTTATTAGACAACCAATTAGAATAAATGTTAATAATAATATCTTAGTATCGCCGTGTGATGGTACTGTAATGAATATTGATAATAATAATATTAGTGTATTTTTATCTCCATTAGATGTACATTGGCAATATGCACCCATAGATTCTGTAGTAAAAGATATTGAAATCATACACGGAAAACATAAAATGGCTTTCAAACCCGAATCAGACCATAATGAAGGTGTTAAAGTAACATTTGGATCAGAATTAGGAGATATTATAGTCACTCAAAGAGTAGGATTTTTAGTAAGGAGGATAAAAAATAATATTGAGATAGGAAATGAAGTAAAACAATCTGATACATATGGTATAATTGTATTTGGTTCAAGAGTAGATATTATTTTACCAGGTTCTTTAAAATGTGTTTTAAAAAAAGGAGATAAACTTACAGGTGGTATAACTCCATTAATTTAAATATATAATATTAAAAATGCCTACAGAAATATTATCAGGATTATGGATTGGATCACTTGATGATCTAAAACATCCTACTTTCTTTTTAGATATGGATATTAATATTATTATAAATTTAACTGATTGCAATTTTAAAGTTGAGAAAAAAAATGTATCATATATAAATTTACCAATCTCTAGTTATAATATAAATAATATGAAAAATATTATTGATCAAATAGTTAATAATATCCATATGAATATTAAAGATGGCTTAAATAATGTGTTTATTTATGATATAAACGGATTGACCATTGCACCATTAGTTATTGGAATATATATGATGAAATATGGTTCAGTTACCAAATATGATATCCCAGTTATTCTAAAATCAAAGAATAATGAAATATTATTAAATATCGATGACTATCCTAATCTCCTATAATTATAAGTTAAATTATGATAAAAATTAATATATATATATATATATATATATATAATGCCTGGAGCTACACTGCAATTAGTATCAAGAGGATCACAAGATATATATCTTACAGGTAATCCACAAATTACTTTTTTTAAAGTCGTTTATAGAAGGCATACTAACTTCTCTATGGATGATATAATATTAGACACAATAAAAACACCTGGATTTGGAACACACTCAACTGTTACAATAAAACATTTTGGCGATTTAATTCATAAAGTTTCTTTAGTATACAAGGCTAATAATATTTATGCAGGACATGGATTAGCCAACCCTACTACTGCATTAATAAAACATATAGAATTATCTATAGGTGGTAATTTGATTGACAAGCAACGCGGAGATTTTATAGAAGCATGGATGGAATTAACAAAACCTAATCCAAATGGCACTATTTGTAATATAACACATATAGATGATATCTCTATCTCACATTTAGCTAGCAATTCAGACATTGTTGCAGCGACGGCCTATAAATCATCTGCATCTGGTTCGTCTAAGTCTTATTTTGATAATAGGTTAAATAAGTTAACTAATATATTAGGGACAGGTATTAGTTATCCTTCTACTAAATTTCAAAAATCTAGTCGTAGTGGTGGTGTATACTGTGAGCCAACGTTTTTACAAGAAATACAATCGGGAGTACAAGAACAACTTATAGCACCACACTTTGACATAATATATAATGATACTCCAGGAATATCCATTGATATGGCACCGAGCCTTCATGCGAACGGCAGCGGCGCCCAGAATGCCTCATGTAGTGATTTTCATATTACCTCTGCAACGCTTAGCGCATCTACTACCGGCGGTAACACACAAGGTACTGTAGATCATTTTTTGTCCGCCTCCGGTATGCTTGCAAGTTTACCAAATATTAAAAAATCACTAATAACCGGTTCTATATTAGGATTATGTACTCTTGAGATTCCATTTTGGTTCTCTAAAGATCCTGGGTTATCAATTCCGTTAATAGCTTTACAGCATAGTGAAGTAAATTTAGATATACATTTTAGTGAAAATAGTGATGCAAATTGGACAGAAACAACGTATGATCCGACCAAGGGTTGGGCAACAGGTCCTTATATAGCATATAATGGGACCATATCTAATAATCAAAATGTATTTAATGCGTTTTCTACCGAATATTTGTACCCATTAAAACAAGCATATAATAATCATAGAATGGGTTTTGATATAGATATAAAAATACAATATATTTATTTAGATACAGATGAAAGAAGACGGTTTTCTGAAATCTCACATGAATATTTAATTGAACAAATACAACATACATCATTTGACAACGGTGAATTAGATATAGATTTATCTACTTTTAATCATCCTGTGAAGGAACTTATATGGTGTGGTAAACCTTATAAAAAAGGACATATAAAATATGCTGATGGAGGGGTAAAAAGCGTGACAAATAGAAACTTAAATAATGGTTTTTATGCTCATCCCTCTGGTACATACTTTCAACCAGGAATATCTGATAATATTGCCGGTGGCACTATATTAAGTTCTAGTTATACTTTAGGTTTTGGTAATACGGCTTCCGTGAACTCCCGTGGTTCATCCGAGGGTCACTACTCAACAGGGGCAGATAATGTATTCAGTAGTAATGGAAAATTTGTAGTTGGTCTTCTTGGACCCTCGACTGCTAGGTCGTTGGATGACTGCAACTGGCAAATATCAATAAATGATATAAGTCGCACTTCAACACTACCGTTGCAACATTATACACGAGACAACGTACATGCGTATCATACTGGATATGGATCAGTATCAGCACCTGATAGTATTGCTGTTTACTCTTTCGCTCTCAAACCCGAAGAACATCAACCATCTGGTACATGTAATTTTTCTAATATTGACCGTGTCCAGCTTCATCGATACAAAGGACAAAGACCATCAAATGCTAATCCAGTCCCCTTAAATGTTTTCGCTATTAATTATAATATATTAAGAATTATGGGAGGTAGATGTAATCTTGCTTATATGTAATATCTTTATTATAATATTTGTTTATTCGATATATTAAATATAATTTTAATATATATATATATAATGAAGTTAATAAATAATTATAATAAAGATATTACAGATATTCCTTTATCGGGGAATCCTGAGATATCGTTTTTTTCTAAAGTTTTTCGCAGACATACTAACTTTAGTATTATTAGGAATAATATGTTAGGATTAAAATCTGGTGATATGCATAATAATATAAATATCAATGGTGATTTAATAAAAAGTATTGATCTTGAAATGAATAATATTAAAATTAATAATAGCATACCCTCTAATATAGGTACAAGTTTATTGAAAGATATTACTTTGATGACATCTAATAAAAAAATTGAAAAATTGAGTGGATCATATATAGAAATGTATTATCAATTAAATAATATTGGATCATTAAGTACTTTTTATGAGAAGGATGATGCAAATATAGTATGTAATACAGGCAATATGTTTCATAACTTGACATTATCTGGTGGTTGTTTTAATCCAAATAATATTAATACTACAGACAAGACTGCAAATGCTTCGACGGTGATTTCCGTTTGTTTACCTATTCCTTTCTCTTTTTTCACAAATACAGCATTATCATTACCATATTTCTTGTTCCATTTAAATAATCCCATAAAAGTAGTTTTTAATATAAATGAATATTTACTAAATTCAGCTACTACTCCAAAATACAATTTTATTGTTAATTATATATTAATTGGAGAAGAAGAACAGATGAGATTTAAATCATCTAAGAACGAATATATTATACAAAAGGTATATGAACATACTTTACAAGCTGTAACTAGAGGTATTAATGAATATAGAATTCCAAAAATATATGGAAATATTAAATCTATGATATGGGAAAATACCATAAAAAAAAATTATAAATATAATATATCCATCAATAATATATTATTATGTAATACAAATAAAAGTTATCATTATTGGACCAGACATAATATAAAAAAATTTAATCTTAAAGGCGGCGGTCGTGGCCTCACATCATTTACCGGATATCCTATTGTTATATCAAATGATAGTATAGCACTATATAATTTTGGACTAGATGATAAAAAAGATGATTCACCAACTGGTTCAGTGAATTCTAATAAAAATCAAATTTCTATTATCATAGAAAATAATGATAATACTAATATCGATTTGGATTTTATATTATATATAAAAACGTATAATATATTAAAAATAACTGATGGAAAAATTGAACTAGAATATATATAATTAATTTATTTTTTAATTTTATGTTTTTTTTGTGGTTTTGAATATGGTATTTTATATATTTTAATTTATATAAATTATATATAGAGTATGCCACAAATTAATAGGACGAGTGATATGGATGAACGTTTGACGGGAAATCCGCAAATAACCTACTTCAAATCTGTGATGCGAAGACATACGCCGTTCTCTAAAGGTATTCATGTATATAATAAATATACAATTTTTCCGTCAGATAAGAATCCTAAAAAAACATGGAAGATAAGCTACGGATCATTCGACCTTATTACCGATCTTTTTTTAGAGAACAAGATTATAGGATTACAGTCTGGTTCACTTGTTTATGCTAATATAGGTAATACAATTATTAAAGATATTACATTTAAGGTTGGTAGTACAGAATTATATAAGGTAGACGGCCTCTTCATGGAAGCCCAAGCTGAACTTGAGAACCCATATGTGCCTAGTCTTTTTTCTGGTTCATCCGTACCACCAATTATGACTGGAAATGATAATGGACCTTTAACATGTAACACTGGTTCTCACTATAATATCAATACTTTTTCTGGTGGCGTATCAGGTTCATTTATGAACAGTAATGGTGATACGGACACTTTTTATACTTATCCAAATTTCTACTTTAGTAGATCGTATGGGAACGCATTTCCTATATTAGCAATTAATAACCATACTACAGAATTAATTGTTCAGTATAATCCTTGGTTGGAATTTAGCAAACCCGCTGCGTTGAATCCAAGTGCGAACACATTAGGTAAATTAGAAAGTAATCTTAATATTGAATACGTAAATCTATCAGATGAAGAAAGACATAGAATTATTAATTACACAGAACATTATATATATTATGATATTTCCGAATACAATTATACAGGGTCTACACGATTACATTATCCTATTCGCCAAATTTTTTTTATTGGTACTCAAGGGAGATCCACAGCTGACCGATCAGCATCGATGACCATTAGCACCCCATACTCTATCTCGAAAAATACAAATGATATACTTTTCAAAATTAATGGTGACAATGTATACGAATTATCTGAAAAAAAGCATAATCTAGATATTTATACGAAACATAATATCTATAGAGCTGGTTATCCTGGTTTTGGAAGACAATTGATATCACCTCAAAACGATCACATTAAAGCATATGGTTATTGGGACAGTATAGGAGTTCACACTTTCTGTTTGGACCCCTTAGACCAAAGTCAGCCTAATGGGCATTTATCTGCGAATACAGAAATACTTATAAAGCCCAACCCTAATAGTAATTATATACGTATATATACAGAAAACATACGATTTTTTTACATCATGGGAGGACATTTATCTCATGCTTATATATAAATTTATATAAATTTATTTATTAAAAAGAATATTACAGATATTATAAAACATCTCAAAATACTAAAAATTGTATTGTCTGCCTCGATCCCAATTGATTTGCAAATTAAATTATTTATAACTGGTAGTGTAAGTACTATAATTATAGAGAATAGTATTAATGTAGGTTTAAATTCAGATAGTAAATCATATTTAGTACTTATTTTATCATCTAATTTATCATTATTATCATTATTATCATTATTATTATTTTTTAACTGACTTAATATATTATCTTTATACTTATTCTGTTTAACTAGATTTTCTATTGCTAATTGCTGTGATTGGATATGGGCGTTCATCTGTCTGTGTTGTTCTTGTTGTTGTATGTGGTGTTGGTTATTCTGTTGTTGCTGCTGAGTTGCCTGTACTAATTCTTCATTCTTTTTTTCCTGTGAGATCTCAGCCATTATGGAATCTACAGTAGAATTATCCATATCAGAACCACTAGTACCTAGCCGTAGTAATTCGTCTATCCCGGTAATTCCTTGCTCGGATTGATTATGATTCATTTTATATAATCTTTTTTATTATTTTATGAAAATTTAAACTTAATTATCACTTATAACTATTAAATCATTATCTATATTTCTATATAAAATCTGTCCTGCCATAGTACCAGCTATGACTGATATAATTATCTTTAATACTTCTTCTAATTTCATTTATATAATATATTATATATTTAATTTTTTATTATTATTTTCGAAAGGTTGTCTTCTATAATATATTGTATAAATATGATTAATGATAATGATATTAATAAAATTTTTGTATTAATAAAATCATTTATAGACATGTTTATATATTATATTATATATTATAATATAGAAAAAATGGCAGATATGGATAACATACTTGATTTATTTGAAGAAGATTCAAATGATAATGATATTAAAAATGAGAATTACTACATCTTCTCAATCTTAAATTTAATAAAATCTGCTGATGAAAATTCCCTATATATATATGTAATGTTGAAAACGTTGTTATCAAAAAAAGAATTATTAAATGATAATCAAATTAAAGAGATAGCAGATATACTTAATATTAAACCTAAAACTATTATTAAAGAAAAAGTAGTTGAAAAAATTGTCTATAAAGAACGTAAAGCGAAAATTAATAATTATGATGATTATTAAAGGTTCTTTACAATAAACATCCTTCTTCCCACATATTCTTATTATTATTATTAGATTTACTATTAGTTTTCCAGATAATTTGTTCTACTGAATCATTATAATAACATGCATAATTACGTTTTTTATATAATGTTTGGCGTTTAGTTGATTGCCTTTTTATACAGGGGATATTTTCATCTATGATATCATAAATTAATGGATTGTGAGCATTCTTTTCCCTTAGAATTCTCCCTACTGATTGTTCAACATTAGAGATTGGTGTAGAAAGAATTAATGTAGTTAAAGCCTTACGATCATAACCCTCCGAGATCGCAGAGTAAGTCCCTATTATAATTTGTTTTGTGTTAGTAATATCATACTGTGATATAGACATTCCGCCGATATATACGCCTGATATATCTTTTCCATATTCCTTATTAATTCTATCTACCATATATATACAATGCTCTCTCCTATCACTCAAAACTAGGATGTGTCTGCCCTCGGTATAACATTTATATATAATTTTTAATATCATTTCAGTTCTTGGAATATGATTCGCTATATTATTTATTATTCTAGGACGACATATCTTTCCATTAAAGATTTTTTCTTCCTTACAATATTTAATATCATCACTATCATATTGAATTAATCTTACTTTCACATTAGTAGATTTATCTATTTTAGACTTAAAACAGAGATCTCCTAAATAATAATGAAATATTCTTTGTAGAGAATCGCCGCGTATAACAGTGGCTGATAAACCTAGTAAATACTTAGGGTTTATTTTTACTAGAGATCTGCTAAAACATTCTGCACTAATGTGATGACATTCGTCTGAGACTAATAGTCCTACTTCATTAATTAATGAATCTGGGATCTCCCTATTTATTAGTGTTTGAATCATCACAAGAATGATATCACCATCCGTATTGAATGTTGTACCTTGAATCTTAGAAACTGTGATTCCTGGTAGGAATTCTGTGATTCTTTGGTACCATTGGTCCAATAAAAATGATTTGTGTATGATTATTATAGTCTTTTTTTTTATTAGAGAAATTATATATAATGCTAAGACCGTTTTTCCGCCACCCGTAGCCAAATTGATAATAGATCCACCTATACTATATGCTTCCTTCATATATTTATTTACAATATCTAACTGGTAATCTCTTAATTCACCTTTAAAATTTACATCAATATCTGTTCCCTCACTTAATTTATCTTTCTTAGGCATACCAAAATTCTTGATCCCCCAAAACCTAGGAACATAGAAAAACTTACTAGATTCTGAAAATATATGATATGTTTTATTTTCTTTTTTATCTAATAAATCATATGTAAAAGGATTAATAATAAGATCTTTTTTAATTAATTCTATATCATCATTCGTTAATGATTTTTTAGGAAGTTTATATCCTTTTTTTGAAAGAATTGTTTTCATATATACAATATTATAATGTTTATATTTTTAAATATCAAATTTTAGATTTTTCATACCACTTATTTGTAGACTTTAATCCATGAGTTCTCTTCATGTGCTTATCATAGTCAGATCTAGTATAAAAATATCTACTACATTCAAAACAATATAAAATAAATATAGGCTTATCTAATTCTCCTTTTTCCCTACATGGAAAACATGGAAAACATTTAGAAAACATTATATATATGATATTATTATTTAAAAATAAAATCTTTATATATATATATATATAATAAACATGACTAGTAATATTTTTGATATATATGTTGTATACCACGATAATGCTGTAAAAACCTATGGTCCGAAAACATGTGTCTTTTTACAGGCTGGTCAGTTCTAT
>Ga0209632_10003908_pt1 | contig 13413 bp, 10 predicted proteins | sample COG_10_FD_184754 | JGI IMG/M metagenome (GOLD analysis project Ga0209632, IMG submission 184754) | Pelagic Microbial community sample from North Sea - COGITO 998_met_10 (SPAdes) (version 2) | ecosystem: Environmental > Aquatic > Marine > Neritic zone/Coastal water | place: Helgoland, sampling...
CGAACCGAATTCCCAATCACAACCACATCGGAAAAAGCCATGCTGAATGCCGCCACCATCGGGTTTAGAAAGCCGAGCGCAGCTACAGGAATAGCCAATGTGTTGTACAAAAACGCCCAAAACAAATTCTGTTTGATGGTTAAAACGGTGTGATGTCCTAACTGAAACGCTTCCTTGATCTTGCCAATTCCTCCTTTGTCTAGCACCACAACGCTAGCCGCATTAATAGCTACTTGCGTGGCGTTGCTCAGTGAAATTCCTACCGTGGCGCGAGTCAATGCTGGCGCATCATTAATTCCATCTCCAACCATGGCGGTTGGTTGCTCATCCGAAAACTGCTCAATCAATTTCAGTTTCTCGTCAGGCGATTGCTCTGCAAAAACGGATTTGATTCCGAGTTCTGCTGCAACCAATTCGCATTTTCGTTTGCGATCTCCGCTAAGCATTATGGTTTCAATTCCTTTTGAGTTGAGATAGGAAATGAGGTCTTTGGCATCTTCCCGAATCTTGTCGGTAAGCGAAACCTCCGCGGCTAATTCGCCATTTTTCAGAATGTAGATGTCATTATCAGTTGCCTTCATGCTTTCATCAAGCATTTTAAACGAACCAACTTTCCATTCATTGTCTGAGGCGTCTTTCCCAATTAAACCCTTTCCCTTTTCCTCCTGAACAGAAGTAAACTCGACCTTTTTCGATTTCCCTTGAAGCTCCTCCACAATGGCCCATGCAATTGGGTGCGAAGAATGCTGTTCGATGCTGAAAAGCACGTTTTTCAACTCTTCTTCAACTCCTGAAACAACGTTGAACGAACCAATTTTGATGTCTCCCGAAGTCAAAGTTCCCGTTTTATCAAAGACCACTGTTTTCACTTTGGAAAGATTCTCAATGCTTTCTGCTCCCTTATAAAGGATGCCTTCTTTGGCACCACGACCTAAACCCACCATAACGGCTGTTGGCGTTGCCAACCCCATGGCGCACGGGCACGAAATAACCAGCACTGCAACCGATTGCATAATGGATTGCTGTAGAGATATGTCAAACACGAAATGAGCAAGTACGAACGTTAATGCCGAAATTCCGAGCACAACGGGAACAAAAACACCGCTCACTTTATCGGCCAAACGCTGAATGGAAGGCTTTTCCATCTGCGCCTTTTTCACCATTTCTATAATGGAAGAAAGCACAGTGAGTTTTCCGACAATTGTAATGCGAACCAATCCATTACCATCGGCCACTAGGGTTCCGCCAATCAGCAATGCTTCTACGCCTTTGGCAACGGGAAGGCTCTCTCCAGTAACCATGCTTTCATCAATCTGCAGTTCTCCTTTTACCAGAATGCCATCAGATGGAATGCTGTCTCCGGTTTTCACCATCACGATATCATCCACTTTGAGTTGATTAAACGGCACCCGCTCAACGTGTTCGTGGCCATCGTGCTGCTCCACTTTATCCGCCAACCCTTCTTGTAGTTTTCCGAGTTCGGTAATCGCGGTCGTGGTTTGACGCACCGAGCGGTGCTCAATCACATTTCCAAGGAAAACGAGCGTAACGATGGTGGCTGATGTTTCGAAGAACAGATATTGATGCTGGGCAGCAGCATCGCCCCAATTCATTATTGTACCAACCAAACTGTATGCAAATGCCGATGTCGAACCAATAAAAATCAACACATCCATATTCGGAACACCGTTTCTAAGCGAACCAAGGGCGCTTTTTCCAAAATGCCACATGCCAAGAAGCATCACGGGCAAACTCAGCACTAATTGCACCATCGGGTTGCTCAGAAATGCGGGCGCAAACGGAATCATGTGCAACAGCAGCGGAATGGTAAACGGCAGCGTGAACAAGAATTTCTTCTCAATAGAAGCCAGTCCTTGCTTCTCAATTTTCTTCGTTCCAACATACTCGAAGCCTGCCTTTTTAACTAGCTCTTCTACCCTCTTGAGGTCAATCTCCTTTACATCCGAAAGAAAAACTTCGCCCGTGGCGTAACTGACATTCACAGCTGAATACCCCCCTTTCGTCAGCGCACGATTAACACCCGCAGCACAACTGCTGCAAGTCATTCCTTCTACTAATACAGTTGCCTCTTTCAATTCAGACATGTCACAAAGATAGGCGGCTATTCCAGGTCGAATTAAGCTAATAAACTACCGAAGAATAACAGTTGTTTGAATAAACTGTTGCATTATCTTTGCGCGCTCTTACGGTGGTTGTAGCTCAGTTGGTTAGAGCATCGGTTTGTGGTACCGAGGGTCGCCGGTTCGAGCCCGGTCTTCCACCCAAAAGTCCTGATTTCAATTGAAATCAGGACTTTTTAATTTTAACACAAATGCAGCAACCAGACCCAAACATCCTAAAAGAACTTGCCACGTTCAAAATGCCCTACGGCAAGTACAAGGGAACTGCAATTATCAGAATTCCAGTTCATTATTTGGAGTGGATGGCTTCGAAAGGATTTCCGAATGGGAAATTAGGCATGTTGCTTTCAACTGCCTACGTGATAAAAACAAATGGATTGGAACATTTAGTTCCGAGGTCCTCTCCCAAATATTAGGGCATAAAAAAAGCCGCCCTCCCCAGGACGGCTTTCAACCTACAACCCATGAAACCGCCTACGCGGCATTCAAAGAAGCCTTAAAGTCTTTTTTATATGCGCGGCCAATTGGCACGCTGAATCTCATTTCGCTGTCGCGTATTTCAATCGTGCTCCCTTTCACGGCAGAAACCTTGTCCAGGTTTACTATAAAAGAACGGTGCGATCGAACGAAAACATTCTCAGGAAGACTACTCACCATATCTTTCATTGTAGAAAGAGTGATGTATTTCCCAGTAGTAGTCTTAATAATCACGTAGTCGCTAAGCGCCTTGATAAAGAGAATCTCATCTAGATTGACTGGTACCAATTGATAGTTAGCCTTAATTAGAATTCTCTCCTTATTTCCTCCGTTAGTATCAGTTCTCATAGCTTGGGGCTTTTGTTCCAATTTATTTGCCTGTTCTGGCAATTTCAATTTCGTTTGTTGGGTTCTATTACCATTTTTCCTTCTTGGAAGTTTCCACTTTTAGACGAAAATGGCTGAATCAACGACCAATCGACAAACGGACAGTCTTCTATTTTATGCCTGTTTCAGTTCGAAAACTCAATTTACTACCTTTGCGAGCCGAAATTCGAAGGCAGATGACATTTAGCAAATACGTGCGTTTGGCGCTCATTCCTATTCTTTGGTAAAACACTTCGTCATACTGTCCCTCGTTCTATTTGGTTTCGCCTCACATGCGCAGGAAGGTAAGCTTGTGCTTAACGGCAACGTGACTAAAGAAGGTCAGCCGCTTGGAGAAGCAGAAGTGAAAATCTTCCGTTTAGATGGCGGACTGAAGTATTCGTACGCCAATAACACGGGGAAATTCGTTGCGTCACTTGATTTGAATTCTGAATATGTAGTAAGTGTTTCGGAGAAAGGTTATGCTACACGAACCATCACAGTGGTAACTAAAGTTCCCGCAGGCGTAGGTGGCGAACACTCCCAAACCGTAACGCTCGATTTGCAGCGCATGCGCACAGATAACAAGGGAAATTCTGTGCGAGAAGAAACCGCTGGCGGTGTTATGTTTAACGAAGGAACACGCTCGTTTGTAACTGTTACGCGAGATATTAGCCGTATTGAAGAAGAAAAAGCCGCAGCTGCCGAGGCGGCTAAACTTCGCGAAGCGATTCGTCTGAAAGCACTTGCAGAAGCAAGGGAAAGAGCCAGGTTGGATTCTATTGTCCGTGCAAGAGAACAGTTTATTGCAGATTCTATTGCCAATTGGGCTAGAATGCAGGAAGAATTGAAAGCTGCACGAGAACAAGCAGTTCAAGATTCGCTTGCTGCCGTGGCTGCGCACCTCGCCAAAATAAAAGCTGAAAGAGCCAAGGACAGAGAAAATGAATTAAGTACTGAGGCACAAAAACTTGAGGAGCTTGCTGCTGCTGAACGTGAAAGAAAACGTTTAGCTGCGCTGGAAGCCGCTAAAGCCGATTCCATCAAGAATGCTGAATTAGCGGCAATGGACGCCTTGGCAGCCGCTGATAAGGCCAAAAAGGATTCGATTGCCGAGGCCAAACGACTTCGCGAGTTGGCGGAGCAAGCCAAGCAAGATTCGATTTTAGCTGCGCGAGATGCAGATAAACTAGCCCTTCAGCAGGAAAAAGAAGCGGAGCGATTAAGAAAACTATCGGAGAAAGATGCAGCCGCTGCAGCAAAGGAGGCCGAAAAATTGGAGAAAGAGCAACAATTAGCTTTGGCAAATGCAAAAGACCAAGCGGCCCGAGATTCTATTAATGCAGCGAAAGAAGCAGAACGCCAAGCAGCAGAACTAGCCAAACAATTGGAAGCACAGCGTAAACAGGCTGAGTCAGATTCCATTGCAGCGGCAAAAGAGGCAGATAAATTAGAACGCGAACGACTAGCTCAAATTGAAGCCGCTGCTCGCCAAGCAGAAAAAGATTCTATTGCCACAGCCAAAGAATCAGCGCGCCAAGCCGCTGAATTAACTAAAGAACTGGAAAGACAGCGCAAACAGGCTGTTTCCGATTCCATTGCTGCGGCTAAAGAGACCCTGAGATTGGCCGAGGAAGCCGCCCGTTTGGTGGAAGAAGCGAATAAAAAGGCAGAACTCGATTCCATCACGGAAGCAAAAAAACAAGAAGTCTTGGCTGAACAAGCCCGAATGGATTCCATTACTACGGCAAGAGAAGAAGCAAGAGTTGAGCGATTACGACAACAAGAAGAAGAAGTACGCCAAGAAAAAGCTAGAATAGATTCAATTGCTTCAGCAAAAGAAGCCGCCAAGCAAGCAGAAATTGCCCGTGTTCGTGAACAGCGGAAGGAAAACACGTTGGTTATAAGCGTTGAGTCTAGCGCTTCAAACACTACCACCACCGCGGTTGCAGATATTTATGGTATAAAAACCACTTACAAGAAAATCGTACACAGTTGGGGCGATGTCTTCTATTATAAGGGGACTGCGATTATCACAGATGCCCTTTATAAGACGGAGATGGAAAACGCTCGTAATGAGGTAAACCCGGAGAATATTACCGAGCCGTAAGACCTACTCGCTGTCCTAGGAATGTGTTCCTATCCACTCAAGAATCATCTTGAAAACCTTCGCTCGATTCTCTTCTGATTCGTTATGAGATTCGTGATAAAACCCGTCCAAAGATTTAAAAGTCGTGTCTCCTCCCGCTTTGTCAACAAACGATTTCGAAGCATCATGAGATGTTAGAGAATCGGCTGTTCCGTGATAAAGAAGCACTGGCGTTTTAAGCTCAGCTGCATGCTCCAATGCCCATTCCCCAGCTTCGTGCACACCAACAAAAAAACCAGTGCTGATTTTATCGTGCACTAGGCTGTCATCAACATATCGTTGCACTTCTTTCGGGTCTCGGGAAATTGCCTTTACATCTAATTTACTTGCCTGAACCAATCCGGGTAAAAGCCCACTTACCAGTTTAGCCAACTTCACTTGAATAGCAGGCGGATCAAAAGCCAGTTTTAACCATGGTGCTGAAACAATTGCGCCATTAATCTTAGGGTTTCTTCGTAGCAAGTAATTGAGTAACACGTTTCCTCCCATGCTATGTCCAAACAGAAACATTGGCTTTGCAGGAGCGAGTTCTACCATTTTAGAAGTGAGCTCACCAACGCAGCCTAAAAGCATATCATAATCGGACACATGACCGCGTTTTCCTTCCGTTCGTCCATGTCCAAACTGGTCGTATGCAACCACCGAAATACCTGCATTGTTTAGAGCATCAACCACATAATTATAACGGCCAGAATGTTCTCCCATTCCGTGAATGATACCGACCACTGCTTTCGGGCTTTCTACCAACCATGATTGGCCAAAAACGTTACTTCCAGTCTTCGATTTCCAAGTGTATTCGTGATGCTCCATTTGCTCTGATTTGATTCCAAATATAGGGTAATCCATCGTGCCTGATTCTTCTATCTTTGACCGAACGCCTTGCCATGAAAAAAGCACTTAAACTCCTACTCTTCCTCTTTCTTGCTTCTCTACTTTGGGTTGGAGGAAATCTCATTTACGGAACTCTTACCGACTTCAAACCGCCTCAAGAAGAGGCTCTTAAAATAGACGCAGTTAATGCCCAAAGACCAGACAGTATCATCCAAATTTTCAATTGGAATATTGGTTACTGCGGTTTGGGCGAAGAGAGCGATTTCTTCTACGATGGCGGCTCCACAGTCCGAATGGATGAATCAATTGTTCAGAAGAATTTGAATGGTGTAATGAACACATTGAAGTATTATGATGAAGCTGACATCATTCTTCTGCAAGAAGTCGATACACTTTCTAAACGAAGTTGGGAGCTGAATGAATATCATGATATAGGTTCAATTTTACCTGACCACAACAGCTCTTTTACGCTCAATTATAATGTCAATTTTATTCCGATTCCACTAACAAACCCAATGGGTAAAGTGATGGGTGGACTTGCCACTTACAATCGTTTTACGGTTACAAATGCAACACGTCATCAATTTCCATCAAGCTATGCTTGGCCCAACAGTATTTACTTCTTAGACCGTTGTTTCCTAGTAAATCGAATGCCTTACAATGATGTGGAACTCGTTGTCATCAATACCCATAATTCCGCTTATGACGATGGCTCAATGAAAAAGGCTGAGATGGATTTCATGAAAGAATTTCTTGTTGCTGAAGAGGAAAAAGGCAATTACGTTATTGTTGGTGGCGATTGGAATCAGCACGCGCCTGGCAATGGAGACAGACAGGTTCCGAACGATTTTATCGATGGTTGGAATTGGTTCTATGACACCTCATTCCCCACTAACCGAAACTTGGAAAAAGCCTATGTATCTGGTGAAACCCAAACGCAGGTAATCGACTTTTTTCTTTGCAGTCCAAATGTTGAATTGCAAGAAATCAACGTCATCAATTTAGATTTCAAATTCTCAGATCATCAACCGGTATTAATGACCGTAAAACTCAAATAGCATGGCGAAATATGTTTTAGCACTCGATCAAGGAACTACTAGTTCAAGAGCAATTCTGTTCGATAAGGATGGTTCCATTTTCGCATCTTCTCAGAAAGAATTCACACAGTTTTTCCCGAAGGGTGGTTGGGTAGAACACGACCCAATGGAAATCTGGAGCAGCCAGTTAGAAGTAGCACAAGCTGTGCTGAAAGAAAATGGTGTTTCGGCTAAAGATGTGGCTGCTATCGGAATCACAAATCAGCGTGAAACCACCATTGTTTGGGACAGAAAAACGGGCAAGCCGATTTACAACGCCATTGTTTGGCAAGACAGAAGAACTGCTTCAATTTGCGATAAGCTTAAAGCTGATGGATTGGAAAAAGACATCCGAAACCGAACAGGCTTGGTGGTAGATGCTTACTTCTCTGGAACCAAAATCAAGTGGATTCTCGATAACGTAAAAGGAGCTCGCAAACGTGCCGAAGCTGGCGAACTAGCTTTTGGAACTGTTGATTCTTGGTTGATTTGGAACCTTACTGGGGATGGAACCCACGTTACAGATTACTCGAATGCCTCAAGAACATTGATTTACAACATAAACGAACTGAAGTGGGATAAGAAGTTGCTTAAGGCGATTGATGTCCCTGAATCTGTTCTTCCAGAAGTGAAAGACAGTAGCTCCGTTTATGGGAAAACAGAAAAGTCTCTTTTCGGTGGAGAAATTTCCATTGCAGGAATTGCTGGCGATCAGCAAGCTGCCTTGTTTGGTCAAGCATGTTTTGAACCTGGTATGGCCAAAAACACTTACGGAACTGGATGTTTCATGCTGATGAATACAGGAGATAAACCTGTTAAGTCGAAACAAGGGTTGTTGACCACGATTGCGTGGGGACTTGACGGAAAAGTAGAATATGCATTGGAAGGAAGCGTTTTCATCGCGGGAGCTGCCATTCAATGGTTACGTGATGGATTAAAGATGATTGATGAATCTCCTGATTCTGAATACTACGCCATGAAGGTTGAGGATACGGATGGTGTTTATGTGGTTCCAGCCTTTGCTGGTCTTGGAGCTCCATATTGGGATATGTATGCACGTGGTGCCATGTTTGGGCTTACACGTGGCACATCGAAACATCATATTATCCGTGCTACACTGGAGTCTTTGGCTTATCAAACCAAAGATGTTCTGGACGCGATGCAGAAGGACTCAAAAATTACTTTGAATGCTTTACGTGTTGATGGCGGTGCTTGCGCGAATGATTTGCTGATGCAGTTCCAATCAGACATTTTGCAACCCGATGTTCAGCGACCAAAAGTGATTGAAACAACTGCTTTAGGCGCAGCTTATTTAGCAGGAATTGCAGTTGGATTTTATGAGAAAAAACAAATCTCTAAGAACTGGGCCATCGACCGAACCTTCAGTTCTAATATGGAACCTGGAGAAAGCGAAAAACTTTACAAAGGCTGGCAGAAAGCGGTTGAACGTACGATGAATTGGGAGAATAGCTAAATGACAATCCTCGGCATTTCTGCCTTTTACCACGACTCTGCCGCTGCCTTAATTGTTGAGGGAAAAATCATCGCGGCAGCGCAAGAAGAACGCTTTACGCGGAAGAAGCAGGACGCTTCCTTTCCCGTAAATGCAGTTCGCTTTTGCTTGGATTTTGCCAACATCAAGCTTGAAGAAGTTGATGCAATTGCGTTTTACGACAAGCCGTTACTCAAATTTGAGCGCCTGCTTGAAACCTATTATGCATTTGCGCCAAGCGGTTTTGTCTCGTTTCATAAAGCTGTGCCTGTTTGGCTGCGCGAAAAGCTGTTTCACAAACGTGAGATCAGAAATGGACTAAAGGAAATCTCTGACTCGAAAGAGGTGAAAAAACTTCCAATCAGATTCCCAGACCACCACCTTTCTCATGCGGCTTCGGCATTTTATCCATCTCCATTTGAAGATGCGGCCATCCTCACAATTGATGGTGTGGGCGAATGGAGCACGGCAAGTATTGGCAAAGGCTCGGGTAAGGACATTGAGATGTTTGCCACTATGAATTTCCCGCATTCGGCAGGGCTTCTATACTCCGCATTCACGTATTATTTAGGCTTTGAAGTAAATAAAGGCGAATACAAAATGATGGGGCTTGCTCCGTACGGTAATCCAGAAGGAGAACGAACGGCTAAATATGTGAAACTCATCACGGAAAACCTGGTAACCATTTATGAGGATGGCTCTATTTGGTTAGACCAGCAGTATTTCAATTACGCCACGGGTTTACGCATGGCGAAGGACAACAAATGGGAACAACTGTTTGGCCTAAAAAAACGGGATGCTAAAGACGAAATGCTGAGTGAGCATTGCGATATGGCGTTGGCTATTCAGCAAGTGACTGAAGATATTTTCTTGAAAATGGCCAAGACCGCCAAAGAGAAAACAGGATGCAATAATATTTGCCTTGCTGGTGGCGTAGCATTGAACAGTGTAGCCAATGGAAAGCTCATCAACAGCGGGCTTTTTGGTGAGGTTTACATTCAGCCTGCGGCTGGAGATGCGGGTGGAGCAATTGGTGCTGCTTTGGCCGCTTATCACATTTTTGAAGGAAAGGAACGAACCACCATTCGTCCCGATGCGATGTCTGGTTCATTGCTTGGTTCAGAGTATTCAGACGAAGAAATTGAAGCTGCGCTGAACGCAAAAGGAATCAATTTTTTCAAGGTCGGAACCGAAGAAGAACTGACAGAAAAAGTGAGTGACTTGATAATCGGAGCGAACGTTATCGGTTGGTTTCAAGACAGAATGGAGTTTGGACCTCGAGCATTGGGCTGTCGCAGCATTATTGCTGATGCACGTAATCCTGAAATGCAGAAAAAAGTAAACCTGAAAATCAAGTTCCGAGAGAGTTTTAGACCATTTGCTCCTATTCTTTTAGAAGAAGATTTCCAACGTTATTTCGATGTGAAATTACCATCACCTTATATGCTTCAGGTACACAAATGGAAAGATGAATGGCATAATCCGCTACCTGAAAATTATACCTCTTTGCCGTGGCTAGAAAAGTTAGACACTGTACGTTCAGAATTTGCTTCCGTGGCACACGTAGACATGTCAGGGCGCGTTCAAACTGTGAGTAAAGACAGTAATCCGAAGGTGCACCGACTTCTTTTTAAGCTGAAAGAAAAAACAGGGCACGGAATTGCAATCAACACAAGTTTTAATGTGAACAATGAGCCAATTGTTTGTTCTCCTGAAGACGCAATCAACGGTTTTCTAAGCACCGAAATGGATGTGTTGGCTATCGGTTCTTTTATTGCTCTGAAAAAGGATCAGTAAATTCAGTCTGACATGGCTGTACACAACGAACTAGGCGAAAAAGGCGAAACTCTTGCTGTAGCGTTGCTCCAAAAAAAGGGCTATTCCATTCTGGCAGAAAACTGGCGTTTTGGAAAAAATGAACTCGACATTGTGGCTAGAATCGGAGACACAATGGTGTTTGTGGAAGTCAAAACTCGCTCAACCGATGTGTTCGGAGACCCGAGTAAATCAGTTGTGAAAGGGAAACAGAAACGCACTATTCAAGCTGCCAATGCCTACCTCGACAAGTTTGAAATTGACTTAGAAGCCCGCTTTGATATTATCTCCGTAGTTACCTTCGGAAACAAAACAAACATCGACCACATGGAAGATGCATTCTTTCCGCTAGCGTAGCGCTTTTAGCCAACTATCTTTGACACGCAATGAGAGACCCAGGAAAAAAACCGTTCGGCAGAAAGAAGCGCGATTCAAATACTGAATCCAACAATGGCAAAAGACCATTTGAAGCTTTTAGGAAGAAGCCAACTGCCCCGTCTAATAGAGATGAGCAAAAAGTTGAGAAGCGAGTCAGTTATGGTAAGGGCAAAAAAAAACCCGTAGTAGCTGAAAAGTCAAACTCACTTCCGCGACTGAATCAATATGTAGCCAAAGCCGGTGTATGTTCTAGGCGCCAGGCAGATGAGCTCATTGCTACTGGAAAGATTAAGGTAAACGGAAAGATTGTCCGAGAAATGGGTCTAAGGGTCCAAGTTGATGACAAGGTTGAGTTTGAAGGAAAAGTGTTACAAGGTGAGGAAATACGATATGTTTTATTGAATAAGCCAAAAGGATGCATTTCTAACGTAACGGACGAAAAAGGCCGGAAAACAGTGATGGATTTGGTGAAGAAAGCATGTAAAGAGCGGATTTATCCTGTAGGAAGATTGGAGCGCGATACAATGGGATTGTTGCTTTTTACAAATGATGGCGAAATGGCTAAGCGGCTTACTAATTCGGCCGCCAAAATCAAGCAGATTTATCATGTCTTTCTAGACAAACCAATGGAAGAATCGGACATCGAAACCCTTCTGGCTGGTATTACTGTTGATGGAGATGCTGTGAAGCCTGATGTGGTTAATTATGTGCAAGACTCAATTGATGGCTCTCAGGTTGGGGCACAGTTTCACTCTGGCAAAAACACGTTTGTAAAAGGCATGTTTGAGCACTTTGGTTATGAAGTGCCAAAGATGGACCGTGTGCTTTACGCCAACCTCACTAAGAAGGATTTACCGCGCGGTAAATGGCGATTCCTAAAAGACAAAGAGGTTTCGATGTTAAAGGTGATTGCAGGCAAAGGAAATGCGGAAAAACTCTCAGAAAAACCGAAACTAGATAAGCCAAAGTCAGCGAAACCAGCTTTTACAAAACCAAAAACTTCAAAACGCAAAGCCCCGCTGCGCAAAAAGAAAGATTAATCTAATCGTCTTTTTTCTTCTCCGGCTCTGGCAATGCAGTCATGGGGCGCTTGTCTTTTCCAGACCGATTTCCGACAGTTCCTCCCCAAAGTCCGACCTGTGGAGTTCGGTGTTGTTTTTCCCCCGCAAACGGTGATGTGGTGCTGGCAAATGGCGTGTATTCGCTACGTGCCTTTTTGCTCCGTTTCTTTTTCGATTTAAACTCACTCTTTTGCTGTTTACCACTATTAAATCGCTTGGCAGTAGAGCGGACTGCAAACTGCGAATCAATATTTACACGTCTCGTTTTCCGGCTGTAAGCGAATTCATCAAAATCTCGGAATTGACGGCTGCGTTTACTTCGCGTAGCAAACTCATCATAACTTCTAAAGCGGCCTTTTTTCTTGCTTCGCGAAGCAAATTCATCTTTGTCGAAAAAGCTTCCACCGCCTCTTCGTTTATTAGAGAATTCGTCATAATCTCGAAACAATTTCCTTCTTCCCGACTTTGAACTGAACTCAGAATATTCCTTTGGACCTCCTGATTTTTTAACCTTACGAGAAAATGGGTCTTTGCCCGAAAAACCTGAACCTGCGCTCTTTTTTGAAGTGAAAAAGTCGCCCATTCTTGCCTTCTTTCGCCCATTGCGTACGGCCGAGCTGAAACCACTCAGCTTATTGGTTTTGTTCACATTTACCTGGGTTAATCCCATAGCTGGACAGGCAATCTGTGCAACTGCGCTTCCTGCCAAAAGCAGAACGAAAAATGATATGACGACTGTTATGCGGTACAAAACGATTGAACCAAGCAAGTTAATGACTCTAGGCTAAACCAATCCCAGGATACGTGTACACCAGAAATTTGTTCGATAAGTGGGCCTACAAGAGGCTTTAGTCTAACTCTTGGAGCGCAGTTAACATATCCTTCACCGTCATTCTCTCGGTATAATCCTCATTGAAATGTGAACTGAAAACAGTTCCATCTTGAGCGATGATGTATGTAGCTGGAACAGGCAAGGCACTGTCTTTATTACCACTCGCCTTATTGATATTTATTCCGGCAATTCCGTAGATGAAACGCTTCCAACCGCTGAGCTTGAATGTGACGTGATACTTATCCATAATGCGATGGTTTTCATCATAAATTATACTGAAAGAAGCACCGCTTTTCTCCATCGTCTTTTCAATCTTATTCCCCAACTCTGGAGTAATAGCGATGACAGAAGTACCAGCATCCAAAATCATCTGGAGCGAGTCCTGAATTTGACTCATGTGTCTGTTACAATGCGGGCACCATTGGCCTCGGTAAAAAACGAGCACAACAGGCCCATTTTTCAGTTGGTCCCTTAGCGAAACCCGTTTTTCAAATTGATCTAAAGCCAAGAAATCTGGAGCCTTATCACCAATAAAAAGTGGTTCTGGCTTTTGAGCTTGTGCGAAGAACGAAAAGGAAAAAAGAAGAACGAAAAGTAAGCGCATTACGAATCTGAAACGATTCGTTCTCCACATTTATGACAGAACCGAGACTCGGATAGATGCTCTGTTTCACCGCATCTTGCGCAAGTTGTGGTTGACTCTTCCCTACTCGCTTTTGCCACTTCCACACTTACAATACCTGTTGGAACGGCAATAATGCTGTAACCAAGAATCATTATCAAAGCGGCTAAAAA
>Ga0209632_10003914_pt1 | contig 13396 bp, 10 predicted proteins | sample COG_10_FD_184754 | JGI IMG/M metagenome (GOLD analysis project Ga0209632, IMG submission 184754) | Pelagic Microbial community sample from North Sea - COGITO 998_met_10 (SPAdes) (version 2) | ecosystem: Environmental > Aquatic > Marine > Neritic zone/Coastal water | place: Helgoland, sampling...
TGAATCGGCATCACGGGAAAAACCTGTTTGATCGCCCAAGCGTCAGGAGCGGATTGGAAAATTGAGAAGTTTCCGAAATACGTATCCGTGAGTATGTTTGTTAGGTCTTCGAACTCTTCCGGTGTCTCTCCTAGCTGTTGCAATATCGCGCCGATTTGCACGCAGCCGGCATGAAAGAGTCGCTCTGAAGTCGCTCGTCCCTTGAGGTCGAGGTAGCCAAGCGAGAAGAGCGAAGCGGCTTCATCACGGTCGTGAAGTAAGTCGTGGTAGCGCTCGGAAAGCGTATCCGGCGTGATGTTCGCCACCGTCTCATAGAGAGAGTGCAGAACCGCGTGGTCGTCGGGGAGACACGGCACACTGCTCGAGGGGGTTTGGTCTCGATTGACACCAATGACATCGAATACGAGCACCGATTGATGCGCGACCATCGCCCGACCGGATTCGGTGACGATGTCGGGGTTAGGGATGCCGGCTTCCGAGCAGGCTTGTCCCGCGGCAAAGACGATGTCGTTCGCGTACTCCTGCATGGAGTAGTTCATCGACGAAGGATCATCGGTTCCAGCGCCGATATAGTCGACGCCTAATCCGCCGCCCACGTCGAGAATATGAAGATTCGAGGCTCCTAAATTATGCAGGCCTACATAGATTCGCATCGCCTCGCGGAGCGCTTCTTTGTGCGCGCGGATCGAAGTGATCTGAGAGCCCATGTGGAAATGAAGCAGCTCTATACAACCGAGCAGGTCCTCGGATCGGAGCCGATCTATGGCTCGAACTAACTCGTCGGCGGAGAGTCCGAACTTCGACCGTTCGCCAGAAGATTCGATCCATCGCCCGGCGCCGACCGTCGAGAGTCGAGCCCGCAGTCCGATATGCGGCCGGATGCCAAGTGCTGCTGCAGCTTTCACGATGAGCTCGATTTCGTGATAGCGGTCGACGACGATAATTGTATTTCGACCGAGACGTTGGGCGAGGAGGGCGAGCTCTATGTAGGCGCGGTCCTTGTAGCCGTTGCAGATGAGTAGTGCGTCTTGGGTGTCGAGCAGCGCGAGAGCGATCAGCAGTTCGGGCTTACTGCCGGCTTCAAGGCCGACGCCGAAAGGAGCGCCAAACTCGATGATCTCTTCGACGACGTGAGCCTGCTGGTTCACTTTGATCGGATAGACGCCGCGCCACTGCCCCTCGTATCCGTGCTCGGCGATTGCTTCCAAAAAGCAGGTCGCCAAAGCCTCTATGCGCGTCGCGAGAATGTCGGAAAAGCGGATCAACATCGGACGACGAAGCCCGCGCCGCTCGAGTTCGCCAACAAGCTTGGGAAGGTCGATCGTTCCCTGTGGCGCCGAAGCGCCGGCCTCGACCCTCGCGGTCGGGTTCGTTTCGGACAGGCGCGGATGGACGAGGAGATTCCCGTTTTCTGAGACGGAGAAAAATCCCGTGCCCCATTCGTTGACCCTGTAAAGGTCGGCGCTCTGTCTTGGTGTCCACTCGGACATCGGCGGCTCCAGGGGGGACCCTCGTTTGGGTCGGCGCGCAACGATCAGCGGTCTGAATCAGATTGTTAGGTTACGCCCGGGCGATCGCGGGGGCGGCGGGTTCGACGACAAATTTTTGATCGTGAATCATGCAGCGAGGATGGGGCTAGGTCCCTGATCTAGAGCTTTATAGCGAACTCCGGGTGGCGCTAGCCGCCAAGTGGCTCTTCGTGTTCCTTTTTTTCTGCGAGATCGCGGACCTTCACGATGCCCCGCGCCAATTCGTCGCTACCGATCAGGAAGACCCTCTCGGCGCCGACTTTGTCTGCATCGCCCAGGATGCGCTTCAGCTTCGATTGGCCCAGGCAGAGCTCGACGTTGCGTCCTTGTCGCCGGAGCCTAGTCGCTACCCCGATTGCGGCTGGTTTTTCCTCCGCCCCGAAGGCGTACACGATGTCCTGGACGTCTCGTGGCGGGTCGGGCCATATGCCTTCGTCTTGCAAAAGCTCGGCGATCACTGCATCGCCAAATCCGAATCCGACTGCGGGGACGGGTTTGCCGCCGAGCGTCTCGGCGAGTCGGTCGTAACGGCCGCCGCCGGCGATGGCTCGAAGGACGCCGCCGGTGTCGAAAGCTTCGAAGACGACGCCTGTGTAGTAGGCGAGGCCACGTACTACGGAGGCGTCGAAGGGAATATGGTCGGCGATGCCATAAGCATCGAGCAGGTCGTAGAGCTTTCGGAGATCGGTGAGGGCGCCGGAGTCGTCGGAGGTAAAGCGCGCAGCATCATCCAGCGACCGCGCTGAAAGCATCTCGATCACGCGTTCCGCTTCGCCGGCGCTCAGCTTAACGCCGCCGTTAGGGTCGCATAGCAGGTCCGTGACTGCCTGTGCGCCGATCTTGTCAATCTTGTCGATCACGACGCAGAGCGGCTCAAAAACCTCGGGTCGGTCGGCGAGCACGCCGCGGCGCAGAGATTCTTCGAGGAGCGCTCGACTGTTCAGACGAACACCGACCTTGCCGCGTGCGAGACCGAGGCCATCAAAGGCGGTGAACATGGCGGAGAGCAGTTCCGCTTCCGCTTCAACACCAGGCTCACCCCAGATGTCCATATTCCACTGATAGTGCTCGCGCCGCCGGCCGCGAGTCATGCGTTCGTAGCGCCAGTTCTGGGTCACGGTGAACCAGCGAATCGGGAATCGCATCGCTCCCTGCCGGGCGATCACCATCCGCGCGATCGAAGGGGTCATCTCGGCGCGCAGGGCCAACTCGCGATCGTGGAGTTCGAAGTGGTAGAGCTGGTCGAGAATTTCCTCGCCGGCCTTCCGCCGGAAGAGATCCAGATGCTCAACGATCGGGGCATCCACCTCCTCGAAGCCGAAGGCATGGGCGGTCTCGCGAAACTGGCCGAAGAGCCAGTTTCGTCGCCGCATGTCCTCGGGATAGAAATCCCGGGTTCCCCTGGGGGCTTGAAGCCCTCCGCTACTCTTGCCCTTCGCCACGGGCCCACCCTTTCTTTGAAGTCCTGCCGCAGGAATCAAAGCTCCAGCTGACATTTTGAGAATCAGGGGATACCACGCTCAGGCGGGGATGCGCACTGTCCGAGGGGGATTGCTACAAAGCCGTTTCGATTCCTGTCCCGCAGGGGGCTTCGGGGAATCTCACCAGACCGAAATCAACCGACGGATCCGTCCGAAATCGGTCCGCACTGAGGAAAGAAAAAGCATGAATCTATCCACTCCCAATCTTGGTCATTTGATTCCGCGGCAGCTCGTCTTGGGCCTCGGCCTGGCGAGCCTCGCACTCGGGCTCGGCTGTGGCGACGGAGGAGGGGATTCGGCTTCTTCGCCGGCCGTTACGCCCGCACCGGCGGCCGCCCAGCCCGCTGCCGAGGCGCCCCAGACCTCGAAGAAAAAGACGATGCCCGACGATCTGGAGATAGGCCTCGTGCTTGGGCTCTCCGCGTTTCCGGAATCTACGCCGGGCGATACCAGCGCACCGACGCCGCTTCCTGCGGAGCTTGAGTTCATAGTGCGGCGTGGCGGCGAATGGGTCGTGACTCGCATGACGGATCCTGCGAGCAACGTTTTCCACAAGGCGCTCACCTACGAGACGCCGGACGGGGAGACCGCACTTTTGACGGGTGGCGGCGAGAAGGCACTACTCAAGCTTTGGAAGCTCGAAGGTGGGAAGCTCGTTTCGCAGACGCTCTGGGAAAAGAATTTCGGCGGCCGCTTCTCACGTATGCGCGACATTGAAGTCGGGGATATCGATGGCAACGGTACGAACGTGATCGCGGTTGCGACTCATGACCAAGGGGTCGTGGCGGTCGTGCGACCTAAGGACGGGGGCTATGAAGTCGAAGAACTCGATGTCGAAAAAGACACTTTTGTTCATGAGGTCGAGCTAGGCGACGTGGACGGCGATGGCGCCATGGAAATCTACGCAACGCCCTCCGAGCCGAATCGGCTGGATGGATCGCACCAGTCCGGCCAGGTCGTTCGCTACGTACCGAGCAAGGGCGAAGGCCGCGTCGTCGTCGCCGACCTCGGTGATCGTCACGCCAAAGAAATTCTCGTTCATGACATCGACGGCAACGGTAAGGACGAGCTCTACGTGATGGTCGAAGGCCAGAAGAATCCGGACGGCGGAGGCTTGCTGCACCGCACTGAGATCTGGCGCTACGAGGCCGATACGCCAATCGATCAGGGCGTGGTCATAGCTGAGCTAAACGATCGTCTTGCTCGCTTCCTGGCGCCCGCTGATCTAGACGGCGACGGAAAGAAGGAGATCGTTGCCTCGCTTTTCTCTAAGGGTGTTTGGTGGTTACGGCCCGGCGAAGATCACACGAAGCCCTGGAAGAAGAAGGCCATCGATCGCCGCTCGAGCAGCTTCGAGCACGCGACGATCGCCCTAGACCTCGATGGTGACGGAATGCAGGAACTCTACGTGGCGAGCGACAATGACGGCTCGATTCGGCGTTATGCCTGGAACGGCCGTCGACTCGTGAAAAAGACGATCTACGAACGCACGGATAAGCGCTCGATCCTAACCTGGAACATCATGCCGATTCCGGTCGCCTTGGTGCCGACGGCGGAATAGCGAATCGACCCTGTGGCTCTTGTTCAGCTCTTGTCCAGCACTGGCTCGGTCTCGCGTGCAGTCTTAGTCCCGCCCGAGCTCAATATTAGGGGCGCGGGTAGGTGGTTCGTCCGCCGAGAATCGTCTGTAACACTTTGATCTCTTCGATTTCGCTTGGCGGGGTGTCGAGAGGATTGCGGTCGAGTACGACGAAGTCTGCGAGCTTGCCCGCTTCGATGCTGCCGATCTCTTTCTCTAGAGAGAGATGGTGGGCGGCTTCGATCGTGATGCCGCGGAGCGCTTCGTAGACCGAGATGGGCTCGCCGCGCTGTTTTCCGCTCGTGGTGATTCGATTCGCCGCGACGGATACGAAGGTGAGCGGACTCGGGGCGAAGATAGGGGCGTCGCTATGCAGGGCGACATTGACCCCCGCGCGCCGCATGCGGGCGGAGTCGTAAAGACGCTCGGTTCGTTCGGGGCCGTAGACGTGCTCGCTCATGGCGTCGCCGTGAACCCGAACCATAGGGGCGAGATGCGAGACGCTGAGTCCGAGGCGAGCAATGCGCGGGATGTCGGCTTCGGCGACGAGAGCTGAATGTTCGATTGAGTGGCGACCGACGGATAAGACCTCGTCTCCGAGGGATTCGAATACCTCAAGGAGCACGCGGTGACCGCGATCTCCCATGGTATGGGTGGCTGTGGCGAAACCCTTGGCCGCAGCTTCGCGGAGAGCGCGTCGATAGTCCTCTGCCGGATAGTTGAGGTTGCCGAGACTTCCACCGATCTGGGGCTCGAGGGTCGCGGACGTACCGCCGACTAACGAGGCATCGATCAAGAGCTTGATCTGCGTCGCCTGAAAGAATCCGTCCCAGGGCGTGGGCGCATCGAGTTCGGGCAGGAGCTGGTAGAGCGGCGTGGCGACGATGCGCTGGGGGAAGGTGGGGTCGTGGGCAAGAGCCTTGTAGAGCGCGATTTCGTTGGTGCCGCCGCCCGCGCCGGATGCGCGATCTGCGAAGGTCGTGACGCCATAGGACGCCATTTCTTGTCCAACGGCATGGAAGGGCGCTACGTCTCCGGGCGGGCCACTCGCGGGCAAATGATGGACAAATTCAAAGACGGCGGTCTCGGTTGCTAGGCCAGTGGGCTCGCCTTCATCGTCTTTGAAGAAGACACCGCCGCCGGGGAGATGGGTCGCCGTGTTGCGGTCGATGCCGACGAGATCGAGGGCGCGGGAGTTGGCTGTGGCCCAATGCAGGCCCAAGTAGAGCACGAGGATAGGATGATCCACGCTCGCGCGATCCAGATCGTCTTTCGTGAGATTTCGAAAGGGCGGCACAAGGACGCGGTCGAAGCCGAATACGATGATCCACTCGCCGGGCTTTGTATTTCGCGCGACGTTTCCGACGTGGTCGATGAAGGTTTCGGCGTTCGCGAATTCCCAAGGGTCGATGACTTCGAATCCCTTGGTCTGTGCTTGCACGCCGAAATGAACGTGTCCGTCGATAAAGCCTGGCGCGAGGGTGCGTCCTTTGAGATCGACACGGAGAACGCTGGGATCTAGTCGTGAGCTTGCCTCTTCGAGAGAGCCGACGAATTCGATGCGATCGTCGCGCGTGATCACTGCCTCTGCTGTCTCTGGCGCCGAGCCAGCCATGCTGACGATTGGACCTCCGAAATAGATCGTTCGGTAGGGATCGCTTTTCGCGGCGTGCGGATCGCCCGGGCTGGCACAGGCGGCGAGTGTTAAAACGAGGAGCGGCGCGATCGACCGGAGGAGAGATCGACCGCTCATGGTGATTCCTGCTGCGCGAGGCTAAGCATCGCTGCGGTTGCGATGTCGATGCATTGATCCATGTTTTGATCCAGATCGATCTCGGAGGGGCCGGGCCAGGGCGCCTTGTCGGAGACAACGCAAATCGCACCGGTTCGTATGCCAAACAGGCCGCCTAACGTGAGTAGGATACCCGCCTCCATTTCGCAGTTCAGAATTCGTGCCTGCTGCATGTCGCGGAAGCGCGCTTCGAGATGGCTCGGGTAGTAGCCGTCGACAGACATACTGATCAAGGTCCCGTTGGGGCCGGCCACCGCATTGCGCGCATAGAAAGCATCCATCGACCAAGTCACGCCCGTGCGCGCGCGGGCACCTAGGGACTTGGCTTCCGCGATTAACGCACTGACGACTTCCCAGTGGGCGACCGCCGGGTATTCAGGCACAACGTAGGTCGCGCTCGTCCCGTCGTCGCGCACGCAGCCCGTCGTGATGGCGAGGTCGCCGACTTCAAGTTCCGGATCTAAGCCGCCGGAGTTGCCAATTCGGAGAATCGTTTTCGCTCCGAGCTTGATCATCTCTTCGACCAAGACGGCGGTTCCGGGCGCGCCGATGCCATGGGAGGCGGCGGTCAAGGCCACGCCGTTCTTCTCGCCGGTGACGATCGTGTACTCGCGGATATTCGCGACTTCGCTGCGGCTGTCCCATCGGGAAGTGATTCGGTCAACGCGCGCGGGATCGCCGCAGACGAAAGCATGTTCTGCGATGTCGCCGGGTCGACAGCCTGTAATTGGTTGCGCGTCGCTCACTGGATCTCCTCATGGCGCCTTTGGGGATCGAGTCTTGTGGCGGCGCGGATTTCGCCGAAGAGAAGCGGTTTTGAGCCGTGACTGCCAGCGGGGCCGGCTATGGGCCTGGCGAAGGGCCGGTACTGCGGGTTCGGTCAGAAGTCTGAATTCGCGGCATACTCTCGGGACCGCGTGACCAAAGTCGCCGCGATTCGTAGGAGCAGCATGCCGCGTCGTTCATCAATTGGAGGCCCCCTTGCCATCGGGATTGTTTCGATGGTGCTCGTGCTCGCCCTGGCAGTGGGTTGGCAGATCCTCGTCTGGCGCGACGACGGAAATCCGGCGCCGGGGATGTCGGCCTTCGACACGGTGCTCTTCGTGCTCGGCTCGCTCTTCTTTCTGTTTGTGTTTGCTGGGCTCGTCTGGCTCTGCGTGAAGCTCGTGCTCGAAATGCGGCTCAGCCAGTCACAGCGCGCCTTCCTGGATGCCGTCACCCATGAACTGAAGACGCCCTTGGCCTCGTTTAGGCTCGGCCTTGAGACGCTCGACCGCCACGAATTGCCGAGAGAGAAGCGCCGCGAATTTCTCGGTCGAATGAGCGAAGATCTCGACCGGCTCGAATACACAGTCACTCAGGTGCTCGCGGCGGCGCGGGCGGAAGACGGTCGGATCCGGCGACACGATGGTAGTGTTGTCGACTTGCAGGATGTGATTGCGGCGAACGTTGCCGAGTTGATCGATCGTCATCAGCTCAATGAATGTGCCGTGACTGTGGAGAAAACTCGATCCCTACGCGTGCGTGGGGATCAAGCAGAGCTCGGTGTGGTTTTTCGGAATTTGCTTGAGAACGCGGTGAAGTATTCGGATGATCCTGTGGATATTCGCATTGGGATCGAAGAGGTGGGTGACGGTCGCGTGCGTGTAGAAATCTCTGATCACGGTGTCGGCATTCCGAAACAGGAACTCGGTCGCATATTTAATCGTTTCTATCGGGCTGGCCGTGACGTTCAGCGCCAGGTTTCGGGGCTTGGCTTGGGGCTCTTCGTAGTGCGGGCGCTTCTTCGAAAACACGGCGCGCGAATCGTGGCGCTTTCCGAAGGTGCGGGTCGTGGCAGTCGCTTCGTCGTGACGCTTAGGCCTGCATGATGGAAACGACCCCTGCCCATCGCGTCTTGGTCGTCGAGGACGAGGCTAATCTCGCCGACGGCGTGAAATTCAATCTTGAACAAGAAGGATACGAAGTCGAGGTACTGTCGGATGGCCGCAGTGCCGTCGAGCGGATCGCGAGCGGTGAAGATCCCCCATTCGATCTCGTGATCCTCGACCTAATGCTGCCCGAAATGAGTGGCTATGAGGTTGCTCGGCGAACTCGAGCCTCCGGCAATTACGTGGCGATTCTGATGCTGACCGCAAAAGACGATCCGGCAGACATTATTCGAGGGCTCGAAGAGGGCGCGGATGACTACCTTACAAAGCCCTTCCGATTAGACGAGCTACTCGCGCGCGTTCGGGTTTTGCTGCGCAGACGTCGCTGGGACGGTGTAGAGCCGCGTCCGGAAGCGAATGCCGAGATTCATGTAGGCGAGAGCGTGATCCGATTTGACCGTTTTTCGATCGAGACACGGAATGAAACCTTTACGTTGACAACGCGTGAGGTCGGATTGCTACGCGCACTGGTGGATCGTGAGGGAGAAACGGTGACGCGTGGCCAGTTGCTTGAAGAGGTCTGGGGATTGCGCCCCGACACAAAGACGCGCGTGATCGACAGCTTCATCGTACGCCTACGCAAATATCTCGAACGCGACCCGAGTGCGCCGGAGTACATCGTATCAGTGAGGGGACGGGGCTATCGCTTCGAACGATGACCGTTTATTGCGTCAGGCCATCTCGGGCAAATTAAAAAGCGCACGGACGAGCCCCGAAGAGTCGAGTGAATGAACGAGTGTTCGCACTCTGGTTTTGCAAGAGATTAAGTGTCATTAAGATTTATTTTTTCGCTTGTGAAGAGCGACCCGACCGTGCCACCATTCAGGTATGAGTTCTCTTCGCATGCACGTGCAGCCCGTTCTTGGCGAGCCGACTTTGATGTTGGCTTTCGAAGGATGGAATGATGCGTGCGAGTCCGCGTCTTCCGCGATTCACTTCGTCGACGCACGACTACGCGGGGTGCCTCTCGCCGATATCGACCCCGACGACTACTACGACTTTACGGTTCGCCGCCCGGTTGTGCAGTATCAAGCAGGAGCCTCTGGGCCGATCGGATGGCCGTCGAACGAGTTTCGATATGGCGTCACGGAGGAGGGCGTCGAACTCATCACGGGTCTCTCGGTCGAGCCTCATATGCGCTGGCGAAGCTATTGCGAGTCGATCGTAGAGCTCGCGGTCGACATGGGAGTACAGCGCTGTCTTTTGTTAGGCGCTTACCTCGCGGATGTCGTTTACTCACAACCCGTGACCGTGTCGGGATTTGCTAGCGACGCCTCTTTGCTTGAACGATTTGAGATCGAACCGACGACCTACGAGGGACCGACAGGTATCGTGGGGGTTTTGGCGAATGCGCTGCAAGATGAGGGCGTTGAGGTCTTGTCGCTCTGGGCTGGTTTGCCGCATTATATAAGCGCTACGCCGAACCCGCGTGGGACCCTCGCGCTCCTCCGGAAGGTTTCGCAATACCTCGAAATTCCCTTTGACCTTCAGAAGCTGAAGGAAGAATCGCTCCGCTTCGAAGAAGAAATTTCTCGCGTAGTCGCTTCGGATGACGAGTTGTCCGACTACGTGAAAGAACTGAAGCGAAGAGAGTTCGCTCAGTAGCGCGGCCGCGCAGATGCTGTGGCGAGATTCGTATGCGGGCCGATGCGAGTGCTAGGCGATGAACGCTTGTTAGGCACGCAATAGGCACGACTCAGGTAATCCGCAATGCGCTAGAACTCAGGCGTTTGCGCGGGGCGCGCACCGCATTAGCCGCTCTTATGACAGTTCTATGGATTGTGCGATGAGCATGATCGGGATGCTGTCGTCAACGACGTAGAGGACGCGGCCGTCTTCGCGGAGGAGGCCCTCGGCGATCGGGGACTCGACGGCGTCGCCACCGCGGTTACGGAGTCGGCCCGCTTCGATTTCGGTGTTCAGCGGCGCGATGATGTCATCGGAAGCACGGGTGACGGGCTGCTGGGTTTCGGGGCAGCAGAGGATTTCGAGGAGTTCGTTGTCGATCGGCATAGGGTCGTCCTGGCGTGTGTGGACCGCGCCAACTGAAGGAGATGAAGACTGTGGGCCCGAATTCGGGGTACGCAGAAATTGATGATGATTGTCGCTGGTCGGTAAGCCTAGCGAAGCATTGCCGACGGGTAGTCGAGAATGCGTCGGGCGACGATCAGCTGATTGATCTGCTGGGTCCCTTCATAGATGTCGTTGATCTTGGCGTCGCGCATCCACTTCTCGACGAGCAGCTTCTTCGAGTAGCCGACGGGGCCGAGGATCTGAACCGCCTTCTGCGTGATCTTGGTAACGGCGAGACCGGCCTTGGCTTTCGCCATGGAGGCCTCAAGGTTATTGGGCTTGCCGGAGTTCATCATCCAGGCCGCGCGCCAGGTCAGAAGCCGCGCCGCGCGAAGGTCCGCTTCCATTTCGATGACATCGCGCTCGATCGCGGTGAGGTCTCGCGGCGATGCGTCGTACCTGATCTCGATGCCCTGTTTCTCGAGCTCTTCCTTCAGGAAGTCGAGTGCCGCGCGGCCGATGCCAGTCGCCATGGCGGCGACGATCGGTCGACTGGCATCGAAGGTCGCCATTGCGCCCTTGAAGCCCTTGTCGCCTGACTTCTTGGGGTCTTTCTTTCTGATTTCGCTACTGCCGAGGAGGTTCTCGTTAGGCACGCGGCAATTTTCGAAGCGGAGTGTCGCGGTATCCGATGCGCGGATGCCGTGTTTCTTTTCGCACCCGATCATTTCCATGCCGGGCGTATTCGCCATGACGACGAAGGACTTGATGCCGCCTCGTCCCGCGCTCTTGTCAATTGTTGCCCAGACGACGACGAAGCCGCCGTCGACGGTCGAGGCGCCTTCACCCGCGGTGCAGAAAATCTTGATGCCGTTCAGCACCCATTCTTCCGTCTCTTCATCCCAATCTGCAGTCGTTTCGATTGCCGCGGAGTCCGATCCGGCTTGGGGCTCGGTGATCGCCATCGCGCCCCAGATGGGGTGTCCGCCCTCTTCGCGGAAAGGGGACATGAACTTATGGCGCTGTTCCTTCGTGCCAGCCGAACTCACGGCGGAGCCGCCTAGCGCGGGGGTCGGCATACGCAGGTAGAGGCCAGCGTCGCCCCAGCAGAGCTCTTCGGCCTGAAGGCAGATAGTGACGAAGCCATCGTTGTTGTTGATGGCGGGGTCTTGCGGGCCCTTTCGGCCTTCGTTCCACCAGTAGTCGACCCATTCGGTCGGGAGCGTGTGTTCTTCGATGTCGTACTTACGGGAGTACGGACGCATCTGCTTTTCAGCGATGTCGTGATAGTGCTTTTGGGAGATCAGGGAGCCTTCGGAGAGTTCGAAGTCGATAGGCATAACAATGTGCTCCTGTCGGAAAGGCGGATTATGAAGAAGCGAAGGGGTGGTGCCAATGGGGCGTGAGTGAGCCCGTGCTAGGCGAAGTCGTCTGTCGCGCTGGCTTTCCACTCCCCATTACAAGAAATGAACTAGACGAGGGCTAGTGTTTCGAAGCTCCCGAGCCCTGCGAGGTTGCGAAGATGAAGCTCGGGTAGGTAGTCGCGGATGTAGCCGTGACCGCCAAACACCTGCACGGCGCCGTCGGCAACCTGCTGACCGATGCGTCGGATTTGATCGTGGGCGAGGCGGGTCAGGCGACTCGCCGGAACGCCGCGGTCGATGGCCGAGGCGGCTTCCCAGATCAGCAGCCGCGCGCCGTCGATCTCGATGGCCATGTCGGCGAGCATGAAGGCGATCGCCTGTCGGGTCGCGATCGGTTGGCCGAAGGTCTCGCGCTGCTTGGCGTAGTCCCGGGAGGTCTCGAAGGCTGCGCGGGCGGTGCCCAGGGCGGCTGCTGCGACTGCCAGGCGGCCACGATCGATCATGCCCCGGACCGCTGCGTCGTCGGCCAAGAGTCGGGAGGCGGCGGGCACTCGCACGCCGGAGAGCGTGAGTTCAACTGTCGGGAGTCCGTTGAGCCCTAAGTTGAGTTCGGGCGCAGTAGTGAGGCCTGCGGCGTCTGTCGGGACAACGAAGGCGGATAAAGTGTTAGATTCTGATGCAATAACGATGACTTGCGCCGTTCCCGAGATCCACGGGACTTGGCATTTTACACCGTCGAGCACGAACTCGTCGCCGTCGGCCTTGGCGATTGTCTGGGGGTGGTAAACGTCGAAGCCGAAGCGGGGCTCGACGATCGCCAGGGAGCCGGGGACGAATCGCTCGCCGAGCAAACCCGGAAGTACTTGATTTTGAAGGGCTTCATTTCCGAATTCGCCGACTGGCAGGCCCGATAGTCCAGGAGAAAGGATCGCGATCGCTGTTGCCATATCGCCCCATCCGAGCTCCTCGGCGATTAGAACGCCGGTCAGCGCCGAGCGCTCACCGCCTCCGCCATGAGCTTCTGGAAGCGAATTGGCGACTAAGCCCAGTTCGTGGGCTGCATCCAGAACCGCCGCCGCTGGCGCACCGGACTCATCCGCCTCGCGACACTGGGGCCGGATTTCGTTCTCCGCGAACTGTCGGACGGTTTCGATAATGAGCGCTTGCTCGTCACTCGGTTCGAAGTCGATCATTTTCGGATCTCCAGAAGAGGGGGCGCGACTTTTGAGGTTGGCCGAGCAATTCGGGGCCAGGAACTTATCAGCTCAACGCACGGGCTGCTGCGGAGTGGAGCAAACTCGCAGTCGTCGCATGATTTTCCTAACCAAATATTTCAGCGAGATTAGCCCGCCTAGATCCGGCGAACGCGTTCGCGCAATGTGGAAGATGTGCGAATAACCGACCTAAGATCACGGGGTTTCGCGCTCGAGGGAAGACTCGCTTTTTAGCTCCGACCTTCGTCGTGCAACCATTCGCTGCGCGCTCTTGGCGGGGGCGCTAGGGATACTCCGCCGCGATCGGTTGACGTCGTTTTGGTGCCGATGTAACCAACGCCCGGTTCGCGGAGATGCTCCCCGATTGCGGCGGCGGATCTCTGAATCGACCTTTCATTCATGACACGAGGTTAGCGCGACGATTAGCTGCGGTCCGTGGAGTTCACCAAGAGCTTTCGGAGGGTGGCTAGGATCTTGCGATGGCCTCAACGAG
>Ga0209632_10003917_pt1 | contig 13394 bp, 8 predicted proteins | sample COG_10_FD_184754 | JGI IMG/M metagenome (GOLD analysis project Ga0209632, IMG submission 184754) | Pelagic Microbial community sample from North Sea - COGITO 998_met_10 (SPAdes) (version 2) | ecosystem: Environmental > Aquatic > Marine > Neritic zone/Coastal water | place: Helgoland, sampling...
CCTTTGGCAGGCACTGGAATTCCCCAATCCAAATCTCTTGTAACTGCTCTTGGTCTAAGTCCTTCGTCTACCCATGATTTTACTTGTCCATAAACGTTAGGTTTCCAATCGTCTTTATGACCTTCAATAACCCATTTTTTCATAAAATCTTCGTACTGATCTAGAGGTAAAAACCAGTGTTTAGTTTCTTTAAGAATAGGTTCAGCACCCGAAAGTGTTGATTTAGGATTGATGAGTTCTGTTGCGTTTAAAGAACTGCCGCATTGCTCACACTGATCCCCGTATGCTTCTGTGTGGCTGCATTTTGGACAGGTTCCAGTGACAAAGCGATCGGCTAAATATTGGTTTACTTCCGGATCATAAAGTTGTTCTGTAACCTCTTCAATGAATTGACCAGCACCGTTCATTTTAGTAAAAATTTCTGAAGCAGTTTCGTGATGAATCTTTGCCGATGTTCTGGAGTAGTTGTCAAAAGAAATTCCGAGTTGAACAAACGACTTTCTAATCATCCCATCATACTTGTCAATAATTTCTTTAGGAGTTACACCTTCTTTTTTAGCTTTAATAGATATAGCTACTCCATGCTCATCACTACCACAAATAAAAGCAACATCTTTCTTTTGAGCGCGCAAATAACGACTGTAAATATCTGCTGGCACATAGACACCAGCTAAGTGCCCTATGTGTATAGGTCCATTAGTGTAAGGGAGTGCAGCAGTAATTGTATATCGTTTTGCAGAAAGAGCCATAGTGTAATTTTCAACAAAAATAAGTCTTTTTTCTCTTGCAGTTTACTATTTTGTAAAAGCCAACCAAATTTTATTATGAGTGAATCCTATACTTTCGGTCAAGTTGCTGAGCAAAAAGCAGTCAATTATATAAAAGAGATGATTTATATCGTCTTAGAACAGAATTATAGATATCGAAAAGCTGGAATTGATATCATAGCCTAAAAGAATAATTTTATTGTTTGCATCGAAGTTTAAGCACGATCTTCTTCTTATTTTGGAATGCCAGAATCTTTTTTAAGTCGCAAAAAAATTGATTTATTGGTTATGGCTATGGATGCTTATGCTCAACAAATAACTTAAATCTCGAATTTCGCTCTGATATCATTACTTATTTGGTTGAAAATGGAATATGGACAAGAGATCATGTTAATGAAGCATTTTATCCTTTTTAAACATTTTTATATTAAATAAAAATGTTATAAATAAAACATATTGTTTTTATTTTTATATTTTAGCAATTAATTTAACGGTATATACAAAATGAAAACCATTGCCTCTGTAGTTGAAGACTACATTAAAACGAAGCCTTTTTTGTCTACAGCACTTTCTCAAGGGATTATTAATTTAACTTCTTTGTCAAGGCAAATTCAACCAGAAATTGAAACTATTTTACAAAAGGAAGCAAGAAGTGGAGCTATAGTAATGGCCTTAAAGAGAATTTCGGATAACATGGAATTCTTATCTACTCACAAAATAGTTAAGGTTTTGAAAGGTATTGGAGACATTACAGTTCGATCTTCTTTAAGTGATTATAGCTTTAAAATTTCAGACACTTTGCTTAGTGCTCAGGCTTCATTTTTAGCTCAAGTTAACGACAACAAAGAAGCGTTTTATACTTCTTCTAGAGGAGTTTCTGAATCTAACATCGTTATAAGTAACAACATGAGTCATTTGGTAGACGTTTATTTTAAAAACGAAATATTACTTGAAAAATCAGAAGATTTATCTTCGGTAACGATTAAGCTACCTAATGAAAATGTTGATATTCCAGGGATATATTACTTTATTTTCCAGCGTTTGTCATGGGAAGGAGTCAACATCCGTCAGGTGATATCAACCTCAAATGAGTTTACAATCCTAGTAGACGAAGATGCTGTTAATACGGCTTTTAAAGTAATTAAGGATTTGAAACTACTCTAAATTTGGAAGCACCGCAAGCGCCTGCTCAACACTTTTAATATCTTTAAATGCTAATCTTAGGCGAAGTCCAGATTTGGTTTGCTTTTCCTTAATGCTTACTTTATTTGCATTTTTTTGCACCCAGAGCAAAAGCTGATTGAAGCGTTCACTTTGATAAAATGGACTTTCCTGATCAGCAATAAAATAGCCAATGCATTGATTTTTCTTGAGTAAGATTCTGTCTATTCCTAAGTGAGCCGCTTTCCATTTCAATCGGACGCTGTTTAAAAGGACTTCTGCTTCAAAAGGTAAAGGGCCAAAGCGGTCTTCTATTTCTTTTTGAAACTGAGCCAATTCTGTTTCCTCTTTTAGTGAACCTAAGCGGTTATAGAGCGTTAATCGTTCACTGACAATATTGATATAATGGTCTGGAAAAAGAACTTCTAAATCCGTATCAATTTGAATTTCTTTGACATAATTTTTTGTACCTATTTCTTCTTGATTACTATAAAGTGACTTGAATTCATTTTCTTTCAATTCCTCAATAGCCTCTTTTAGAATTTTCTGATAGGTTTCAAAACCAATATCGTTTATAAAGCCACTTTGTTCACCCCCTAACAAATCTCCAGCTCCTCTAATCTCGAGATCCTTCATTGCGATTTGGATTCCCGACCCTAGTGCTGCAAATTGTTCTATGGCTTGAATCCTTTTTTGTGCATCACTTGATATGGCACTAAAAGGAGGTGTAATGAAATAACAGAAAGCTTTTTTATTACTCCTCCCAACTCTTCCTCGCATTTGATGCAAATCACTAAGACCAAAGTTTTGCGCATTGTTAATGAAAATAGTATTGGCATTAGGAACGTCTAATCCGTTTTCAATGATTGTAGTAGCAACAAGAATATCAAATCCTCCATCCATAAACTGGAGTAAATTTGTTTCAAGTTTTTTCCCATCCATTTGCCCGTGTCCAATTCGGATTCGAGCGTCTGGAATAAGCCGCTGCAACATGCCGGCAACTTCCGTAATGTTTTCTACTCGATTATGAATATAGTACACTTGCCCCCCTCGCTTAATTTCATACGAAATACTATCGCGAATTATTTCTTCATTAAAGCGAATTACTTCACTTTCTATAGGATATCTATTGGGAGGAGCAGTAGCGATTACAGACATATCTCGAGCTGCCATAAGGCTAAACTGAAGGGTCCTGGGTATCGGTGTTGCTGTGAGAGTTAAAACATCTACATTAGTCTTAAGGGCTCTAAGCTTTTCTTTAACAGCAACTCCAAACTTTTGTTCTTCATCTACAATTAAAAGACCCAAATCTTTAAACTCAACACTCTTTCCTACCAGTTGATGAGTTCCAATGATGATGTCAATTTTTCCACTTTTAAGATCTTCAATTATTTGTTTTTTGTCTTTTGATGATCTAAAGCGATTCAAGTAATCAACTCGAACAGGGAGCTTTTCTAAACGCTTACTGAAATTCTTAAAATGTTGAAATGCTAATATTGTTGTAGGAACTAGTACAGCAACTTGTTTGCTGTTATCAACCGCCTTAAATGCAGCTCGAATAGCAACTTCTGTTTTTCCAAAACCTACATCGCCACATACTAAGCGATCCATTGGTTGCTCACTTTCCATGTCCTTTTTAACATCTGCAGTAGCGGTGCTTTGATCTGGCGTATCTTCAAATATAAAAGAAGCTTCCAATTCATGCTGTAAATAGCTATCCGGATCACAGGCATAACCAATCTTTTGACGTCTTTTGGCGTAAAGTTCGATTAAGTTAAAGGCAATTTGTTTTACCCTAGTTTTTGTCTTTTGCTTTAAACTTTTCCATGCAGTTGATCCTAGTTTATAAATTTTAGGAACCTTTCCGTCTTTTCCATTGAAACGAGATATTTTATGGAGCGAATGAATACTGAGGTATAATATGTCGCGATCGGCATACACCAGCTTTATTGCCTCTTGTTGATTCCCTTCAACGTCAATTTTTTGAAGCCCTCCAAACCTTCCAATCCCATGATCAATATGGGTTACAAAATCACCAACTTCAAGATGCGTTAGCTCTTTTAGAGTAAGTGCTTCTTTTTTGGCTTTGGTTGTTTTTAGTTGGTATTTGTGGTAACGTTCAAAAATTTGATGGTCGGTAAAACAAGCAATTTTTGCATCAACATCTTCAAACCCCTCAAATAAAGGAGTCACAATTATTTTGTAATGAACGGTATTTTCACCTTCTTCGAATATATCTTTAAAGCGTTGAGCTTGTTGCACGCTGGCGCAACATATAAAGTTCTGATACCCTTTTTGGTGATTGTCGTTCAAGTAGTTTATAAGCCTATCGAACTGGCGATTAAATGCCGGTTGGGGACTCTGTTTGAAGAAAATATCTTTTTGTTTAGGCAGGTCTGAGCTTTTGGTTAAACTAACCGTGTTTAACATAGAAGCAGTAGCCGTAAAATTGTCTTTAGATGTAAATAAAATATCAGGAGACAAATGCTTAGTTTCTGTGTCCAATGCCCCGAAACTACATAGAGCTTCTTGATAAAATCGATCTAATTTTGAAGCAATAAAATCAAAATTTTGAGTCACTAAAATTCCTTTTGGAGCGATTACTTCAATTAAACTTTTTCTTTTGGCTCGAGTAAATTCTTCCGAAGTATTTGGGAGTAATTGTATTTTATTGAGAGTGCTTATAGACAGCTGTGTAGCGACATCAAAACTCCGAAGACTTTCTACCTGGTTGTCATAAAATTCAATTCTGTAGGGATGCTGATTTGAGAAAGAGAAAACATCAATGATTCCTCCTCGTACAGAAAAATCTCCTGGTTGAGTTACAAAATCTACACGTTCAAAATTATATTCAAAAAGCATTTCATTCACAAAATCAAGCGAAAGAGAACTGTCTTTTATTACTTCGAGTGTATTCTTTTTTAGTGTAGCCTGAGAAACTACTTTTTCAAATATTGCTTGAGGATAACTAATAATCAGTTTAGGTTTTTTGGAGCCTCCTAATTTTGTTAAAACTTCGGAGCGAAGTAATACGTTAGCATTGTCTGTTGTTTCGGTTTGATATGGTTTTCGGTAACTGGAAGGAAAAAAAAGAACATTTTTATCTCCAAAAATACGTTCAAAATCGTTGAGTTGATAAGCAGCTTTTTCTCGATCTTCACAAATGAAAAGCATTGTTTCCCCTACCCTTTCAAAGCAGTTTGCGAGTATAAAACTAATTCCAGACCCTACACTTCCTTTTAAATAAAGACATGCGCTATCCTTTAAAAGTTGCTCTTCGAGCGCTTTTTGTTTTTTAGTATCCGAAAAGGAATTAATAAGAAACTCGATCCCTATATTTTTGGTAAATATAAGTTCATTTTTTTCTTTTCAGACCATCTAAACAGATTTTAACGTCTTATTCCAAGAGCATTTTTCAAAACGTTAATTCTTTTTTCAAATACGTTAATAACTCCCTTTAAATCCTTTTCCGTTCCCGGATTGAATTTCCTATTTTCGTTTGCATGTACATCATATTCGATACCGAGACTACTGGACTTCCAAAGCGCTGGAAAGCACCCTTAACTGATTCTGAAAATTGGCCTAGGTGTATTCAAATTGCATGGCAAATTCACGACCAAAGTGGGGAACTGATGTCTCACGAAGATTATTTGATCCAGCCCGAAGGATTTACAGTTCCATACGATGCAGAGAAAATTCATGGTATTTCGACCGAACTCGCAGAAAAACAAGGATTGCCATTAAGTGAAGTATTGAATCTTTTCAAAATAGCTATAGGTCAAGCTGAATATGTTGGAGGTCACAACGTTTCTTTTGATTTGAATATTATGGGTGCTGAATTTTTCCGTTTAGGAGATTCAAATCCTTTGGAGGGTACTCGAGTTATAGACACCTGCACTGAAGAGACAGCAACTTTGTGTCAGCTTCCTGGAGGAAGAGGAGGGAAATTTAAGCTCCCAACATTAACCGAACTCTATAAACATTTATTTAAAACAGGTTTTGGAGAAGCACATAACGCCACTGCTGATGTAGAAGCAACGACACGTTGTTTTTTAGAATTATTAAGAAATGGGCAACTAAACCCACCTGCCTTACAAGACAAAAAGGAACAGGTTGTTAAGCTTCAAGAGGCACAAACCAAGACAATCGGGTTGATTGGTTTGAAGCACTTAAATTTGAAAAAAGCTTCAGAAGCCCTAGTTAAAAATGAAGGAGTTGAGCCAGCAGCGCCTAATTCATTAGAAGTATCAAGCGAGCTAGAAGCTTCACCCTTTGTGCATTTGCACAACCACTCCCAATTTTCTGTACTTCAAGCCACATCTAAAATGAGCCAAATGGTAGAGCTTGCAGTTGAACATCAAATGCCGGCGATTGCAATAACGGATCATGCCAATTTAATGGGCGCATTCCATTTCATAAAAGCAGTTGGTAATCACAACAAAGATGCTTTAACAGAAGCACAAATAAAGCCTATTGTTGGTTGTGAATTTTACGTTTGTGAAGACCATAAAGACAAGGCAAGAAGAGATGATGGTTATCAAATAGTATTTCTTGCTAAAAATAAAAAGGGGTATCACAACTTGGTGAAAATGAGTTCAATTGCTTATGTAGATGGCTTTTACTATGTACCTAGAATCGACCGTGAGATAGTCGAGAAGTATAAGGATGACTTAATTGTTTTAACAGGAAACCTCTATGGTGAAGTTCCTTCAAAAATATTAAATATTGGAAACCGCCAAGCAGAAGAAGCATTACAATGGTGGCACAAAAAATTTGGAGATGACCTATATGTAGAACTGATGCGTCATGGTCAAGAAGACGAAAAACGAGCAAATGATGTGATGGTTTCCTTAGCAAGACAATACCAAATCCCATTAATTGCCACTAACAACACTTACTATGCTTCCAAAGAAGAAGCAAACGCCCACGATATTTTACTGTGTTTAAAGGAGGGTGAAAAACAAGCAACCCCTATTGGAAGAGGGCGTGGTTTTAGATACGGTTTTCCAAACCAAGAATATTACATTAAGTCACCAAACGAAATGAAATCGTTGTTCAAAGATTTGCCAGAAGCAATTTTGAACATTGAAAAACTAACAGATAAAATAGAGCCTTTTGAACTTGCGAGAGAAGTTTTGCTTCCTAAGTTCGATATTCCAGAATCTTTTTTGGTAGAAGAAGACCCAGATGGAAAATTAGGTGAGAATAAGTACCTCCGTCATTTGACATATGAAGGAGCAAAAAAAAGATACGGAACACTATCAGATGAAATTACGGAACGCATTGATTTTGAATTAAGCGTTATTGCAAATACCGGTTATCCGGGTTATTTTCTGATTGTACAAGATTTAATTGCAGCAGCACGAGGCATGGATGTTTCGGTAGGTCCAGGCCGAGGATCAGCCGCTGGTTCTGTTGTAGCTTATTGCTTGTGGATTGTAAATTTAGACCCCATAAAGTACAACCTGCTTTTTGAGCGTTTTCTTAATCCTGACCGTGTAAGTATGCCCGATATTGATATTGATTTTGATGACGAGGGGCGTGGGAAAGTAATGGACTATGTAATTGATAAGTACGGTTCAAATCAAGTCGCTCAGATTATTACTTACGGAACTATGGCCGCAAAATCTTCAATCCGAGATACGGCACGTGTTCTCGATTTGGCATTGAACGAAGCCGATCGTATTTCAAAGTTATTGCCCAACATTAAACTGTCTAAGATTTTTAGTCTTTCAGAAAAAGAGCTAAAAAAAGTTTTACGAGCAGATGAATTTTTAAAAGTAAAAGAATTCCTTGCCCTTTCTGAGGAGGCTAGTTTGTCTGGCGAAACCATACAGCAGGCGAAAGTGCTAGAAGGTTCGTTAAGGAATACTGGAACTCATGCATGTGGTGTGATTATCACCCCAGATGACATCACCAAGTTCGTTCCAGTTGCAACAGCTAAAGATTCAGATTTATTTGTAACTCAATTTGATAACTCGGTAGTAGAAGATGCGGGTTTATTGAAAATGGATTTTCTTGGATTAAAAACCTTGACTCTAATTAAAGACACCGTCAAATTAGTAAAATATAAACACGACATAAGTCTTGATCCAGATACTTTCCCTCTAGACGATGTCAAAACATATGAGCTTTTTCAACGAGGTGATACGGTTGGTATTTTTCAATATGAATCTGCAGGAATGCAGAAGTATTTAAAAGACTTAAAGCCAACTGTTTTCGCAGATTTAATTGCAATGAACGCATTATACCGACCAGGACCTTTAGAATATATCCCAAGTTTTGTAGCGCGAAAAAACGGGAAAGAAGAAATATCGTATGACCTGAACGATATGGAGGAGTACCTTCAAGAAACATACGGAATTACGGTATACCAAGAACAGGTAATGTTGCTCTCTCAAAAATTGGCAGGTTTCACAAAAGGTGAAGCCGACGTTTTGCGAAAAGCAATGGGTAAAAAAATACATTCTTTACTCGCTAAACTAAAACCTCAATTCGTAGAAGGTGGAGCTGCTAAGGGGCACGACGCAGAGAAGTTAGAGAAAATTTGGAAGGATTGGGAGGCCTTTGCTTCCTATGCGTTTAATAAGTCACATTCTACATGTTACGCTTGGATTGGTTATCAAACTGCTTATTTGAAGGCACATTACCCTGCAGAATACATGGCAGCGGTACTGTCGAATAATATGAACGACATTAAGCAGGTAACCTTTTTTATGGAAGAATGCCGACGCATGGGGCTTACTGTTCTGGGTCCTGACGTAAATGAATCTTTTTATAAATTTACTGTAAACGACAAGCAGGCCATTCGATTTGGTATGGGAGCTATTAAAGGAGTAGGTCGTGGTGCGGTCGAATCCATAATAGAGCACCGAAAAGAAACACGATACACCTCTGTTTTTGATTTAACCAAGCGAATTGATCTTCGGGCGGCAAACAAAAAAGCTCTAGAGAACCTTACACTTGCAGGAGGATTAGATTCTTTTGGAAACTGCCACCGAGCACAATATTTTAATCCAGATGGTGATGGGATTTTATTCTTAGAAAAAGCCATTCGTTATGGTGCCAAACATCAAGAAAATTTAAATTCCTCTCAAACTAATTTGTTTGGAGATGATAGTCAGGAGCAAATTCAAGAAATTCAAATTCCAGATTGTGATGCATGGGGAACACTCGAGTTGCTTAAAAAAGAAAAAGAGGTTGTAGGTATTTATATATCAGCACATCCTTTGGATGATTTCAAAAGAGAAATGAAATATTTCTCCTCTGCTACATTTGATGTACTTAGTAATTTGGATCCTTTAGTTAATCGTGAATTGAGCTTTGGAGGAATTATAAACGACGTAGAACATTTGATAACCAAAACAGGAAAAGGGTGGGGTAAATTTACTATTGAGGATTTTTCAGATCAATATGAATTTAGAATCTTTGGGGAAGAGTATTTAAAGTTTAGACACTTTATTCTGCCAAATAATTTTGTTCGTTTGCGTATCCGTGTGGCTGAAGGATGGCGAAACAGAGAAACAGGACAATTGGGACAGCCTAGAATTCAGTTTAATAGTTTCGAAATGCTTCACGACACCCTAAAAACAAACATAAAAAAAATCACCCTAATGCTTGAGGTTAATCAGCTTAATGAAGCGGGTATTTTGGATTTAAAAAACACGGTACTTTCTTTTAAAGGTGATAAAGGATTTTACATTGACCTTTTTGACACGGAAGAAAAAATTAAATTAACTCTTCCGAGCAGGAAGCAGCGGGTAGAAGTTTCTAACGAGCTTCTCAGTACACTTGAAGAAAAAAACATACACTACCGAATCAACTAAATAAATCGAGATTAATAATTTAAGTATAAGAAAATCAGATACCAAGAGTGGTCTTAGGCAAAAAAAAAAGATACATTTGTAAAAAATAAAATAATAACATTATGGCAATAGAAATAACTGACGCAAACTTCGATGAAATTGTATTAAAATCATCACAACCTGTATTGGTTGACTTTTGGGCTGCTTGGTGTGGTCCTTGCCGCATGGTAGGTCCTATTATAGAAGAGGTTAGCACAGACTTTGAAGGAAGAGCCGTTGTTGGAAAACTTGATGTAGATACCAATCAGGAGTTTGCAGCAAAATACGGTGTTAGAAATATTCCAACGGTTTTGGTATTTAAAGACGGCGAAATTGTAGATCGTAAAGTAGGCGTATCCCCTAAAGCAGCTTACGCAGAAGCACTTGAGGCTCTAGTGTAATTACAGATTATATTTATTTGTGTTTTTAGCATCTTTTTATTTGAGATAAAGAAAAATGCAATGTATATTTGCAACCGTTAAAAGAGGTCTGGTAGTTCAGCTGGTTAGAATACCTGCCTGTCACGCAGGGGGTCGCGGGTTCGAGTCCCGTCCAGACCGCAACCACTTCGAAATTTATAACTCCTTGATTTTCAAGGAGTTATTTTTTTAGGTGGTTCGAATCCCTCCCTATTTTTAATAATATTATGTAATTAAATAGTAACCAGTGGGTTATACTGATTTTAGATAAGAGAAGAAATTAAAGTGTGTTATAATTCCTTGAAATTAATCTCTGGAATCAATTCTTTGTATCTAGGTATTTACCTGAGTCTTGAAGAATTTTATTTGTAACCTCTTCACTGAAATGGTTCATAAGAGACTCATTTCCTTCATCTCCCCAAACATGGGACATTAAATCATAAATTTCATCTCCTGATAGGTATAACTTTTCATTCAGATAGTCAATAAAATTATTTATGTCTTCTGTTTTATTTACTTCTAAATAAACAACAAATTCATCACCTTCATCTTGAATACTTATATTGTGTGGATATCTGTTAAAAACATCTATTAAACTCTTATCTGTACAAAAAAAATATACATGTGGTTTATCCATAATTCAATTTTTTATAAATCAAATATACTAATTTATAACACAGGTAAAATCGTATAACACGAAGTAACATAAAAACCAACAATTTTATAATACATCGTATACTTTATTTTTTGATTAATTCATGTTTGAAACCATTTTTAGAACACACCTCTATAAATCGTTGAACACAAAGGGTTCATTGAGAACACAGAGTGTTCTAAAATCAACATATTTAGAACACATGGTGTACTAAGGTGTTTCTTAAAAATCTGATTATCAGTAGGGTTACGTTAGGGTTCGAGTCCCGTCCAGACCGCAACCACTTCGAAATTTATAACTCCTTGAAAATCAAGGAGTTATTTTTTTAGGTGGTTCGAATCCCTCCCTATTTTAAATAATATCATGTAATTATGTATAAATCAGTAGATTATACTGATTTTAGATAAGGGAAGAAATTTAAGTGTATTATAATTCCTACCAATCTTCTTGATATAAAATAACTTTTTCCATTTCAATATTGTAGTTCATGTCTTCTTCAATTTTAATATTGTTATCATCTATGTCAAAACATATTATACCAATACAGTCGTAGTTATCCTCAAAATCAGTGTCTCCTAAATGATTTTGTCCTTGATTTGGAGATATAAAACTTACTTCTCCTCCATTTTCTTCAATCCAATCATACATTCCATCCTCATCTTCATCAATAATTGATCTAATTAATGATCTATATAGTTTTGGGGAAATATCATGTTCATTAGAAAATTTATCTAAAAATTGATTATTAATAGTATCAAAAATATCTTCACTATGAATTTCTTCTTTTTGAAAACTAGATGAAACAATAAATTTCATTTCATCATAATCCGATTTGATTAGAATCATAGTATCAGGAATGATATTATCATAAATATCAGAATTGTTAATTTTTACTAATTGTAAAATTTGAGTTTTCATAATTTAATTTTTTATAATCTTAATTTACAAAATTACAATAAAAATAAAAATTATATTTATCTTATTTGAACCGATTATTAGTACACATCTCTGAAAATCGTTTACACATAAGGGTTTAAGTTTAATCAGAGTGTACAAAAATCAACAAATTTAGTACACATGGTGTACTAAGTTGTTTCACAAAAGGTTGGTTATCAGTAGGGTTACGTTAGGGTTCGAGTCCCGTCCAGACCGCAACCACTTCGAAATTTATAACTCCTTGATTTTCAAGGAGTTATTTTTTTAGGTGGTTCGAATCCCTCCCTATTTTTAATAATATTATGTAATTAAATAGTAACCAGTAGGTTATACTGATTTTAGATAAGTGAAGAAATTAAAGTGTGTTATAAATTAACCTTGAAAACAATTTGATTATTTTACTTTGTGGGAGTCAAATAAAACATCCCCTAAGATATTTTCTATTTCATCAATTGAAATGTCTGAGTTAAACATACCAATTCTTCCTACTTCCCCTTTATCTTCAATAAAACCACATTTAGTGTCACAATATCCTACGGAAGTCATTTCAAAATCAGTTTCTAGTTTAGAAACTCTGTGATCATAATCTGTATGGTCAGGATCAAGGATAAGAACATATCCACTAAAATCAGATTCCATATCGTATTCTTCACCGAGTTCTTCAATTGTTGAAGATCCTTCTAAAAATTCATCTTTTTGTAGTTCAAAAGTTTTTTTACAAATATCACTCATAATTCAATTTTTTATAACCCTAATTTACAAAATTATAACACAGGTAAAATTGTATAACACAAAGTAACATAAAAACCAACAATTTTATAACACACCGTGTTATAAGGTAGGATGTCAAAACACTGGTCTACAGGTAGTTAAAGGATTAGTTCGAATCCCTCCCTATTTTTAATAATATTATATAATTATATAGAAATCAGAAGGTTATACTGATTTTTGAAAAGAGAAGTAATTAAAGTGTGTTATAAATTAACAACAGTTTATATCTTATTTACCTAAAATATAATTTTCAGACTCTAACATAATTTTATCAGTGGTTTCTTCATCTAACATTTCACCAAGAGTATCATGACCATTATCCCAAATTTCATGGATAATATCATAAAGATCGTTACCACTCATACCAAGTCTTTCCTTTAGAAAGTCAGTAAAATTATTTATATCCTCTGTTTTATTAACAAATAAAATCACATTCCATTCATCTTCCTCGTCATAAATTTCATATTTATCAGATTCATATTTATGAATCTCATTAATTATTGATTTTTTATCGGTATAAAAGTCTACAAAAGGTTTGTCCATAATTCAATTTTTTATAAATCAAATATACTAATTTATAACACAGGTAAAATCGTATAACACGAAGTAACATAAAAACCAACAATTTTATAATACATCGTATACTTTATTTTTTGATTAATTCATGTTTGAAACCATTTTTAGAACACACCTCTATAAATCGTTGAACACAAAGGGTTCATTGAGAACACAGAGTGTTCTAAAATCAACATATTTAGAACACATGGTGTACTAAGGTGTTTCTTAAAAATCTGATTATCAGTAGGGTTACGTTAGGGTTCGAGTCCCGTCCAGACCGCAA
>Ga0209632_10003919_pt1 | contig 13393 bp, 18 predicted proteins | sample COG_10_FD_184754 | JGI IMG/M metagenome (GOLD analysis project Ga0209632, IMG submission 184754) | Pelagic Microbial community sample from North Sea - COGITO 998_met_10 (SPAdes) (version 2) | ecosystem: Environmental > Aquatic > Marine > Neritic zone/Coastal water | place: Helgoland, sampling...
TTACTACTTTCGTTTCTAATTCAACATCAGTCATTGATTCCTTTCCTTTTCCAAATAATGACTCTATTTCGCTTTGAAATAAATAATAAACTAACCACAATAGGAACGCTATTAATAAACCATGACGTATTGTTTGTACATTGGGTTTGGAGGTAATATTTTGTAAAGATAGGAGTTTTAGTTTACCTAAATATTTCGGTTCTAGTGTGAATGTTAATAATATAACAAATGTAATCAAAGTATAAATCATTTCCCTTAAAATATTTAGACATAATAATAATGATAAAATTGAATTAAAAAGTTCTCATAAAATATATAACAAAGTAAAAAATGATCATTCCTGTTAAATGTTTCACATGCGGACACGTTTTAGCCGATAAATATCGGTATTATCAAGATGAAGTTCGACGAATTAAAATTCAACAAGGACAAAACACTCAAAAAGTGGTATATTTAACCAAAGATAATATTGATAAAACTCCCGAAGGCACAGTTTTGGACAATTTACGTTTAACCAATGTTTGCTGCCGTCGCCATATGTTGACACATGTGGATGTTGAATAATTATATAAAAAACTTAATGTTTGCATAATATATATTTATGCCAAAATTAACAAAAAAACATCACAATAAAAGAAAAACAAAGCAAAAAAAGGGTAAACGTGGGCGCAGTACAAAAAGAATTTATAAAAAAATGAAGGGTGGGGTTTCATTTAACCCTGTTTTTCATGCTGGCAGTTTACCTTCCAATACTTATTATGAGTTGAATAAATACGAACCAGATTTACAACGGTCACCGGAATTGGTTGACGCGCGTTTATTACCTACAATGAAAGGAGGAAAAAAAAGACGCAAATCCAAAAGAAAACGTAGAATGAAAGGAGGTTCTTTAATAGGAACAGATTTATTGACTGGCAGTAATACATCGGATACGAATAATGTTCTCGCGTTTGGAACAACGGGTGGAACGCAATATATGTTAAATGAACTAAAGACGGACCCAGTAGAAACTGGACCATATTTAAGTTCGAGAACAGATGTTGATCCGAATTTAGCATAAATTTGGATAATAAATAATAATGTTTACTTATTATATAAGTCATGGCTATTACTGGACTGCGAAAATTGTGTACTCCTTCTTATGTATATTTAGTAATTTCTTCAATTGCGTTAATTGTCATGTTATACCAAAATATGGGTAATGTGAACACTTATTGTTTAGGTGATTATAGTTGCTCCGTGTCAAGCACAGCAATGATTTTTATCATTAAGGCAGTTTATATTCTATTTTGGACATGGGTATTAAACCTTATGTGTAAAGCAAACGCAACAGGTATTGCTTGGTTAGTTTTACTTCTTCCGGTAATTATCATGTTTATTTTAATTGGTGCTATGATGATTTCTAGTTAAGCATTTTTATAAAATGATGTTATTTCATCTTTTTATAGGTTGTCGTAAAATTGATTTAAATATAATGAAAAGTTATAATAGTATATTTAAAAACCATGGAACCCATGTTGAAAAATTTTTCCGAAGACCAGGATGTATTGAAGTTTACATTACATAATATTGAAGTTTGCTTCGCGAACGCTATTCGACGCACCATTTTGTCTGATATTCCATGCGTTGCGATACGCACTGAAAATAATGAAATCAACCAGTGTCATATTAAGGTAAATACGAGTCGTCTTCATAATGAAATACTGAAACAGAGATTAAGTTGTATTCCTATTCATAGCACTGTATTACGCGATAGTGAAAGTGAAAAAGGTTTGCCTGAAAATTATTCTCTTGTAGTAGACGTTGAAAATACGAGTGATAATGTGATATATGTTACTACAGAGGATTTTCGACTTCGTGATAATACTAATGGTTCAGTTTTATCCAAAGAGGAAATGGATAAGTTGTTTCCTGGACTTTTCCCAAAAAATACATTGACGCAAAGTTATATCGATTTTGCCCGATTGAGACCAAAGGTGGGTAATGATATTCGCGGTGAACATTTGTCGTTGGTTGCCGATTTTAGTGTTGCATCCGCAAAAGACGACAGTATGTTTAACGTGGTTTCTAAATGTGCTTATGGTAATACTATGGATCCAACTAAAGCATCCTCCGTTTGGGATTTACAAGAAGAAAAACTACGTAAAGATGGAGAAAGTGAACATGATATTAAATTTCAAAAGGAGAATTTCCGTATATTGGACGCACAACGTCATTTTGAACCAAATAGTTTTGATTTTGTTATTCAGACACTGGGTGTTTATGACAATAAGGATTTGGTTAGAAAAGCGTGCGCGATTATTCAGGGTAAACTTATTGATATTGTTCAGATCATTGACAGTGCCGAAATGCCCATTCTAACCGGGGAAACCACAATGGAAAATTGCTTTGATATTCATTTGGAAAATGAGGATTATACAGTGGGAAAAATATTAGAATATGTTATTTATACCAAATTTTATCAAGGGGATAAAACACTCAACTTCTGTGGTTTTAAGAAATTTCATCCTCATGACACTGAATCTGTAATTCGTGTGGCATTTACTAGAAAGAGCGACAAAACAGTTGTGAATCGTTATTTGCGAGAAGCATGTGTAGATGCTCAGCAAGTATGTAAAGACATTTATCAATTGTTTAAATAAATATAAAAATAGATATGTATGTTTAGTTATGTTCCGTTTTTTATTTTGCTGTTTTCCATGGAATCATAAATTATATAATGTTAAACCCGAAGAGATGAAACCATTTGTTCCTAATTTTAAAGAATGTAAGGTAATTAGTGTTTATGACGGCGATACAATCACAGTTGCAGCGTTTCTAAATAAAGATCCACAATGTTATAAATTTAAAGTTCGATTAAATGGAATTGATAGTCCCGAAATGCGGGGGTCTTCGCCTAATGAAAAACAGCATGCTATACAGTCTCGCGATGCTTTAAAGGAAAAAATTATGGATAAAATTATAACATTGGATATAAGTGGTCTGGAAAAATATGGTCGGGTTTTGGCAACTATTTATTATAATGGTGAAAATGTGAATGAATGGTTGTTACAAAATAAATATGCGATCCCATATGATGGTGGGACCAAGAAACGCGATCCTACGTGGGATAATGAATGCGTTTCGAAAGACACAAATAAAGTATAAACGTAATTATATGGAAATTCGAGATAGTAGAACCGTAGACGGTAAGGGATTGTTTGTTACAAGTAATTTTAAAAAAGGGGATATTGTGTTTGAATTAAAGGGGGAAATCTTTGATCATCCCACACGAGAATCTATTCACATTGGAAACAATGAACATATTTACGATGATTATGGTATTTTTATTAATCATTCTTTTGAACCGAGTGTGTGTATACAACAAACAAATGTTGTCGCATTACATGATATCGAAAGTGGAGGTGAAATTACTTTCAATTATAATGATAGTGAAATCAAGATGTCTAATGTATTTTATGTAGGGGATCAAAAAGTTTGCGGAAAGCAACAATAAGTTTTTTTGTAAAAATCATTGATTATATTTAATGATTTTTATTTCAATTGTTTAATAATTCATTATTTTTGAAATTTTCTCTGAATCGAGTGAAGCACTTCCGACAAGAACCCCATTTACATTTTTAATATTTAAAATATCAGAACTATTTTCGGAACTTACACTTCCACCATATTGAATACATATATTTTGTGCGATTGTTTCTGAATAGTGTGTTTTAAACCAATTTCGAATATAATTGTGAATATCTTCTATTATTTCTAACGTAGGAGTTAATCCTGTTCCGATTGCCCATATAGGTTCATACGCAATAATCACATTGTCGAATTGACTTTCATTACAATTTAATAAACACTCACCTAGTTGTTTAGCACATACTTCTTTGTTTTGACCTTTTTCATATTCGGTTTTGTTTTCACCAATACATAAAATACATTGTAACCCCGAATCGAGTATTTGTTTCACCTTTTTGTTTACAATTTTATTTGTATCATTACAAAATTGTCTTCTTTCACTATGACCAGCTAAAACATAACAGCATCCTAATGATTTTAACATACTTGTTGATACAGAACCTGTATACGGTCCAAATAATTCACCGTGGCAATCTTGAGCACCAAGTAATATATTCGTATCTTTTATCAATGTTGAAACACAATATAAAAAAGGAAAGGGCACAATTAGTAAAAGTTTTGTGTTTTTGGTCATATTTTCCGACGATTGAATAATTTTTTTGGTCAGTTCTATTGCGTCTTCTATAGTAGTTGGATACATTTTCCAATTACACGCAATTAGTATTTCATTGATCATATATACTATGTAATTATTATATGTCCGGCAATATTTAGTTGTTTATATCTATGTTTTTTAAACAAATATAATAAAAATATAAAATTGAATTGATATGTTTCATTATATTTACTGGAACGAAGTATAAATATGGAAAAACGATTGAATACCAAAGTAGAAACGTATATTACGTCTTTTAAAAATGACATACGAAACAAAATCATTTCACTAAAATTAAATGAAAATAGTGAAGCAGGTGCTTTACTAGAATATATATATGACTATGACCGTTTAACACTGGAAAAGAATGATTTTGTTAAACGTAAACGTGTAAAAAATTCTATACCTGAAAATAATCGTTGCTTAGCAAAGCGCGCAAACGGAGAACAATGTACACGACGGCGTAAAGATGCTGAATTCTGCGGAACACATTCGAAAGGTACACCTCATGGTCTTATTGCCGCAAATGAAGAGCAACATTCACAACAACATTCGATCGAAGTATACGCACAGAATATTAAAGGTATTGTATATTATATCGATAAGCATCATAATGTCTATAATACGGAGGAAATCATGTCAAATAAGCAAAATCCGAGCGTTGTAGCAAAATGGGAAAAGGATGGAGATTTGTATACTATCCCGTCTTTAGGAATTTGATTGCACCTTTCGTAAAATTGTTTCCTTGACACTTTCTTCTCTATTGGAAAGAATAAAATTATTTAACTCATTTGCTTTATTTGGATCTCCATTGTAATATTGAGATAGTATGTTTAGAAGCATTTTTTTTGAAATTGGTTTCTTGGTTTTTCGTGTTTTATATTCTAATTTTCCATCTTTTAGATCAAAACTATCTATTTCCTTTTCTTTCATTGATTCTAATAAATTATTTGAAATCGAATCCTTCCTTTTTTTTCGATTGTTTAATTCATCTTTTAATGTTCTCATCTCATTATCTAATTTTACCCACTCTTTTACAGAATTTATAATCCCTTCATTTATTTCCATATAAAAGACAATATGTTTTATCTTTTATATTCTATTTAATAGTTTTTTTTAGTTATTAAATATATACATATGTATTTATTGAATAATAGAAAGAGCGGTAGATATAACTATAGACAACCCGCAAAACAACAAAGTGTTATGATGCCAATTCAACATGTTCCTGGTTTATTGAAAAAGGAAAGTGAAATAGTTATACCGAAACCACGTGTCAAAGAAATGTTATGGGGAGAACCTACCTGGTTATTATTTCACACATTAGCTGAAAAAATAAAAGAAGATGAATTTCCAAAAATACGCAAGGAACTCTTGGAAAATATTATGAAAATATGTAACAATTTACCATGCCCCACATGTGCCCAACACGCGACGCGTTACATGAATGGTGTAAATTTTAATAATATACAATCAAAGGAACAATTGAAGTTATTTTTATTTGCTTTTCATAATGAAGTAAATCGTCGCAAAGATTACGAAAAGTTCAATGTTAATGATTTAACAAAATATAGTACTGCAGTCACCGTAAATGTAGTTCGTAATTTCTTCCATCATTTCTCGAAACGGAGTTATAATGTTCGTATGGCGATTGACAATGCTCATCGTCATAAAATGTTAAAGGAGTTACGTGTTTGGTTAGAGAATCACGCATACAGTTTTTATGAATAAAATTATATTATATTGTAAAGTTATAATATAATGTCGAAATTTCCTATTGAATATTGGTATGACCCAAATCACACTGGAACATTACGCGTTTTAGATCCTAATACAAAAACTATATATGGAAGCGATCCCAAAGAACTTCGATGGAAGGTTTTGTTTGATCATAAAAATGATCATACTTTAGTAGTGGATTTTAAGACAAAACACAAACATCATGGTCGTACAATTTTAGAGACAACTTATAAAAATATGCGCAATGAATTACATTGGTCAGATGGTAATGTTTGGAGACGCATTCGATTAGACCCTTCGATTGTCTTGGACTACTACGAAAAACATTAAATATCTTATTTTAAAATTACTAAGATATTTACTTCTTAATTGGTCTACATTTATATAAACTCTTTGTCGGTTTTGAACATACGTCTTTATTACTAATTCCACTCATATATGCTAAATCCGGCGAATTGGTGGAGTCAATAATCATTGCCCATAATGTACCAAATAATGCCGATAATATCAATGATATTAATAAATATTTGGGACTGGAACATATATTAACTGTACTCCACATGATGTCAGAAATAATTAAAATGGGGAATATAATGAATGTAGCAATATTTTGTGTTTGAAGATTATTCACCGAAATAAAGTATCCTAAATATGCGAGTGTATAACCAAAGACTGTTTGACTTAATGGTAATACCGAAATTGGTTGTGAATTTCCTAGTGTTAATTGTGTGCATCGTATTTTAGAATAATCTGTTGGCATTAATCCCTTTGGTGGTGAAAATTTCTTTAGTATATTTCCAAGAAGTACTACTACAATAGAAGTAACTAATAAACCAATCAAATATATAAGACCTTTTAAATCTTGGTTAAATATTGACTGAAGTGTAAAATAACTGACTATAATGAAAGGCGCCAGTCTGAAAAACATGTATAGAATGTTAATAATGTTGAGATCCATTTACAATTTCTTTATATTAGTATTAGAAATTGTAAATCACTAAAGTTTATTTATTACTATTTAACCAAAAATATGTGGGAGAACTTCATCAATATGATCCACCGCATGGAATGTAATTTCATTCATGTCCAAGATATTTTCGTATTTTGTCATAAATTCCTTGAAATCATCCTCATTTTCTACAGGATATAAAATGGTCTTCACACCTGCACGAATACTTCCTATGATTTTAGAATCTAAACCACCAATTGCCGTTATTCTTCCTCGCAGGTTTGTCTCACCTGTCATCGAAATGGTGTTTTTGATAGGTTTGTTGTTTAATAAACTGTAAATTGCAGAAGTAATAGCACCACCAGCAGAAGGTCCATCCTTATTGACAGCACCCTCTGGACAGTGAATATGAATACCCTGGTTTTTAGTCTCCTCAAATTGTTTCATGAGTTCTTTCTGTCTCTCAGGAGGTGTTAGTGACCAAGCAAGAGTTTTGGCAACAGTCATACTCTCTTTCATGACATCACCTTGCATACCTGTGAGTTTCAAGTCCAAGAAATTACTGGCCGGGAAGAAACGGGTTTCAATCGGTATAATACCTCCTTTCCCTAAGGCGTTGGCCCACATACCATTCATTGTTCCAACCATAGGTGTCTTGTGAATCTTCATGTCTTTCACCTTATGGTTCTTTTTCAAGTACTTTGTTCCTAAATCTTCAATACTTATGGTTAGTGGTAGTTCAATAACCTCTTCTTTTTCATTGGCGTCCAAGAGAGTTAAGTTAATTTCACCATATAAGTCGAATAACACCTCCTTCAACTTTCTTACACCCGGTTCCATGGTATACGTCTCAATAATATATTTAATCACATCCTCGGAAAGATTGATTGTATTATCGAAACCCATCTTTTCATTCAATTCCGGTTTGATAAATTTGTCCACAATCACAATCTTATCACTCCAAGAAAGATTATCAAAACGAATGCGATGAATACGATCTAACAAAATGCGATCTATTTGATTAGGATCATTGTATGAAAAGATAAATAGTGCCTTTGACAAATCAAATGGAATACCACTGAAAAAACGATCCTGGAACTCATCGTTTTGTGTTCCATCAATTAAATGGGTCAAAATACCAATAATTTCACGACCTTGCTCGGTTTTACTTACTTTGTCCAACTCATCAATATAAATAATAGGATTCATACATTTACTTTCCATGAGCACATCCACAACTTTCCCCCAGGTTGAATTGACATAAGTATAGTTGTGACCTTCAAGAGTGGAACCATTCGATGAACCACCAAGAGCAATGAATGAAAAGGGACGATGGACACCATTCTCGTCCTCCAGACAACTTGCTAAACCGCGCTTTGCCAATGATGTTTTTCCTACACCAGGAGAGCCTTCGAACCCAAAACAATACCCCTTTTGCTCACCATTAATCCATTGACCCATAATCTTTAGAATCTGACGTTTTGCCTCGTCGTGACCGTAAATACAATCATCCAAATCCTTCTTGATCTTTGTCATAGAAACATCCACATTGTGAAGTTCCTCATTAATGTTTGTCAATTGCTTATTAATATTTAAATTAATATGACTAGGGTTGATAATATTTAATGCTTCGTAAATTTCCTTCTTAAGTTCCTTATCTGTTTTTGCGTTGTCCAAATAACTACGTAGATGCTTTAATAAACCTTCCTTTGTACGATCCTCTTTAGGGACACTATTCACAAAAATATTAATTAGTTGATTTAATGTTGCCTTACTTTTCTTTGCCAATTTACTTTGACATTCCTCTATAGATGTAATTAATGCTTTGTCTTCAATATTGTCAACTGCTGACTTGATCTCGTATAGTGTATATTTATTCTTCTGTGTAACATTGGCATCAATCATATGACTCATATTTTTAAATGTCTCATTTAAAGATCCCATCTTACATAGAATTGGTTCCTTTCTAAATATTCCAAATGGTATTTTGACCAACGCTTCCAAATATTGCTTTGATTTACTTCCCTGGTCGTCAGAACGACTCTTTACCTCCTTTAATTTCATAAGTGCTTTATCCTTGATTTTCTGATCTGCTTTCATTAATAATACCTGCTGCTCCAATGAAATCTTGGATGTATCGCAAGATTCTAACGCGTTTTGAGTAAATTCGATTGTATTGATCATTGTTTCTTTAAAATATTGCTTTAGTTTCCATGGCAATGTTTCATATAAGATTGTTTGTTCAGTAGTATCCGCATTTTCATTGTTCTCACTGGCACCCAATAAATCATACAACATATAAGCAATATATTGAACTTCATTATCGAGATTGTAAATGAGGAGATTTATTAGCATTTTACGTCTAGAATTGGTTTCCATTTCGAAAAATTTCTTGACAATAATTTCAACCTTATTGTTTTTAACATAGTCTACGTCGTTTTTCATGACTTCAAATTTTTTCGCGAAATCAATATTACTAAATATGAGAAGTTCCTTCAATGTTATACTTTCAATCCATCTTTGGACCAAATCTTTATTTGATTCGTGCTCCAATAGAGAGAGTTCAATTTCACTTAAACGAATCTTAACAAACTCGTTATTTTGTAAATACTGAAGAGGAATATCTTTCATTAATCCGGATACACATAATAGTTTTTTATCTTCGCTATTTCGAATAATAGTTCTTAAACCGTAAACTGATTGATGAACGGACGAATACATTGTTGATGGTTCAAAACATTCGATATGACTAGACTTGTCAATCTGAATTGTATGACTTGTTATTTTATTCATGATTTCGTCATCGCTCAATGATACTTCCTTCCATGGCAGATTCTTATATCCAACTGGCACGAGATATTTTTCAATTAAATTTAATTTACTAGTAATGTATAAATTTTTTTTATCGTATGTGTCAATACTCTCATATTTTGTTCCAAACACAACATAGTATATGTCGTTTATGGAATATGTTCCGTACGTTGAAAATACAATAGATAGTTTGTCGAAAATTGTTTGAATAATAGTTAATGTATTGTTCATATCAGATTCCGGTACGGGCATACTTTCTTTGACTTCTTGTGCTGACTGATAAACTGTATGTAAATGATCAGTACATTGACCAATACTACTTTTACTGAAAATATCATATTGCTTACAATATTCTAAAGAAAGGTAAGTTCGCTGAATAATATCAATGACCTGTTCCAACTTTTTGTCAATGAAACCGTTAAATTCATTGTTATTTACCTTTGAAGGCAATTTTAATGCTGTTGTTTGGGGTTTTGTCGACTTAACCATCTGTATAATGTAATAATATATTAAATTAAATTATAACAAATTTTTAAACCATATAAAAATTATTTTCTATATTTTTATATAAACATGGGAATTCCGAGTTATTTCTCGTATATTATTAAGAATTATTCTAATATTATACGTAATTGTAAACAAATAGCAAATGAGTCTGTTCGTTTTCAATACTTATATATGGATTGTAATTCCATTATTTATGATGAATTTCGCAAATTAGAAGAAGAAATTGCTAAAGATATTATTTCTGTTGAAGATTTGGAAAAGGTGTTAATTCAAAACATTATTTCTAAAATAAGTAACTACATTGAATTTGTAAAACCGGAGACTCTTGTTTATATTGCGTTTGATGGCGTGGCACCGTTTGCTAAAATGAATCAACAGCGAAATCGTAGACATAAAAATGGAATTATAAAGCATATTCAGAGTCATATTTCCAAAGATTATAAACCATCTATTTGGAGCACATCAAATATTACTCCAGGAACACCTTTTATGAATGAACTCTCTATGAAAATAAAAAAAGCGTTCTCGAATTTAGAGTCGCATTTCAATGTTAAAAATATTATTGTTTCGGGGTCTGACCAACCTGGTGAAGGCGAACATAAAATGTTTCAGCATATCAGAAACAATAAAAAAAATATAAATGGGAACGCAGTAATATATGGTTTAGATTCAGATCTAATTATGTTGTCACTATTTCATTGCCAATACTTTCAACAAATGTATATTTTTAGAGAAACACCCGAGTTTGGTAAACAACTTATTGAACAATCAAATAACAGCAAGTATATGTTCCTGGATATTCCCAATTTTTCAAAAGCAATCTTAACTGAAATGAATTGTGATGTATATGACCATCATCGATTGTATGATTATATTTTCATGTGCTTCTTTTTAGGGAACGATTTTTTGCCACATTTTCCGTCTTTGAATATCCGAACAAATGGAATTGATATTTTACTTGATCTGTATCGTTCACAGTTAGGAAAACATAAACAACGAACGTTTATATCATCTGATTTACAAATCCAATGGAAATGGGTACATGCTTTTGTAAATGAATTAGCTAAAAATGAACGTAATCGCATAATTAATGAATATGACGTTAAGTCAAAATTTACTAAACGGAATTGGGGTGTCGGTAATGAAAATGATCGTGATTTTTTGGTTCAAAGTGTTCCTGTTATTTATAAACCCGAAGAAAATTATATTTCTCCACAACATAATTATTGGGAAATGCGTTATTACAAATCATTATTTCATGAGAATGTAGATACTCGAGATGTATGTATGAATTATATTGAAGGACTAGAATGGGTGTTTCGATATTATACCGATGATTGTCCGGATTGGAAATGGAACTACCAACATCATTATCCACCATTGTTTAAGGACTTGTGTAAACATATTCCACAAAAAAATGGACATATAATTTCATCAACGTCTATACCATTTTCACCATTTGTACAACTTGCTTATGTTTTGCCCAAAAGTAATCATGGTCTACTACCTCCATACATTGAAGACGTTTTATCTACTACAAATTATTATAATGGTCAAACTAAATACCAATGGGCATTTTGTAGATATTTTTGGGAAGCACACGCAATATTACCCACTATTCCAATGAATGTCTTAGAAAAATGGGACAACGATTGGAAATAAACAAAATTGATTCCTAGTACGTCTTTATTGTTATAGTAAAGACATAACTTATTATGAACGAATTTATAGAACAAGTAACCACATTTACCAGTAAACTAATTGGTTATATACCTCAGATTGTATTTGTATATTTGGCATTGAGCATTACTCATTATATATCCTCAAATCTATATCCCGCCTTGTGTACACCACTCACAATCACCGGGTTTATTATGGCACCATTTATTGTAGTTACACCTCACTGTCAGGGTCTACGATGGATTATTCATTATACCGGTGATCAGATCCGTAACACATGGGTTTGGGTGGGAAGCTATTTAGTATATTCTATTAGTCAGTATATTACACCTTATTTCATAAAAAATGAAAATAAAGATCAGGAAAATCACGATAAGATCGATTAATATATCTCTATGAATATTATTTAATAATTAAGTTGAATTTGATTATTAAATTCTGTATACATTACATATATGACATCAATAAAACAAAAAAACAACAGTTATATTGTACATTTACAAACCAACACGAATATTGATATGGCAAAGGTGTATAACCAGTCATTTTTTTCTATATTTCCTTTGAAAGGGTTGCGCATTTTTAAGGATAATGTTTATCAAGACAAACTACAAGAAGAAACCACCGAAACACCATCTAGAGAAATTGTAGAGACCACATCAGATGATAATGATATGGGAAGCAAAATTATAGATACATTTGGTCCTGAAACCGCGCCAAATAGTTATACTGAATTACCTTTACAAGTAAAGACAAGTGAAGATCCTGTAGAAACGAATGATTATGTAAAATTACAATCACAGAATAAAAGCGAATCCGACGATGATTCGTTTTATAGCAATCTATCTGGTTATTTGACCAAATATTTACCTAATGCTTTTTCGCGCGAAAATAGTGATAATGATGTAAAAGGTATGAAAATAATTATACCATATGACGTAAATCACCCTGTATATTTATTTAATGATTATATCCGTAGTTTAGAACACAATATGTTATTAAATGTGGAAACTAGTTCTTTAAAATATGATGATTTATATGTTTTATTGCGCGATCTATTTGTCGAAATAGAATATTTGAAGAATGTTGGATATATGTTTGATAAATTTGAAGTGAATAAGATTGTCAAAATATACGATCGTTTTGTTTATTTAGATAGTGAAAATATTATTTTGTATAAGGAAGATGATTCTAAAAATTTACATAAAGCGTTCTTAAATATAGTAAGAGAATTATTACACTTAAATGCCGAAGACGAAGTATGTGAACAAATAAAAAAAATAGAACATACTCAACTATATTATTTTATCAAACGAGTTGAACGCGAAGGAATAATGTTATGGATATAAGGAGGGTTGTTAAGGGAACCATGGTTCCCTTAAAGAGAGAAGTCCCCACAAAACCAAAAACCAAGAAATCACAAAACCAAAAACCAAGAAATCAATAAACCAATAAATCAATAAACCAATAAACCAATAAAC
>Ga0209632_10003932_pt1 | contig 13372 bp, 3 predicted proteins | sample COG_10_FD_184754 | JGI IMG/M metagenome (GOLD analysis project Ga0209632, IMG submission 184754) | Pelagic Microbial community sample from North Sea - COGITO 998_met_10 (SPAdes) (version 2) | ecosystem: Environmental > Aquatic > Marine > Neritic zone/Coastal water | place: Helgoland, sampling...
TTGTCACCAAGTTCACCATACTTTTTTTTGCAGGTCCTTTCAAACTAGCAGCACTTTGTGTGAAGACCTGCAGATTGGATGCCAAATCTTTGATGGTTTGGATCAAGTAGCAATACTGCCGCAGAGCGCAGTGGTACTGAATGATGGCAATTGTAAACTTGTTCTCAATAAACACGTTGGACTGCGTGACGTACAAAACTTTTGTCTCTGTATCATCCTTTGAAAGACAGTAACGATATGGCTCGGTTTGGTACTTTGCGTTCTGAATAGATTGCAAAATCTGCTCAGCGCCTCCGAGGAGCTTCTTCTTTCGAGCCCACGCCGCGTGAACGGTTGTAACCGGTTGAAGCAACTTCAGCGGAGCGTGCGCTTCGGTTTTTTCCAGTTCGTTCAGCTGATTCGTGAGATCCTCTGGCAGCAGTGGCACCTCAACCCCCTCGGGACAAAAGTAGTCCGGCTTCGCAACAACTGCTTCGGCGTCCTCTAAAAACTTGACAACAAAGTCGTGAGCAAAGTTGATAAAATCAGTGGTTGCTGTAAAGTGCCGCTGCACAATGTTATCTATTTCGATATCTTTGAACCTTGTTGGATCGGGCAAACTCAAAACATGCATTGTGTTCGTGAACATCACGTGGTCAAGACCAGGAGAATGAGAGGTGTACGAGCAGTCTTTTGCGTTCTTTTGTAGCATGTGTTCGTGTGCCATCCTGTTTGTCAGAGCGTAGAGTTGCTCTGGCGACTCTTTGTTCATGTCCCAGAAGCATTGCAGATCACTGAATGCAGCATACAGGTTCTCAGCTGTCGGCTTTGAGGTTGACATATCTGAGTCTGGTTCTGCGGCTAGGTCCAAATGCAACATTCCATTCTCATAATCATTTACGTTGAATGACGAACCATTCAATGCGTTGTTGTCTAACCAGACTGCGAGCTGCGCAACGACGCGAAACAGCATGTTGAACAGTAGGTCCACCCTTGTGTGCTGGTCAGTCGTTTCCACTGCTGCTGCGGTTACCTCAATTCCAGAGGGCATGGCCCAAGCAGAACTGAACAGCACGTTGCACGTGTCTTTTTTTTGAGCCGACTGCTGCCCAATCAGGAACATCTGCGTGAAATCCTGCCATAACCGTGCGAACTTGTCTTTCGAGCCAACAGCGTACCAGCTCTTCGCAGACGCAGGCGCGACCTTGCTGACGGCGTCGTCGTCACTGCCAATGACCTGCACCGCATAGATGGGGGTTGTTGTTGTTTTCAGAAAAGTGTCCAGTTTGCCCTGCGCATTCGATAGCGGTCCTGCGCTATTAATCTCCTGCGATGCCCCTTGTATGTTGATTTCCTCCGCGTTGCTCAGCAGCATGTCTTCCGCACCCTGCGCACTGTCCCACAGGTCGTCCAGCACACAGTACTGCACTGCGTTTTGGGAATCGCGCAGCAGATAAGCCGTGGATCGGTAATACTGCGCTTGCACAGCGTAGACGCTGCGACATGCTTCCACGTGAGTAATGTCTGTTTCGATGGACGTCTCTTTACACGGAAGTCTTGGAAGTAGATCCAACTCCTGTGCGGCGTCTGCATATGATTGGAGGCTCGGGTCTTTGCTGGCAAAATTCCTGACCTCTTCTGAGGCCTGTGAACCGCCAAGCCTCTCGATGGTCTTGATGATAGCCGGTAGAAACGTCTGCAGATACAGCCCTTCTGGTTGCGAGTAAAATTCTCGGTCAACCTGCTCGTCAAGCTGCTGCGCGATTTGTGCCTTGCACCAGTGTGCCGCGAGCTCATCTGTTTTGAAGTTGTACGCGGCTTCGAGAAGAGCCACGTTATAGCGCTGTATGCGAAACAGCTTCAAGGTGGTATCGAGCTTTTGCACAGTCTTCGCCTCCACCGAGTCCATCACGCTGGCAAACTTGGTCAGCGCTTCATCTGATTCCAATATTACCTTGCTCAAACTCGAATCTGGCTGCTGAGCAGCTGCTGGGGCATTCACGGCCGCGACATCCCTCGCCGTTCTGGTCTGCATCAGCAGCTTTTGCAATGTGTTCACGTGAAGCGTGCCCGTTGCGATCATTCTGCGGACCTTTTCTTTGGCTGTCTTGATCAACGCGTTGTAATCGTTCTCACTCTTCTCACAGGATTCAGCAGTGTGCGCTAGCTGCATGGCCTCCAAAAGCTGGAGGCGGGTCTCGGCCAACAAGATGTTATCCTGGGAAGCAGCCACCTTCTGCTTGGCATCCTCAAGTTGCCGCAACGGAGGGCCCGACGACGATTTGAGCCAGTCAGCGCACGGGTCAAGCAGACCATCGATGCGCAGCGCGTCAGACAGTCCTTGCGTGGCAAGTTTTTTCCACAGCCGTTGTCGATCCTCAGCGGTCGCATTTTCGAATGCGTTGAGCACCTCACCGACATTCTGCGCCGGCTGCTCCGCAATCGCGTCTTGCATCAGCGCATACCGTCGTTGCCACGCCGCGGACTCGGTGTCGTCTCCCATCACGCTTAGTATGGCACGTTGCGTATCCAGGTCAAATTTTTGCAAAATGTTCACCAGACACGTTATCTCGTTTTGGGGGGGGGTCCGCACGTGCTCAGCACGGTTTTGATTCTGCAATGTCCACGCCACAAGATCACCATGCGGCTGTCCCGCAAGACGTTCCTGCCCATTATTCTGCAGCAGCCTGCCCAACGCCTGCGTGAACGGTGAAGTGGCGCGGTACTGTACTTCGGACCCGCTCTTAGCGTGCACCCGCCTGTCTGCCGTCGCCGTACTCGCCCGCCTGGTCGTGGCGAGCATCTGCGCCTGCAACATCTTGCTTGCCAGGTCAAAGCTGTGGATCATGCGGTCGAGTGTCTGCGCATACACTGCGCGAATGGCATTGAACACGTTCCATGCTGCCCGCCAGTTGAATTGTTCGCAGTTTGGAATGCGCGGGTCTGACTCCAACAGCATCATTGCGTCCATCGTCATCCACAGAGAAAACTGGCCGTCGTTGGTTCGTGGCCACCGCAGCAAGTCGCCACCCGCAGACGCAGGGCCAGTGTCGGACGCGCGCACACGGTCGACTGCCTGCACCGTGCTCGAATCAAGCCAAATCTTCTGGTTTTCGATTGCCTGTACAGAGGGGATTTTCCCCTCCAACGCAGCAGGTGGTTGCTGCCGTTGGATTTCGGTGTAATACCTAGCAGAATCATCGAGTTGTGAAATATTTGCAGGTGGGCGTGGAGGTGTCATCACCACACAGTGGGTGTTCAATGTTGAATTTTTGTCTTGGCAAGTCTTTATCAACGTTTGAATCGAGCGCAACGCATCTTGCAACTGCTGCGTCGACTTCGGAGGATTGTTTTGTTCCAGCGCATCCGCGCGACCGAGAGCGTCTTCAAGCTGTTGCGAGATCGTGTTCAAATCAGCTTCTGTCATCCTCTCTTCTTTCGGACTTAGGTGTTGAACCTCGGCAATTCGAAACTCGCTGACTTTGAATACCATGACTCGTTGCATGCTGTAATCGCGATCATCATGGCAAAACACAAACTTGGCGTCGGTAATAATGCATACCCGAAGAGAGTCAGCTGCAGGGCTGCCCGCCGCTGGGCCAGCTTCAGGGCTGCCCGCCGCTGTCGCCGCTGGGAGAGCCACTGGCACGTAAAACAGATGAGGAGTCAGCCGCTCGTCAAGGAACTGGAGAACCTTGCGGCGAGAGGTCAGAGTCGCAACGATCTGGTTGAACGCATTTGCGTTGTGCTGCATCGTTGTGATGATGTCGTCTATGCGTGATGCTGGGTTTCCATTGCTAGTCATGGTTGCCCCCGCACACACGCTTGTGCAAGCGGCCTCTTCAGCGAACGCGCGCTGAACCCACGCCGTCACCAGGTCATTGAGGTTGCACGACCACTGCGAATCTTGAGTGGTGGACGCGGTGATGTAATCACCCAACGAGTCGTGCGTCCAGTGAAATGCTGGCATCGCAGGATACGTACGCGCTGCTTGCAGCTGTTTCAAAAGGTTTGACGCCAGCACTGCACTCTCTGAGCCAAGCGCAGACTGCAGCGAAAAAATGTCAACATACGAGCTAAAGGGACCCATGGCTCGCATAATCTGTAGAGTGGCGGCATGGACGGAAACGTCTGGGAGCGGTGCTTGCTGCGTGACATCGGCTTGCGTGGCAGCCTGCTTCACTGGCTTGCTTGTTTTGGAGTCTTCAACAGGTGGGTTGGGCGCGTGGGTGCGCGTCTTGAGAAGCACCCCCAGTTGCTTCAACACTTTTCCCGGAGCCGAAGACTGCGCTGCACCACCAGATGTGTCTGTCCGCTGGTTTTGTATAACCATTGTAGGCCGTCTCGGTAAGTATTCATCAGTTCGCAGCATGTCGCGCATGCAGCGCCCACAATACCTCACCAACAGCGTTCGCCAGCACTCGTCACTGTGATGCACCAGAACATCTTGGTCGCGGACTTCGGTCGTGAAAACCGTTTTGATGCACAACGCACTGTCCGTTGGCCAATCACCCCAATCCGGCTGCATCACACTGCGCGCACGAATCTGTGTGTCATCTCTGTAGTGTACCGTTACAAAAGCAGCCATGGGGCGTGGAAGATACTCGTCGTCGTCAAAACACGACGCAGCGTATTTCACGCCAGGTGCAGGAAGTGTGTTTCCGCGTTGGGAAGGGCGTGGATTGACGGTCTGCAGCCACTTGTAATAACCAGTATCAACATCCTTGAATCGCCAACTAAATTCATGGCGCTGCTCGAAAGGCACCGCGTCCAGCATTCGCATTTGCGCTTTGGACAATGCTCGCTTGGTTTTGCTCAACACCACCTCTGAGCCAGAGCAAAACAGGGCGTAGTTGCTGCTGATTGCAGGACCGCTATTAACATGGCGGTCGTATACGAGTTTCGATTGGCCTGTTACATTCTTTGCTGTTGACATCAGATACATGCACACGCTGTGTCTCTGAAGGTGCCGCAGCGCGTTGTGGAGTGGTAAAACACGAGATGTGTCATGATCCACAGTACCCTTTTCTGTGAACAAAGTCTGAAACAAAAAAACCTGCGACCGCATAGCGTCCGCCGGGAGCGCAGTTTTGTGACGCGTGGATGAACCCGGATCCACAGACGGCGATCTCCGTCGCTTTTGACCGCGTTGTTCTGTGGAGCGCACAAGTTGTTCTGTGGAGCGCACAAGTTGTTCTGTGGAGCGCACAAGGTCATGTATTCTGTTGTTCAGAGTGTTGCGTCGGTGCTCGTAAAGTCGCAAAGCTCGAACAGGGATTGACTCTTCCCCCGGCCGGCGAGATGAAAGCAGCGCGCGTTCGGTCGCATTCAGAGATACAATAGGAGGGTTCTGCACAAATTGAACGGCGCGCTCAAGGTCTTGATAGTATGCACAGTGCAGTGTAACAAAGTCCAAAAACAGCGAGTGTGACTTCACTGGCACGTGTGACAACATACCGTTGTTTTTGTGCAGCAAGCTGCGTCTGTGCTTTTGTAGCGCCGCATCGAACCGCTCGCTTCCATTGAAGTCCAACACCAAGAAGTGTTGATCCAGGTCTGACAGGTAGTTTAGGCACTGCGGGTAGAGCAGCTCATGCACCCCGGGCTTCGCTGACGAACGGAGTAGTGTGTTTGCCAACGGTATGTCCTCGTCTTCGTCACTACTGTAATCTTTCGCAACCAAAAAGTTTTCGTCTCCTAACTCGTCTACCATTTTCTGTACGCGCAAGATTTCAGCGTCATATTCCTGTATAGAGACGTCCGCCTCATCCATCTGTGACTTCGACAATTTCATCTTGTTTTCGCGCAGAGCACGCAGTTGCAACTCGTTTTCTGCAAGTAACGCGTCACGGACCAACAGGTTCTGGCGACTGTCAAACAGCGATGGGTGACCGCGTCTCACAACGGCTTCGATTCGTGTTTCAAAATTTTCGTACAGTTGGGGATCGCTGGTTCCCACCGCCAGCTGGGAAAGCTTCATACAGAAGGCCTCGTGCGCGAGGTCCAAACTCTGCGCCATTGCACGGTTTTGTTGCCACGCCATGTCAAAAACTTCCCGCGACAACCGAGACATGCGCAGCACGGCTATCCTACTAGCAGTCGCGTACTCAATAGGGTGAAGCCAACGCTCCGCATCTGACGTCGCAACAGCCTGCAACGCTGGCACTTCCTGACTCAATTTGCGCCAGAAAAGCTGTCTTGCTGCCAGAAACAGATCGCGACCAACCTTGTGATGTTTATTGACTTGTACAAGTCGACTCTTGATAGAATTGTGAACATCGATCGCGTCAAACCGAGCGGCGTTAGTCTGCACTTTTTGTTCAGCATCCAAAACCCTTTTTACTCGTTTGTATTTGATGTACCATACAGAGCTGGTCACATGAGACCACCCGTTTTCCATGGTCTTTGAATGATTCGGCAATTGTCGAGTCGTGTCCAACAGTTGAAGCGTGGGTGTCATGATGCGACTGTGTTGCAACGCAGCGTTGCCGTTGTTTCGGTGCCTAGTGAATTGAAACACGGTTCGCGGAAACAGGCTCGAGTACGCCGTGAAAGTCACTTTCCATCGACCATTGATAAGCACAACTTCGTCAGAGGTCCCCACAACATCTTGCCCGGAGTGGAAATTAGTATCATAGAAATCTTTGATGGCCGTAACCAGAGCGTTTTTATGATATGCATCATTGTCCGCTTCATTGCTTGTGTGCTCAACGTGCGACACGTTGTCCGGATTCGCTGCGGACCCAGAGTGGTTCGGGTCGTTTTCATCGCCATCAACTCTTGTCGTGTCCTCATCGAGTAATGCAGAGGTTGATGCAGCATCTGCATCATCATCTGCATCACTCTCCTCACCCTCGGAGTTTTTGTACTCATCGTCGTCATCGTCGTCATCGTCGTCATCGTCGTCATCGTCGTCATCGTCGCCATCGTCGTCATCGTCGTCATCGTCGTCATCGTCGTCCGCTTCGTCTGGACGGTCGCCATCGTCGTTATGGAGCGCAATGTCGTCCGCTTCGTCTGGACGATCACTTTCTCCGTCCGACTGAGAGAGATCCTCCTCGTCGTCGTCCAATATTTCCGGTTTAGGCGTGGAATCTTTTTCAGTCGTGGCATGATTTGGTAGTCGATCGGTTTCAATCAAAACAGCGTCCATTTTTACGCGTTCGCACACGCTGTCCCATATGTCCCACACCGCTGTTTCATCGAGAGGCTCAAACGATTTGAGATCGTTGAGGTCGTTGGTTTTCTCAGAGGCGTTTCTGCTGTCGTGTGGTCCCGCAAGGGCTATTTCGCGCGTGGCCAGACGCCGCTTTCGGTATGCCCATGCGTACTTGGCCCACCACACGGGTCGTCTCCCAAACCCTGAATCGTGGTATTCGACCCTGCTTAGATTCCCAGTCATTTGGTGGTAAAAATCACATCCTGAAATGATCTGTTTTGTGTAGTGTTGCGCTTGTACGTCACCAGGTACGCCAGGCTGTGCAGTAAAAGGCGCTGATGCAGATTTCAAAATATTAACACGTCGAGTGTGCGGTTGCTTAAGACAAGTATCCCACAAATCACCCAACTCGTTTTGTATCCACTTCACATACATGTCAGCGTGAAAGAAACACAAACAGAGCAAGTGTCGTTGGGAGTCAACCAAGTCACCGTCTCCCTCAATATCGAAGAGCTGATAAAGTGGGTCCACTCGCGTACCCGTGTCATCGTTCAAACACGTTTTGTAATGTTCTGCCGTTACTTCAAGTAGGTGCGCAATGTCTAGATTGCGCATGTCGACAGGGTCGGACACGGATCCAACGATGGAAATGCGATGCACAGGCTCTGCAGGATGTCCTCTTGAAACATTGAAGATACTCAATTTATTCATCATTATGAGAAGATCGTTGAGTAGAAACAAAATGTCATCGTCTGTACGCTGTAAAATGTCCACCTTACTGAAAATGTCTTTCACGGTCGGATGTGCTTTCATGTCTTCAAGTTCGGCCGAAGTGATTGATTGCAAAGTGATTAATTTCGACGAATGAATGTCGTCAGCGTTACTTATTGCTAATACATACACGATTTTGGTAAATAGTGCAGCTGCCAATTCAAACGCCATGTCGAATTGCAGCAGCGAGGCATCACGTTGATTTTTTGTGTTTCGCTTGAAGAAAAGAGCCTGCATTACACGGAGCTTCTTTTTGGAAATATCCTTCATTGCCGTTTCTGACACGCTCCGTATGAGCTTACGGACCCCTCTGTCCAGTGCGAACAAGGACAATTTTTCCGCACGTGTGAACACTGACTGGGCATATGGGGAAACGTTTACAATGTCTAGTTGCTGAGCAATGCTACCTTGGCAAAGTTCTCCGCAGAGTATTTCGTTTGACGGGCGCAGCGATATGCCACCGTTCCCGTAGACTCCCCGGTCGAACAATGTGGACAGACGCGTTCCTGTGCAGCACTGTGCAATGTGCCGGACAAAAGCGTGACCACGCAGCTCGACAGCCTTTCTCTTCTGCATCTTGACACGTCCCTTAAGTGCCATGTCTGAAACGTTGCTTTTGCTCGGCTGCACTGTAACAAAAAACTGGAACTTCTCGTTGTCATCCAAATGCGACCACACGCTTCGCGCCAACTCACGCTGCGCCACCACACCGTCCATTAACTCGGTCATGCTGACTTCGTGGCCCATCACTTCTACAGGTGGCAACAGAAACGACTTGCGCGTAACACGCACGCGCTTGATCGGCTCAGACGCCTCCGTGGGAATGGAGGCACTGCCTTCCACTGTCATTGTAACGCACGTACCGTTCACGCTGCGCTTAAATATCACCTCAACAAAGCTGCAAAGGTAGTTGACGCGAACGCGTACGTTGTTGTTGGATTTGCTGCTTCAAGGTTTGGCACAGTCGCGCGCTAGAAGAAAATGCCGCGCATGCCTGCGGCAATCATTGCGCTTACGTTACTCACATGTCGTCAGTCGATGAACCCAACACTTTTACCACCACTCATGTGATGCAGGGCGTGCTGGCTTTTGACATTGAAACAAGTGGTCTGAAGGCCCAGCAGGACCTCATCACAGTGGCCTCAACGTTTGATGGGACGACTGCCCGGAGCTACCTGTTTGTGTGTCTGGACAAGCACACAAACAAACTGCGCTACCGCGACGACGTCAATGACGTCATCGCCGACTTCACGCGCGCAATGGACGAGGCCAAGTTTCTCGCAGCGTTTAACGGCGTGCGTTTCGACCTTCCGTTCATCTGCCAGGGCTTCCGACTCTGCCCGGACCGTGTCGCGCTATGGGTGTTGAAAACATATGACCCATTCGAGGTATGCAAGAGTGTGCAGTCGCGCACGTTCGCACTGAACATGCTGCTGATGTTGAACGGTATTGAATGCAAAAGCGGAAGTGGCATGCACGCCGTGGAGCAGGCGCGGCGCGGTGAGTTCGCCGATCTGGCTGCGTATTGCAACGACGACGCGCGGCTGACGTGGCACGTGTGCAACATGCCCGAGCTCTTGCTGCCCGAGGGATACATGTGGCGAAAGAACCACCCAGGCCATCTATGCCAAGACAACTCTGTCGCGCGGCTGCAGACACGCAGGAGCGCAGACGCTGGCTTTGAGCAGTTTGCGTTCCATTCCGCCTCACCGCCCAAAGGAGTGTCCACACGCGCCTCATTGTGAGCAGGCTGCGTCTTGTGTATAAATCTGCAACAGTAAACACACCCACTGCCTGTGTGTATGCATATAAGGCAGCATCCGAGCCGTGGGGCAGCTGAATGGCAGACGAAGGTTCCGTGGCCACGGAAGCCCCGTCAACAAGAAACGCTTCCAAGGCACTAGCCCCCAGCGAGAAACTCGAAGATCAGAGAAGGCGCAATATCAACACGTGCAGCAACTGTGGCTGGCCGTTCAATTGGGCTGGCTCGTCAACAACAGTGCTGACCAGCGGCCTGCGGCGGCTTGAGGACTCGTTGGTTTCAGCAGCAGCAGCAAATGACAATGACGTGGGGTTGTACGGCAAACCGGAAAAAACCCATTTGCTACACGCACACATGAAAAATTACTGGCCCACGCATGCACACGCTTATGCGTACCCAGCGTATCCAGCAACCTGTCGCGCTGCTGCGTGCTCGTTCGAGTTGTGTAAGAACACTAAGGTACTGAAAGACACTAATACAAATGAAAGTGATAAAGATTGGTTAAAGGCCAGTCGGCGCAGTCGAAATTTTTTCGACATGACCCATCTGGAATGGGATGTCCAAATTTCAAAATGGATCAAAGCATTACTAACTTCGTGGATAAACAAAGGCATCGACGCAGCTGCAGAACGAATCAGAAAACTGGGCATTCATGCTGAGGAGGCATCGTTGCAAGACCCCACTCCATTAAATCTGCGACCAATCGCTGACCAATTCAAGATGCTGTATGGTGGGGTGATTGTGCAATGCGCGGTTGTGATGTTGAACGACTCAAGAAATCGTCATGCCGTCTTCAAAGGGGAACACGAGAATTTTGTTCTGGGAATTGACAACATGTTGAAACTGTCATGTGATATTTCTACTCAAGTAGTCATTGCACTACGCACAGGATTCCATCTGCATCAAAATCAGCCAGACAGATCTCTGGCAGAGACACACGCAGAAAGCCTTACGCAATGGAAAGAAGCTCTGAACCCAGTACAGCACAGATTCAAGCCCAAGCATTGGGAGGATACTGTATTTGCAGCTTGTCATCGGTGCAATGCACAACACACAGTCGAATCAAAAAGCCATCACAACGCTTACTCCTTGTTTGGCATCGCAGACACCGCGGTGACACCAGATGCACGCACAAAATGGCAAGTTCCAAAAGCAGAGGAGTCTATTGCAACAGGTTGTCATGAGGCAGCAAGACGGTTGTCTGAAGGCATTCGAGACAGAATGACAAATTTATCAACAGCCAACCTCGGAGATCAGACTTTGTCCATTGTCGCAGATGCAAAAGCGCAGTACAAATTTTGGTCGGAGCCCATGACAGCGCCTGCACCGGGTCCTCCAATCGAAGCGGATGTCTTCAAATCTCTTAGCAGCGAGTTTATAAATGGTGCGTTGGCATCGACGTATGTGGAACTGCAAACGCTCAATACAACGCTGTTTGATCTGCATGATGATATTTTTTTTTGTAGCAGGTCCACGGCTCAACCAGAACTCGCGAATCTTTTGGCCCGTCTGGCAATCATACACAACGCTTTCATGAACCTGTTGCAACGTGACGATCTGAATCTGCTTTGTTGCCAATCAATTACAGAGTTGGAATCAATTACAGAGTTGAACGCTTCAACATCACAGTACAAGGTCGGCGATCTCGATTACACAATCACGAATGTCTTGACGCCATTGCAGCAACAAATAGATTATGCTGCTCAACGTCTTTTTCCCTATGTTGAGTCATGGAACGATGATGCCTGGGATTTATTTCACACATCAGTTCACAAACAGATTTGTGAAGCACATACCACAGCATATAGAATGTTGGGTTGCACACCTTTGGAGGCAGCGACCCGCTTTGTCTCACACGCAGTCCGCGTGTCTGTTATTCTTCAACTCAATCTGCAATTTGCAACTGGTACTAACTACGACAAAAACATGATGAAGCGGGTTGAGTCCCGCAACAAGCACTTGTTGAATGTAAGCAAAGTAACGGCAAGTTTACATAATGTAGCAAGCACGTTGACGTTGACAGATACGAGTAATCCAGACGATCATCTAACCTTGAGCTTAAAAGAATGGAAGATTCAAGACACAGCACGGCTGGAGCAAACACAGCAGATTCCTGACCTTCACTTCTTCAAGTTTGCGCACAGGCATGACAAGAAGTCATCATCCACGCGCGTTGGTGAAGATTGGTCGCTGTACGAACACTGTTTTACTCCTGGCGGTTTGCATGAGTACATCGAGGCCATCACACGAGTAAACTTACAAAGCGCAGCCTGTCTTGTTGCTGCAGGTCATCTTGACTCTCAGCACCACATTTCATCAAAGTCCTGGCCCAGAAACCTGTCATACATCCTACCAACAGCGGCAGCACTTTGGGCGACAGCGTCAATGTGGTTTTCGTTGCAGCTCGTACAGATCATGCAGTGCAGCGCAGACTCTGTGGTTTCACCATACGTGGAGTACTTCGAAGTATTATGGAGATTTGTGGTGGTGGAGACAGCACCATTGCAGGTATTGAACCGCAAAAAAAGCACTGTAATGAACAAAGGCACAAACCTGGTTGCTGCGTTGCAGTTCAAGTGGATTCAAGACAACTTGGTAATGGGAAACAGGCAAAACAGCATCAATGCAACAGAAAAGGCAGCAGAAGCTGTCATCAAAACAGTGCAGTATCTGACAAAAGCGCTATACACGTATTTCGACGATAACGACCCTCACAAAGCAGACGAAATTCAGAAAAAGGCTCCAGCGCTTTTCATGATAGCCGTGTTGGCCGCGTTTCAATTTGACGAGGACGACACACAAACCAACACCAACTTGATGGCGGCTCAGAACCTCCTTGTTGCAGTGTTTCATTCGACAAATATTCGTTCGACAAAAGTCGGCAAATGGGTTAAAAGAATAGAAGATAAGGTGGGGCAGGACAGCGAACATGACAGCAACGCATTGGCTTCAATGCAGAAAGGTGGAAAGCAAAAACAAGCGATGAAACAAGCTGTCGACAAAGAAGCTGTATCGTTCTGTGCAGATGATAGACGTTTGCAGCTGAATAGAGACGCCGCGTGCAACGTGCTGCTGCAATGGTCGCAGCTACGTTTATGCCTTCCCACCAAGAGTCAGCTGATAGCTTTGCTGCGTGATTTGGCTGGAGGCGACCCCCAGGTACCATTGTCTCCAGTATATGTTGTGGGCCTCCTGCAGAAGAAAGCTGACGCGCGTCACGCGGTGCAAATTATGCTACGACTTGCGCAGCTGTTGTGCGTCGATACAGATTCGGCGCACATGGACACGCAGGTGGCGTTGCAGCTCCGCAAGTTGCTGCACGACGCGAACCCACTTGCTACTGTGGTGTATTGACCATGAGCGTCCCACTTTCCGTCGAGCAGTTCACCGAGGACGCCCAGCTCGAGTACCGGCAGACCATCGCGGCCGTCGTCGGCGTGTCCGTCGACTCTGTGCACATTCTCTCTGTAACCGCAGAGTGAGCCTCTGCCACAAAGTAATGGACTTATAAGATTCATCAATGGATCAAACGTCATTGAGAATTGGCGCATCGCGTGTGAAGTCATCCGCCAGCACGCATGGCCACCCACGTCCATGCGCAGAAACCGCAAATCCCACGCGCGCCTAGCTGCAGCAACACAGTACCGATGCTGTCCGCGGTAGTGCACAACATGTCAGGACACGCAGTGTTGACCTCGCCA
>Ga0209632_10003934_pt1 | contig 13370 bp, 15 predicted proteins | sample COG_10_FD_184754 | JGI IMG/M metagenome (GOLD analysis project Ga0209632, IMG submission 184754) | Pelagic Microbial community sample from North Sea - COGITO 998_met_10 (SPAdes) (version 2) | ecosystem: Environmental > Aquatic > Marine > Neritic zone/Coastal water | place: Helgoland, sampling...
GGCGGCGGTTCGGGCGCACAATACTCTTCTACTTATGGCGTTTCGGCTGGCGGCGGCGTTGGCCTAGACGGTCGTGGCGCGGGTGGTCCAGACAATAGCGGTAGCGGCTACGGCGGTACTCAAGGTGCTTACTCCACCAACCACGAAAGCGATGGCACAATGAGCTACCGCTACGCTGGCGGCGGTGGATCGGGCGGAACTCGCGGTGCTTACGGGGAAAACCCTCAAACCAGTAGTGGCGGCATTGACAACCGATACATCAACGGCGGGATGCACGGCGGCGGTGGCGGCGGATCGGGAACATCCTGGGGCGGCGGCGCAGGCGGCAGTGGCGGTGTTCGCATTATTTGGGGTTCTGGACGTAGCTTCCCGTACACCTTCACAACCGAAGACCCAACCATTGCTGACAGCCGTAACCCAGGCGATGGACGTTAAGGAGATCATAAATGGCATACGCAGATAAAGAAACTTTAGTCGGTCACATGAGAACCACAAGGGATCACAAGCTGGCTTTGAGTGACATTGATATGCTTCGCGCAGTAGAAGATGCGGCTTCTTTCGCCGCCTTCTCTACGGCACGATCAGATTGGTCAACTTATCGCCAAGCCCTTCGTGATTACCCGTCTACTTTTCCAGATGAATTAGAAGACGACTTGAGCGACATGCCAGCCATGCCGCTTTCCCCAAATGAGCAAGTAACAGAGGAATAATATCACTATGAATTTCATCCCTTACACTGACGAATTTGGCAATGAGCATTTCTTTGATGCTTCCCGCGTTATGTTCACAATGTCCCAGCCTCTTGATCGGCCAGACGATGACGGTGTGTTCAGCGAGTTTGGGTGCAAAGTTGCTCTTAACGAGAACATGGGCTTCATCATCGCTGATGAAGAACCCTCGTCAATGATTGCTCGAATTAAGGAAGCTAACGGTATTGCCAGCTAAACGTGTCAACAAAAAGTCAATGCCTTGCAACAAGCCTCGCCGTGCGGCGGCGGGGTCTAGTAAAAAGTCTGTTGTGAAGGCGTGTTCTGGCGGCAAGGAAAAGATCATTCGTTTTGGTGACAAGAAAATGTCCATCAAGAAAGGCACCCCTGCACGTAAGAAATCTTACTGCGCTAGATCGGGTGGGATCAAAGGCACCAGCAACAAACTGAGTGCTAACTATTGGTCGCGCAAAGCTTGGGGTTGTTGAAATGGGCGACCTCAAAGTACCCCTCGCCTTGGTTCTTGCAATGGCGGCACAGCTTGTCGGCGGTGTTTGGTGGATCAGTGAACAGGCCCATAGGATCGGACACCTTGAGGTTCAAGTTTCGTCTATGAATGCAGACATCGACCAACTGACTTTAAACACTAACGGTCTGATAAAATTTGCTACTTTTACTGAAAACAGATGGGCAGAGGCGTACACAGACGACATGACTTATGTACGGTTATTTGGAAGTAAAGATCCAAGGGGGGCGCAATGAGTTTATACAAGAACATGAATGCTCGCAAGAAGGCTGGAACCAGCCGAACTAAAGCGAAGTCAACCGTTTCCCCGAAAGCCTACAAGAATATGCAAAAGGGCTTTCCCAAAAAGAAAGGAACTAAGAATGGCAAAGGGTCCAAGTAAAGCATTGCGCAAGACAGGATGCGGCATGACCAAACCTGGCAAGGCACCGATTAAAAAGAAACCAAAATCAGGAATGAAAGTTTCCAAATAATTATGACACTTAAAACTGACGTTAAAGACCTGATCCAACTTTCTGAAAGTCGGGGATGGGAAAAAATAAACAAGGTCATGCACGATGAAATGTTACAACTCGCATTGAGCATGGCCCGAACTCCCGACATGACGCAGCAACAAATGGATTTCCAGCGTGGGACCATTTGGGCCGCTGAACAATTACTAAGTGTGCCAGAACGCCTAATACACAAACTTGAAGGCGAGATAGCACTAGAACAATCGACACACTCCGCTACGGCTGAGAAAGGATTTAACGATGGCTGATAAGAACCAAGATCAACTTGCACGTATTGCGGCAAAGCAATTAGGCGGCGAGGCACCAAAGGAAGCGGCGGCACCCGCTGCTAATGCCACCCCTCAAGAGCAAGCGGCACAAGTCGCTTCGCCACAAACCGAAGGTGACAAGTCGCAAGAGGCGGCGGTCATGTATAAGATCAAGATGGGTGATAAGGAACGTGAGCTTACGCCTCAACAGATTTCAAGTACATTCGAGCGTTACCGCGATTTGAACCACAAGCAATCACAGATGAAGCCAGTGATGGATTTGGCTGAAAAGATGATGAATGCTGGTGGCATTGACGGTGATGCGGCGGCAAAACTTATGCAAGCTTCTATGAAGGCTTACACTAAGAATGCACAGATGGGCCGCACTCGCCCAGCGCAAGAGAATGTTGCAGCACCAGAACAACCTGGACCCAACGCTCAACAACCTGATCTGAATACTGAATTTAAAAAGTATGAAGACGAAAATGCTATTTCACTTCCCCCAGGATATAGGGAAGCGGCTGCACGTTTGAATGCTATGGAACAACGTCTTGGTCAGGGTATGCAGATGATGCAGCAAATGAACCAACGGATGGGCCAGCAAGCCCAGCAAGGGGTTCAGTCTGCACAGCAAGCTCAAGGTGATCGGATGCAAGCTGTTGAGCAAAGCATACGCAACAACTTGGACCGCGCTCAACAAGCGGCGGGATTGCCAGATGAGGCGGTAAAAGATTTCCAAGCTTATGCTGGTGAACGTGGCTACACTGCCGAGGACTTTGCGGATAACAACCTAACCATGAAGGTTGTGCAAGACTTTGCAAATCAACGCAATACTCCTGAGTTTAAGCGTTTGAAGGACATGTCTTCTCGTCGTCAGTCCTATTTGCAAACACAGCAAGGCAGTCCAGCGGCGGCAGCGGCCAAGCCTAAAGGCGATCAAACGATGGCTCGTATGGCGGCTAAAGCTATTTCTAATCGCAATCCGTAAAATTAGGGACGACACGCGACTGACAATTCCACATATTAGAGGTGAACAGACGCTACGGCTTCAACTTCATGTTCACCCCTTGGGAATTGTAAGGTCGCGTGTTTTCCGCGTCTAAACAACGTCCCCCGATAAAACGTAACACCTATAGAAAAGGAGATCAGCAATGGCTGGTATTCAAGGTCTTCGGGGTACAGGTCAGTTTGACAGTGACTTTCGCCCCAAAAATTACCGCGAACTTTTTAGTCTGCTTGAGCCAAATGGCAACTCGCCCCTGAACTCTATGTTAGCAATGACAGGCTCAGAGGCAACAGACGATCCTTCCTACAAGAACTTCAGAGATGAACTTCCCAACCGTGCGCTTACAGTAAACGGTGCGGTAGCTTCTGCCTCTACTACAGCTATCACAGTTGATGCTGGTAACGACAACTTGTTTGCCGTTTCTGGTTCAATCATTGTGAACGCCCAAACTGGCGAAGTTATGCGTACTACCGCTGACGCTTCGGCAACAGGCTTGGTTGTAGAGCGTAACATTGGCGGTACAAACCACCAGATCGCAGACGGGGCCGACTTGTTCATTGCTGGTACAGCATATGAAGAGGGCGCGAACTCTCCAACTGGCGTAAGCTTCGACGCAACCGTGTCAGAAAATTTCACTCAGATTTTCCGCACGGCCTTCACAGTCACCGAAACACTACGTGCAACTAACTTGCGCACTGGTGACAAAGAAGACGAAATGGCGACCAAAGCTCTCAAGATGCACATGATGGATATTGAGCGCGCAATGTTTTTCGGTAAGAAAAACGAGAGTGCGGGTTCAACAGCCCAACCTCGTCGCTTCACAGGTGGTTTGATCAACACTCTATCTAATGTGATTGACCGTTCCTCTGCATCAAATACGATGACAGAAGATCAGTTTGATCGCTCGTTGATCGAAGACATCTTTGCGTTTGGTAGCAAGCAAAAGATCATGTTCTGCGGTGCCAAAGTCGCTGGACACCTTCAAAAATTTGGTAAGGACCGTTGGTCCCCCCATGTAATTGATGACACTTACGGTGTATCACTTACTGGCTACGAAACTTTTGCGGGTACGCTTGCGGTCCATCTTCACCCACAGTTCCGCATGGTTCCTGGGATGGAGAATGCGGCGGTGATCGTTGACTTCCCATACTTGAAGTATCGTTACATGGAAGGCCGCGACACATCGCTCTTGCGTGATCGTCAGTCCCCAGACGCCGATGCAGTCAAGCATGAGTATTTGACTGAATGTGGCCTCGAATTGTTGCAAGACAAGGTACACACATACATCAAAAATTGGGACGCAGTTGCGTAACTTTTGATGCAGTGAAATTAGTTAAGGGCAGCTTCGGCTGCCCTTTTCTTTAGGGACGACTAAGGGTGGTAAAATCTGGATAAATAAAGGTGAACCATCACTAGGAGATACTTTTATGGCGAAGAAACGCGCACGTAACGAAGACGGTCACTATATCGCGGATGATCCGACCACACCTCAGAATGAGGCTTGGGCCGAACAAGAGCCTAGCCCAGCAAAGGCCACACGCAAAGCCAAGCAAAGCCACGCTCCTAAGAAGGAAGCTGCATCGCCATTTACTTATTTTGTTTCGACGGGTGAAGAGTCTTCGGTGTTCGATTTGCGGGTTGGTGACGTGAAGGTTCGCGGTGCATGGGACACAGGCCGCACACATGTTTTTTGGAAAGTACCAGCCGACATTGTTTCCAATGCGATGAAGCACCACCACATCTGGTCGGGGCGCATTATCCCAGCCGAGGATGACTGATGGCAGAGCAGTCCGTAGTAAAGCCGTTTGCGGCGGGTAAGGAGAAATTTTCTCCCCTAGAAGATTTGGTAAGGTCGTCTTTAGTACGGGCTGGTAACTTCTCGCCTAGCCGCATTGATGGCGAAGTAATGATGATGATGATTGAGCTTGCCAACCGTGTTGTCGAGGAAGTTCGCAAGCACCCGTATTGGACGGGTGGCGATATAAATTACTTCAATGATCCCACTGAAAGCCGAGCCATTCCAGACATGGTAATGATTGATGGTTTGACCGCGCATTACTTGCTCCAACAGGGTTCAGACAAGGCGATGGTGTTTTTACAGATATACCAATCCAACCTAACTGACACCCTGTTTACGCGAACTAATGGAAACAAAAAGATCGTTGTCAACATAAGGGACGGTGGTTCAAACCAGCGGTATTACTAGATGGCAAGACTTAGTTATGCTCCCATAGCGATTAAAAGCTCCGCGACCACTTACTATGGTTTTCGCGGCATTGATCGTTCACGCGACATTACAGCTATGGAAACTCAGAAAGAGCAAAACTTTTGGGTGTTAGATAACTGTTATGTTGATTACCGTGGGCAGCTAATCCGCGACCCAAAATTCTTTCTGCACTCTGGTTCCAATCGGTTCCCTGTCAAGGCACTGCGCTTCTACAATCGTGAGGGTGTTTGCTACGCCGAGGAAGATGCTAATGATACACACCTCGCCTCTGATCGTGGTCACAGGGTAGATCAGGCGTACCAAAAGGGTGCAGTCGTAAGCATGACAAACTTCAAAGGAAAGGTTCATATCTTTTCTGAGAACACTCGTATGTATCGTTATGATGGCTTTCAGTTTGACACAGCAACGACTTCCATAACTCCATCATTCGGCGTTCCTATTCAGCGGCGTTTGGCTGTTGCTGGTTTTAAGGATAGACCAACCACGATTGAATTTAGTCGCGTCGATAACCCCGACATCTTTCTTGAGGAAGAGGCTATCACTGAGGAAGTGACCCGTGCTTCGTTCATCGACATTTCCAATCTGATTGGTACAGCCGATGAAATTACAGGCTTGGGAACTTTTGAGGCTAACCGCCTTGCCGTGTTCACCAAAGACCAAACACTCGTCTACATCATCGACCCTGACTTTGAGCAATGGCAACTCGACTCTCGCGCCAACCTTCGCATTGGTTGCATAAGCCACAACTCAATCGTGAACGCTGGATCAGACCTTTTGTTTTGTTCACGTCGAGGTATTCACTCAATTATGAGGTCCGAGCAAAACGGTATTACTATCGCGGAAGCTTCGTTGTCTGATGAAGTCGAGCCGCTTTACCAAGAGCTTGTAAAGACAACGCCAGACCCACGAATGATTAGTGCGGTGTATGATCAGGACACTCAGACCTATCATGTATTTTTCCCGCGTCCTGGGGGAACGCAAACCAAGCGTCTATCCATGAACTTCCGTTCTGGATACGAAATGGTGAACTTCCAATTGGGCGACACACTGCTACCAAGGTGTGGTGCATTTCTTGGTGGCAGATTAATGTTTGGTACAGCCGATGGGGTGTACGAGGCTACGGATCGTGTGATCACCCAAGACACAGGCTTGTCTGACTTGCGGCGTTCACCAATGATCGCTGAAACGCCTGTCTTATGGTTAGGCGATTTTTTAAACAGCAAGCGCACACACTCAATGATCCTTCAAGCTACGGGCAAAGGACGTTTTTACGTTGATGCTTTGGATGACGAGGACCGCTTGATGGCGACTATAGAGGTAAACCTTGATCGCATTGAAGGCGACACGCATTGGGGCGATGCACCTTTAAAATCTGACTACTCGTTCCCATTCAATCACATATTTCGCGGGGTCAGGCTTCGGTTCCGCACAGATGAAAAAGACGTAAACGCTGATGTAACAGTTATCAGTTTCGCGTTCTTAATGCACAAGGAGAAATAAGGCATGGCCCGTCTAAAGGTATTATATCCTGGTAATCACACATCCAGTGGCAACATCGGTGCGGATATTGAGAACATTGTCCGTTACCTCAACTCAAGTGAGCTTGGAGACCAAACCATCGCGGAGCTTTTGAAAAAGCTTTTCGACATAGACGGTATCCTTAAAGCACCAGTAGAGCTTCGCAAAGACAACATTGAAGGTTTGCAGTACCGCGTTGGTGAGTACACAGAAGCCGAGATTGGCTGGAAACAGCTTGCCACCGTCGATCAAATTCGCGGGGCGGCTGGTTCAGATGTAGGTACTATTGGTGCGCCTTTGTTTTCGGCACGTTTCGATGTTGTTGTTAATGAGGCAGATGGTGATGGTAATATTGCGTATTCGACAGGTACAACAGTGTTCAACTTCATCCATGAGGAAGCTGACGCAATCGTAGTGTATTTGAACGGCGCACTTTTGGCGGCGGCTGATTATACTAATAGCGCGTCTGCGAATACTGTTACTCTGACCACCGCTACAGACGCGGATGATCTGATAACAATTTACAAAGTTCAGTCGGCAAACGACTCTGGCTTTGTTCGTGAGGATGTTATTGCTGGTACATCGCAAGCGGTGTTCCCATTCGTTCATTCTGCCGACCAGAAAGTTTTAGTTTATCGCAACGGTGTTCTTCAACGTCAGGGCGGTACTAACGACTATACGCAACAGCCAGCCAACTCGACCATTACTTTCACATCGGCTCTAACGTCTGGTGATTTGGTCACATTCATAATTGTAGAAGACACATCACAGGTTCGCGTGTCCGGCTTGATGACTGAGGATAAGTTCACCAACACAAACGGCTTGATCCCTTACAACAAACTTGCAATCGAAGACGCAGACATCCCCCGTTCAAAGGTTGAGGGTGTAACTGAACTACTCGCCAACCGTGGCCGTGTGTATGTTTCGTCCAGCGAACCTCTATCTGCTAATGCGGGTGACATGTGGGTGGACACGGCGAGTAGCCCAAACGTACTCAAATTCTACAACGGAACAGGTTGGCTTTTGACAAGTCCCGACACGGGCATTCCCGCCTTCGGCACTATCAACGGCTTGCAGTTTCTCCGCGTAAACTCAACAGGCGGCGGCTTGGAATTTGCTGATGTTGACTTCACCGCGCTTGTCCCGAAAACTTATATCGGCGCAGCGGATGGTGTGGCTGGTTTGGACGCAACGGGTAAACTCCCAATTGCCCAGCTTCCCGACACATTCGCCACTCGTTCATTCTTTTTCCAGCAATCAGGTAGCATAACAAACGGGGATTATGTGATTACCCGTGCGTTCAAACAGAACGTGCGTATCGACGCCATTGCAGTAAAGAGCAACAGTGGATCGGGCAACGTACAATTAAAGATCAACGGTATTAACGCTGGTGATTTGGTTGCTGCATCAAGCACATTAACAGAACAGAACTTGTCTGCCTCAATAGCTATTGATGCGGTAACAACGTCAAAGGAGATAGCTTTTACCGTTTCGTCTGCGAACAACATGACCGATGTTGAAGTGACATTGGCGGCGGTTATCACCAATGTCTAATGATTTAACCCACGATCAAATGAAACGGATTGCGGAGTCTATGGCTAACATGGGCCGCAATGGGGACAGTGAGCTTGTCCACGTTATGCCAGAGGAAGTCGCCCTTCTCGAAAAGATTGGGGCGGGGACCACTAACCCGCGCACAGGTTTGCGTGAGTTCAACACCACTCAAGAGAAGTTGAATGCTGCTCTAAAGGAAAGTGGTGGGTCGTGGACTAAAGAAGTAAATGACCTTGCTAAACAGCGTGACGCTGAGAAGGGCCAAACCTACAACGCCTCGACAAACACCTACACCTCGACAAACAGTGGAAACAACAACTCAGGTTCCAGCAACTCGCAAGGCGACAACTCAATTCGTCAAGACCTTGCTAACTGGCTCACCCCAGGCGATGGCATGTCCTACAAAAATGGTGTTCTGGTCAATGCTGATGGTAGCAAGGTTAATCAAAACACAAGCTACCAAGACACGGCCAATGCGAGTACCCCTTTTGATGGCAAGTCTTATGTGAATGGACAACTCGTCAATGACAAGACGGGCAACTCAGTTACGAGTGGTCACGACAGTATATTCAAGACGGTTGCTAACGTAGTTGGCTTGGTAGCGAATCCAGTAGCTTTCGTCGCTGGGAAGGCGATTAACAACGCCTTTGATAAGGATGGCGATGGCAATATGTTCACTACGGGTGGTGAGTTCACATTCTTCGACAATAACAAAGACAGTTCCACCAAGTCGGCTGCGACCAGAGCTATTGTAAATAACAACGACGACAACGACAGGCCAGCCGCCACCACTGCGTCAACACAGTCCACTACGGATGGTGAAACTGACACAACAGGTGCCTCAAATGAAGCTGGTACATATTCAGAGATTAGTGACGTTCCCACATACCGCGCTCCTGGGTTCACTTCTCGTCCAGAACGCCGCAAGTTCGTAAACTATGATTATACAGATGGGACAGGCAAACCTGTTGGAACGTACAATGGCAATGCCAAGCCTTTCCATGTGGCGACAAGTGCCGAAAGCATGGAAAGTTTTGTTGTTGCCGAGACTGCATCGAATGCAATCGACACAATGGTTTCCAACATGTCACCTGAAATCCAAGACAAGTTAAACGGTGAAATTTCGGTTCAGCTTACGGCAGACAACCAAATCGCTTTGTATGTTGGCAATGACGAAACTGGTTATGTCGAGGCTGTTTATGCCGCCGATGATACGGGCTTGGACACAGCGATGACTGATGTTGCTAACATGCTGGCTTATGGCGAGAGTTCTGGTGATCTGAATATCGACGCTGGATACACTGGACGGGTTAGGTCTGCTGCTAGGTTTACGGGCTACGACGACAACACCCTTAACCAGCAATATGCGATGCTAAAATCAGAGGGTTCTAATTATGAGCAGGGTTCCCCTTTGTATTTGCTTTGGTTGGAACGTGTCCAAGAATTTGAGGATGAAATCAAAAGGCGCGATGGCGACCCTGCGGCAAGTTCTGCTGATTACTCAGTCGCGGGTGTGACCAGATCAGTAGCCGAATCTGCCGCTGGTTTCTTCGCGTAATTAGGGACGACTTGGCCTTCCGTTAAAGGTTAAAGTCTACAAAAGTAAGGAGTTCTAATATGGCTTTTTCAACAGCTATCATGGGGTCGTCTGATGTGTTTGGTCCGAACACTGGCACATCTATTGCCTCCCGCAAGGAAGCGGGTGCTGCGGGTGAGAAAATTGCCGATCAGGGGCGGTACGGTGACACGATGGTTATCCATGCTTCGCCATTCACGATGAAGCTTTTGACTGACATTGGTGGTGCTAACACCTTCAATCCCAAGACGGGGATGTTGGAGTTTTACAACGTCGATGACCTACTGCGGAAAAAAGTGGGGTACTAGGATTTGTCTGATCGGTTGGCGATAGTAGGAGAGGTTGCTGAGTTATTTGCGCGTGACGCTTATTACAAAAAGAAGCCTATCTCATTACTATCCAATTCGGTTTTTCCCGCTTTAGATCACGGAAAGTGGTTGGCGCGGTTTTCGGAAGACAAGTCTATAACAGGTTTTTGCTCATATGCTTTTCTCAAGGCGTCAGAAATCGAAGAGAACAAATTTGAAGGCAAGGAAGCCTTCTCACGAAAAGACGGTGAAGTTTTGCATATTTGCCAATTTGTTTGTGACGGTGACAAAAGAGAGGTTTTTTCTTTTGTTCGCTACATTCAAGAAACTTTGTCTAAGAAATATCCAGAGCGTCCGTTTGCGTCTGCACGAAGGCTTGGAAGTGGGACACACAGACCCGCGAAATATGTAAAGAAAAAAGCGGGTACATGCGCCCCGAACTTTGGTTCAGAAAGGATTTAACATGAGCCGCTTATACAATCCATTCATCCCGAGCCTTACGTTTGCATCTGGCCTTCTTCGTGACTCCGATGGTGGCGATGGCGGTGGCGGCGATGACGGTGGCAACGACAACAATAATTCTACGACAGTTCAATCTGGTGACACGCTTTCTCAAATTGCAGAAGACAATAATATGTCAGTTGAAGAGTTGGCGGCGGCGAACAACATTACGAATGTTGATGAAATCCAAGCTGGTCAAACTTTGAATATCTCTGGTGCGAACTCTGGTAGTTCGACATACAACAACGGCGTTGGGCTTGGCGGTGTTGGCAGCAACAACAATGATGATGATGAACCTAGCCCACTTGCGTCTGCCGTAGCTTCGGGACAGGGTGAAGCCGATACCTTCCCGTCTTACGATGCGTTTGGAAACGAATACGCTAGTGCTGGGGAAGCTGCGGCTGCGGATAATTACGCAGAGCTTCAAGCTTCGACCACGACAGGAACTTACGACGAGGTTCCGCAAATCCAAGCTTCCAACACAGGTTCCACTTACGACGAACTCCCAGATATCAAACCTATCTTCTATCCCACGGATGATGATGGAAGTGCGGCGAATACGGGGTCTGGCGTTAGTTTTGGCGAGGAAGCTGCGAATGCCGTTAGTTACACTGACAACGAAATGAGTGGGCTTGATCAGCTTGCCGACGAAACATTTAATGCCTCATTCGATGATGATAACCAATTAGTCGCTGGCAGTGTTGTGGACAACTTAGCTAATGCGAATGCTGCGGGAAACACTAACACTGAACTGTTAGGTAACAGCGCGCAAGTGTTAGAGGCGACTAATATATACAATGCTAATCTGGCTAATCAAAACGCTGGCAATAACAACACAACAGAGTTGACTGACGCTCAAGTTGCTAATTCGATGGACGACGACGAGCTTGATAATGTGTCGAGGATACTGATCAACGATTACGGTTGGTCTTTGAGTGATGATGGAACAACGGCGGTAAATCCAGATACCAACGCGGGTTATAACGGCGTAGACTATAACGACCCATCGGAAGCCGAGGCTGCTAAAGCTGCTGAGAATGCTGGAAGCACCTACGACGATGAACCAATACTCGCAGCGCAAGACCCTCAGTTGGCCGCTGATGCTGTAATCGACAACAAAATGAACAACGACAATTATCCAGGCCAAACGGTAGATGATATACTTATCGAAAAATACGGATGGACAATGGGTGATGACGGGAAGGTTGTTAGCCCAGGTGGTCAGACTATTGACGAGGTGAACGAGGCTACTAAAGGGGGTGACGGTAACGATAATCCAGTTGTTGTGAACGACGACGACGATAATCCAGTTGTTGTAGCCGACGATGATAATCCAGTTGTTGTGAACGATGACGACGATAATCCAGTTGTGGTTCCCGAAGAAGACCTACCCCCATTAGTTGATCCAGAGGTCGATCCAGACCTTGAACCAGAAGTCGATCCAGAAGTCGATCCAGAGGTTGAACCAGAGGTTGAAGGTGAGACAGTTGACCCTAATGATGCAGATGACGTTTTTGCCGATCAAAATGATGACGGTACGATAAGCTCACTAGAGGCGACAATCGCCAACCTTCGCCAACAGCTTGCGTTGCTGACAAACAGTTCCACGCAAGAAACAGATGGATTGAGCCGTGAGGAAATTCTTGCTCTTATCGCGGAGGCTATGCGCAACAATAACTCGAATAGCTACAACCCTCTCGCTTACATGAATGCGTTTGGGTTTTCTGCGCAGCCTAGTTACTTCGGCAACACAATCCCAACCTTCATGTCGCAAGATGGCGTTTATGAACGCAAGGCAGTTAAGGACAGGGATACGGGCGAAATTCGTTATGTAAATGTTCCTATCGGAAACGCCTCATTAACTGGTACAGGCGGCTTCCAACGCCGTAGACGTGCGGGATTTGGCGGTAGCTTCGACACTTTCTAGGAGAACACTCGAATGAGTTGGTCAAACATAATTGATATTGGCATGGGTGTTGGAAGTTTGATTTCAGCCAACCGTGCCAATAATGAGGCTGAACGCCTTAACGCCATGACAGAGGCGCAAGTAACGGCAGAAATAAATCGCAATCAAGAGGTTGCGGATTTGTATGCTGGTGGCGCAGACGTAATGTCTAACAACCTTAATCGCTTGCTTACTGAGTACGGCGATTTCGGTCAGATTACTCCCTCGACTATAAATGATTTTAGTAAATTTGTTAGTACCAACCGCGCACAGGAAGAGGCCGCAAACCGTGCAGAGGTGGATGGCCTTACTTCGTATGACCGTGCGCGGCTTCGTGGCATGGAAGACATGTACCGAGAGTTTTCAGATGTGAAGCTTGAGGAAGGTCGGGACGAGGTTTACTATCAAGACGAGAAGGCAAAGCTTGTCGCGCCTCAGACGTTGCAGTTTGCGCAGATGCAAGATCAGATTGCGATGCAGTTTCAGAACTTGCGTAATCAGAACACAAACCGTGCGTTGGATCAGCAATACTCTAAAGCGTTGGCGAACATCCCCCCAGGAATGGAAAACTCTACATTGCGTGTCCAGATGGAAAGAGCTTCGGCTGACGCCTCACGGGAAGCGTATAACAATGACATGTTAGCGGCCGTTGGTGATGCACAGCAATACATCGCTGGCTTGCAAGGGGCTGCGTCTAACCAGCAAAACATGACTAATGCTGAACGTAATATGCAGCGCAATC
>Ga0209632_10003942_pt1 | contig 13361 bp, 12 predicted proteins | sample COG_10_FD_184754 | JGI IMG/M metagenome (GOLD analysis project Ga0209632, IMG submission 184754) | Pelagic Microbial community sample from North Sea - COGITO 998_met_10 (SPAdes) (version 2) | ecosystem: Environmental > Aquatic > Marine > Neritic zone/Coastal water | place: Helgoland, sampling...
CTATATTTCTATATACGGCGGATGTTTGTGTTTCTTGCGTGTGTGTTTCATATGACTGCATCGTTGGTTTGTTGTTATACATATATATGTATTTACCTTTAATACCATTATAATAGTTCATTTTTTTAGCAATGGAAATTGTATGTAAACTATATTTAACACGCGATTGTTTCATTTCGAAGTGTAAATGATAAGTCTGGATAAGCATCATAAATTCTACTGAATATACATTGCATCAAATAATATGTTAATTCTTCCTGAGATATCATTAAATATTTTATGATGATTGTATTAAAAAACCACAACTCGTATATAAAAATAAATGACATCAAACCAATGTGTTTTATTAACATCTTAAATAATAAATATTTTTTTCTATAAAAATATTGGAATGTTATATAATACAAAAATGTTGTGAATATGGTACAATAAAAAAATAAAAATGCTTTTGATTCTAGTTTATGATTTATTATCTCATTTTTTATATTAGCAGATTCAGCATCCAGTCGCAATCCTTCAAAATAAGAATCAACATTGGCATCTTCTTCGTGAATAGATTCAATAAATATCTTATAATATAATTTATCTCTAATATTTTCATCCTCATTATTTAATAATGGATCTAAATTATCTGTAAAATGATTGAATTGTCTCAAAAATGCTTGGTTTTCTATTACGATTATGTATTTAAAAAATAATAACGGTTCTAATATTGATAAAAATGATATGTGGAAAAGTATGTGAAGACCGAATTTTAAACATCGTTCCAGCCATGTCTTTTTATAAATTGTATGATAATTAACATCTATAGAATTGCAGTCAGGAATGCATTTATTTTTGCGGACAATTTCAATACCTTCGTCATCTAGTTTAAATAAGGCACTTCTCTCTTGATCATGTATATCAAGAGAATCTGATCGTGTTCTATCTCGATTTGGTATAAGTTCAATTGCGTCGTTCATATCTTTATATATTCGTTTTGTTATTATACATGAATTTTATCTATTTATTACCATTTATAGATAAAAACATTTTTTAATAAATAACACTTAAAATGTTGGTCGATAATATTATTAAAATGGAATCCTCTCAAATCGAAAACGAGATTATCAGCGAATCTTCTTCTTCTACCACTCCCACCCCCACTCCCGCTCAAGGACCAACTCCCGCAGAGGCGCAGGCCAAACTAATGGCTATCCCAGTGACAAGCGAGAACGTTGCACTTAACGTTATGGTCTCATTCCTTAACGTTGCTCAACGCCGTGGCGTTTTTTCCATTGACGAGTCTTCTAAGATTTGGGAATGTATCAACCTTTTCCAAAAGGGTGGAAAATAATTCCTTATTTTTTTACATTAGGAAATAATAACTTATCTATCGTCGTTCTTACACAAAAAATACGATGAAGAATGATACCCAATATAAATAGAAATAATAATACGTAAAAAAATGGAAATTTTAATAATATTGCGATTATGTACGCTCCTATGAGTGTCATAATCACATCTACAATCGCCACGCCAAAAAGGCGATAGCTATGAATGCCTTTATCCGGTTTTCCTAACGCATTTCTGTATTTACATAATCCATATTTGCACAAACTATTCATAATGCGATTTATATATTGTTTGGGTATTTTATTTTGGGTATTTTATTTTGTCCATTCTGCAATTGCCTCGGCAGCGACTATATTTACACTTTCCAAATGCGAATAGTATTATCATGTCCTCCCCACCAGAATACAATATCTATTACCAACAGATTCTCATCTCCCATTCGCGATTTTCCTCTTCTGTATCATATCCATCTGCATAATCATCATGTATTTTGTTATGTTCTTTTATTTCCATTAGGCGCTTATTTTCGCTACTAAGTTCATATTTGTCATTTTTTTCCTCTTCTTCGTTCAATAAACTGTAATAGTTATTTTTATTTTCATATGTAGTTTCGTGATGTGTAGGGTCGTCATGGTAATTTAATGTAGTACTATCAGCATAATCATATTCATTGTAATCATCGTAATAATCATCATTATATTCATCATTATATTCATTATTATATTCATCTTCTTCTTCATCCCAAGAATAGCTATAATATGTAATTTTTATTTGATTTTCTAATGATATATTACAATCTTCATATATGCCTTTGATACGACTTGCTTCTTCTATATTTTTTAAAATCCAAGTACTAATATTTCCGTCAAATTTTTTTGCACCAGCAAACATAAACCGCATAGATACTACATTTTTTACATCCCACCGACTTAAATCGCAGTTAAATTCTACTGCGTTATAAAACATTAATTGCATGTCTTCAACATTACTTACATCCCATCCACTAATATCTTGATTGAATATAGATGGGTCCCATTTATATGCGTGAAACATTTGGCTCATATCTTTTACATTACTTACGTCCCATTTACTTATATCGTCGTTGAACCTATATTTTCTGTAGAATAATTGAGACATATCCTTTACTTGTGTTGTATTCCAATCACTTATATGGCCATATTTAATGATAGCTTCTTTTTTATTTTTATACCATAAATTAACACCATCTTTAATATCACTGTCAGTGCGTATGAATTTATTTTTGTTCCATTCGTTAATTGTTTTGTCTCCTAATTGATGTCGCGTGTTGTGGAGTTCTTTTTCCAAATCGGCGCGTTTTTGTGTAAGCTGGTTGTGAGCTTCTTGTGATTTTTTCCATTCATTGTCTAAGTCTTTAAATGCAATATCTTTATCTAAGAGTGCAAACATCTTATATTGTGTAAGCTCTTTGTTGTAGGTAGTTGTATTTGAAGTAGAATCTGTCATTATTTTGGTTATTGTTATAATTAATATAAAAAAAGTTATTATTTCAATTTTTTTTAAATAATATTTTTAGGGATTACGTCTAGACAGAAAGAAGTTTTGAGACAATCTGGTTAATTTTATAATTTAAACCTTCCAAATGCGGATAGTTGTATCCCAACTCCCAGAATACAATTTGTTATCGTGAATATTAATACAATACACATTATTAGTATGCCCTCTCAAAGTCGCTATTTCTTCGTAAGTTTCTGTGTTCCAAATGCGGATAGTTGTATCCCAACTCCCAGAATACAATTTGTTATCGTGAATATTAATACAATACACATTATTAGTATGCCCTCTCAAAATGGCTATTTCTTCTTGAGTTTCTGTATTCCAAATGCGAATAGTTTCATCATAACTCCCAGAATACAATTTGTTATTATGAATAGTGAGACAAAGCACACTTCCAGTATGCCCTCTCAAAATGGCTATTTCTTCGTGAGTTTCTGTGTTCCAAATGCGAATAGTTCCATCATAACTCCCAGAATACAATTTGTTATCGTGAAGAGTGATACAAGATACACACATAGTATGTCCTCTTAAAATGCCTATTTCTTCGTGAGTTTCTGTGTTCCAAATGCGGATAGTTTTATCCCAACTCCCAGAATACATTTTATTTTCGTGAATAGTGAGACACCATACCATATCAGTATGTCCTCTCAAAATGGCTATTTCTTCATGAGTTTCTGTGTCCCAAATGCGGATAGTATTATCGTAACTCCCAGAATACAATTTGTTTTTAAGAAGAGTGAGACACTGCACAGTATTAGTATGCCCTCTCAAAATGCCTATTTCTTCGTGAGTTTCTGTATTCCAAACACGGATAGTTTTATCATCACTCCCAGAATACAATTTGTTTTTAAGAAGAGTGAGACAACGCACATAGCCAGTATGTCCTCTCAAAATGGCTATTTCTTCGTGAGTTTCTGTATTCCAAATGCGAATAGTTTTATCGTAACTCCCAGAATACAATTTGTTTTCATGAAGAATGAGACAAGGCATATGGTTAGTAGGAGGATTAGTATGCCCTCTCAAAGTTGCTATTTCTGTATATAATGGAGTTTTCATAAAGGGTCCAAATAGTTTTTTTATATGACTTGGTAAGGCAAATATACTCATATGTACTCGTTTTTTCTCCCCTTGTTTCCTCTTTACCATACTTCTCTTGTATGTTTCCTTTTTGATAAGATACAAATATTTGCAAAGTTTGTATTGTTCTTCTATCTGATGATTCATTTCGGTAGTATGAGTCATTATATTATTGTTGTTATAGTTATAATTAATATAAAAAAAAGTTATTATTTCAATTTTTTTTAAATAATATTTTTAGGGATTACGTCTAGACAGAAAGATATTTTGAGACAATCTGGTTAATTTTATAATTTAAATCTTCCACACGCGGATAGTACCATTTAACTCAGATGAATGTAATTTGTTTTTATGAATAGTGAGGTTGTGAATTTGATTTTTATGCCCTCTCATAATGGCTATTTTTTTATAAGTTTCTATGTTCCAAACATGAATATGTTGATAAGTTCCAGAATACAAATTATTGTTATGAATTACTATACTCTTCACACACGAAGATAAACTATCTTTTTCCAAAGTAGTTATTTTTTCGTATGTTTCTGTATTCCAAACATGAATAGTACCATCATAAGTCCCCGAATACAATTTATTTTTGTGAAGAGTTAGACAACATACCCAATCAGTATGTCCAGACAAAATGGCTATTTCTTCATAAGTTTCTGTATTCCAAACATGAATAGTACCAACATTACTCCCATAATACATTTTTTTTCCGAGAACCGCGAGACAACATATCCTCTCATGCCCTCTCAAAATAGCTATTTGTTCGTAAGTTTCTGTATTCCAAATGCGAATCGTTTTATCACAACTCCCAGTATACAATTTTTTATTAAAATAAGCGATACACCGTACCCAATCGGTATGCCCTCTCAAAATGGCGATTTCTTCATGAGTTTCTGTATTCCAAACTCTGATAGTTCTGTCAAAACCTCCAGAATACAATTTGTTCTGGTGAAGAGTGATACAATCCACCCAACCATGGTGTCCTATCAAACATGCTATTTCATTGTTAGTTTCTGTATTCCAAATATGAATATTATGATCGTAACTACTCCCAGTATACAATTTGTTCTCGTGAAAAGCGACACACATACACTTTCCATTTTTATTATGCCCTCTCAAACTGGTAATTGTCGTGTAAAGTGGTAATTTCATAAATGGTCCAAATAGTTTTGATATATGACAAGGCTTGGCGAATATACACATATAAGTTAAGTTTTTCAAATCATCGCCTTGTTCTCTTTTTACCCTATTTCTTTTGTCTGTTTCTTTTTTTATAAGATACAACGATTTGCATAATTTATATTGGTCTTGAATACAACCATTCATTTTATTAAAACGTATCATTTTAGTAGAATCTGTCATCATTATTGTTGTTATAGTTATAATTAATATAAAAAATATTATTATTTCAATTTTATTCAATTTTATTTTTAGGGATTACGTCTAGACAGAAAGAAGTTTTGAGACAATACTGATATTTTAACCATTAAATATTTGTATCTAAAAATTTTTTACCCTTCTTTTCTACTATTTTTGCAGTTAATCTAGCGGTTACCTTTGGATTTTCTTTTGCTTGCAAATATGTATCGTAATCATATAACTGATTCGTAGGTTCGCCGTTACTATCTAATCGTAACGCATATGATTTACCATTTCCTATCCATTCTACTGCTTCCCACTTAACTGTTTGTTTATTTTGATCTGCTATTTTTACATCTCTATCTTCTTGCTTTATATTTGGTCTAAAAGAATATATATTAGGATCTACTTGATTGCCAAAAGAATAACATTCTAGTGTTTCGTCAGAATCTTTTGTATAATGAACAGCACAATCTATTGCTGCCTCTTTTACTGAACGCAATAATTGTTTACTAATATTTTCTTTTCTATTGGAAATTTCATGTAATGTTTCATCACTTGTTTGCGGTGTTTTATTTTTAATATCGTATTTACTTATATCATTATTTTTTATTTCAGTTGACATCAAATCATCTATTTGATGTTTTGTAAATTGCATCAAATATAAAAATACTTTTACATTTCTATCTGCTTCTGGTAATTCTTGATGACTACATATACGACGGGCACGCCCAATAACTTGTTCTTTGCGTACAGGATGCCAGTATGGTTCCATTATATGTACAAATCTTGTATTTTTTAAATTAATACCTTCTGCACCAGACGATGTAATCATAAATACTTTAATCCATTCTCCGTAGTTATTATTTGGGGATATTTTACGTAAATCCTCTAATATAGATACTGGAATATTTTTAGTATCTCCATTGTAAATACTTCTCATTAATTCTTTTTCTTCTACAGTTTCAGTACCAGTATATAACCCAAATACTTTACCACTTTCTATCTTATCCAATGGCATATTTAATACCCACTGTTGCGAACTATTCTTTTTTAATTTAAACATTGTAAACCCATTTGCTTCTAATACTAATGAAAAAATACCAATACCCTCAAGTGTTCTAAATTGGCTATAAAGTAAATGACATCCTCTCATCTCTGGATCTAATATGTTTTCTAAGATATGTAAAAATTTTGGACTAAACTTTTCTAATCCATCTGGATCACCTCCAGATTGAGTATTAACTTTAGATTCATCGTCTACTTCTTCTTCTCCTTCTTCATCTGCTTCAACCTCAACTTTAGATTCAGGGTTAGATTCAGGTTTAGATTCAGCGTCTACTTCTTCTTCTTCTCCTTCTTCATCTGCTTCAACCTCAACTTTAGATTCAGGTTTAGATTCAGGGTTAGATTCAGGTTTAGTTTCAGCGTCTACTTCTTCATCTCCTTCAACATCAACGTTAGATTCAGGTTTAGATTCTTCGTCTTCGTCTACGTTAGATTCAGATTCTTCATCACTTTCAACTTTAGATTGTTCTTTCATATCAAAATCAACTAATGGACTTTCTTTTTCACTCTCCTCTGACTGTTCAATGAATTCATCTTCTTCGTTCCTACCTTCATTTAATTCAGTATATGAGGAAGATCTTAAATATCTTTCTTTATTTTCATCTAATGTATTTAATGCTTCTTGTATTCTATGAATATATGTTTTATATTCTTTTTCTTCAACGATAGACGAATCATCCTCATCATCTAATAATACACGACCGTCAATATTATCTCTTCGTTGATCAATTGTTAACCCATCTATAATATCTTCATCTTCTAATTCTTTCAATCCATCGTCTCCAGGCATGGGACGTCCAGGAGAAGTAGGAAATACAAAATTACAAAATGCTCTTGAAAAAATTCTATAGGTTGATGTTGTATCTTCATATAAATTATCTTTTTTCTTTTTTCTTGATTTTTTTTTATTTTTCTTTTCTATATCACGTTCTGATAAACGTACTTCTTGATATTTTTCAAACTGATAATCACTCATATCAATTATAACTTCAAAATAATCTTTATCTTCATATGATATTAATTGCGGCATAAGTTGCTCTTCTGCACTTCTAAAATATGAGGTTAATCCTAATATTCTTCTTTTAAATACATCTTCGCTTTTAATTTTACCTTCACTACTATCTATAAATAATTCTTGAAATTCTTCTAATCTATCTGGTAATGCTTTTGTTAATTCTAATTTTATATTTTCAGAATTAATTTTAATTTTATTATCATTTAATAATTTTACTATTTTTTCCAAAAATGTATCATCTGTTTCATTGTCTTCATTTTTATTATCATATCTAACACCCTTATATGATTCATTATGAAATTTATTAACAAATGAAAAGGGATTTTTGGTAATATATAATATATTACTATTCGCTTCAATATAATCTATTGATTTAATTGATTTGAATAATTTTCTCATATAATCGGTATTAGCTGTTTTTTTATGATCCATATTTTCATAAGGTATTTGCCAGACACGAATATACCCACGTAATATATTAAATAATATACCCATTTCATTTGGATAATTGATCATAGGTGTACCCGTTAATAAAATTATTCTTGCATTTTCTGCACTCATTAAATAATGATACAAACTCGTAGATAAAAACTTATTTTCTCCTGGCTTTTCTTTTTCTATTTTATTTACGATTCTACTTACAAAATTATGCGCCTCATCTATAATTATTACCTTATTATCAAATGGATTTATATGGCCATTTTCTGTAAGTTTACTTAAATTAGATAGTCGTAATCCATTATAATTAATAAAACTATATTTATTTTGAATCATTTGTTCTATTTGCGCATCTAATAATTTTCTATTATCGCTAGTTAATTCATCATAGTTACTAGGTTTTTCAACATCTACTAACCATGCTCCACCATTTTCAGTTATATATGATACTGGTAATTGCAATGCAGTTGATAACTGATCTACCATATCTGGTTTTTCACGAATATTAATGAATTCCCAATATTGATTTTTTCTATATAATTCATTTCCACACTGACGTAATTGTTGTTGATAATTTGATCTTAATGATGCAGGTGTCATTACAATTACCTTTTTTGGTGTTGTGATTCCTTCCGTAAATGCAATAGACGACAAATGAATAAATCCCTCAGCAATCGCAATAGATGAACATGTTTTACCCGAACCCAACCCATGATATAATAATAAACCTCTATAAGGAGAATATAAATTTAAATATTCTCTTACCACTTTCTGATGGGTAAATAAAGAGAAATCAGAATCTCCGTCATCGCATGTGGGTTTATTATCCTTACTTAAGATTTCATCTCTATACGGTTTAAATATCTTATCCATATAGTTAATGAATATTTCACGATTATTCATGTAATATGCGCTTTGTTTAATAATTACCATATCTTCTTTTTTTGGTAATCGTTTTTTAATATTTTCACCCAATAATGATGTTTTTATTTCTAATTCTGCAGGTTTTGTTACATCTGTTTTCTTTGTTTTACGTTTTGTATATGTACGTTTTGGGTTTGTAATAGATGCCTCAGTTATATCTTCAAATGTACTTTCTTTTACAGTTTTTAATTTTGTTTTTGGATCAAATATTTCTATTTCTTTCTTTTTTGTTTTTGCTTTTTGTATTTTAGTGTCATCTACTGCTCTTTGTTTTTCTTCTGCCGTAACATTTTGTATAATTCTAGACTTTTTAATTTTACTTAAAAATTTACTAGCATCAAACGTCTTATCATGAGTTTTGTTTACAATTTGCAACCGAGTATCGTCTACTTTATCAATATTGGATTTTACAGCAACTGAGCTTTTTTTCCCCATATTAAATTTCATTCTTTCCATTACACTCATTGTTATTTCTTTATCTGTTTTATTTTTATTTGCGATTATAATATCTATACCTTTCTCTTTTTTTGGTTCAGGTTTTACTTTTAATTTATCAATTATTGATGACATAATATATTATTTTTATATTTTATTTTATATGTTTATACCATTAATATAAAATAAAATTAGTTATCTTCTTCTGTAAAAAATCGTAATGCCTTTTCACAAGCAGTTTGTTCTGCTTTTCTTTTAATTTTGTGTGTACTATTTGATAAAAATACAAATACTTTATTGTGATTTTCCATATAATTTGTTATTTCACTAAAACTGCCAAATTGTGTAAAAGGTAATGCATCTGCTGGACTAACTTCATGAATATGTTGCCCTAGACAAATAAATACACCCATATGATATCCGTCATCGTCTTGTTCTTGAATTTCTAAATAATGAGGAGTTACCTTAAATTCCTTTTGAATACGAACCTGAAGTATATTTTTATAATTGTCATCATTCTGTATTAGTTCAATCCAATTTACATGTTGTTCAAAAATATTTTCAATAAATACTTGCGCAATTTGAAATCCAGGACCAGTTAAAAATACATTTTGAAACCAAGCATCTTCATCCTTGACGTCTATTTTATTAAAATCTAAAAATAATGCCCCTAAGAACGCTTCAAATAAACAACCCAACTTTTTTAAATTTGTTCGTGTATTTTTTTCTTCTGCATGTTTTGATATTACCAAAAATTTATGAAGTCCCATTTCATATGCAAGTCTACCAATACTTTCATTTTTAACCAATGCTATTTTTTTTTCAGTCATAAATCCCTCATTTTCTTTTGGGAAACGTTTATATAAATAATACTTTGTAACACATTCTAATATTCCATCGCCCAAAAACTCTAATCTTTCATTTGATTTACTCTTTAATGTCATACATTTTGGGGGCTTTTCAACAATAAATATATTTTGGGAATCATTCTCAATTTGTGGTCTTTTAACGTACGATCTATGAATAAATGATCGTTTATATAATTCAATATTAAAAACACTAGACGGAACACCATATTTTTTGAGAATAGATTGAACGTTGCTCAATGTAATCTCAATATTATTTGTATTATATGGATTAAAAATTAATTTATCGCCTGACTTGATAACATCGTCATCTTTTTCGTACATTATAATATATATACACTTATCTATTTATATACATTTAGATAAGTATATATATGATTATTTATCATTAACCTTCTTATTATAATAATTAAATACTTAATAGCATAAACTATATGAAAAAATAATTATTAATTATTTATGAAGATAGTTTTTGATTATAGAGAGAAAGATATCATATCAATATGTGAAAGTATTGTAGAAAAAGAACAATTATCAAAAGATATTACATTACATACAGAGAGACTGGATATTGGTGATATTATTATAAAAGATGATGATGATAAAGAAATGCTAATTATTGAGAGAAAAAGTATAGCAGATTTAATGTCAAGTGTAAAAGATGGACGCTATAAAGAACAATCTCTACGTTTGAATTCTAGTGATACACACAATCATAATATTATTTATTTAATAGAAGGTATTACCTCCGGATATGGGTATATAGAAAACCCTAGGATAAATATGAATACGGTATATTCATGTATGTGTTCATTAATGTTGTATAAAGGTTTTAGTATTATAAAATCTAGTAATAAAGTTGAGTCATCAAATATTATTCTAAAATTTGCAGATAAAATAAATAAAGATAAAACTTCTTTTTATTATAATCTCTCTACACTATCTTCAAATTCTAATATGAAACTAGATAATGAACTATATTCTTCTACTATTAAAAAAGTTAAATCGGAAAATATCAATATTGAAAACATTGGAGAGATTATGTTAATTCAAATACCAAAAATAAGTGCTAATATAGCACATGAAATTATGGTAAAACATAAATCAATTAATACTTTATTGGAGCATTATAGAGAGAATAATAATATATTAGAAGAATTTACTTATAAAAATAATAAAGATCAACTAAAAAAACTCACAAAACCGGCGATTGAAAATATTAAACTATTTTTACTTAATAACTAAGTTAAAACCATATTATTTATAATTTGAGTCATTTCATTTGCGGATTTTTCCTTATTTTTATCAGGATGATATTTACGTAGTAAACTATGTTTTGCTTTTCTAATAGTTTGACCCTTTGCTATTAGTAAATTAAATTCTATATGTATTCGTTTTTCGTTTTTCGTTTTTTTTGGTTCATTTCTTCGGTTCTTGTTCAAAATCAGATTCTCTTTGTCGTTGTTCATATTCTCGTTGTCGTTGTTTATATTCTCTTTGTCGTTGTTCATATTCTCTTTGCCGTTGTTCAGATTCTCTTTGTCTTTGTTCAGATTCTCGTTGTTCTTTTTTTTTATTCAGCATTTCTTGATATCGTATTTTCTTTTCCTTCTTTTTTCTCTTTTTTTCTATATTTTCTTTACATTTCTCCATATTTTCCTTTTTTTTCTCAACATTTTCATAAAATGGATTTAATATATGCTGCCAATAATCTTCACTATCTACTTTATTTTGTTCTTCATCTGTTAATTTCCCTTTTTTTTTCAAATTGTCAATGGCTTTTATTTTTTTCCTTGCCTTTTTTGTAGTTTTTACATGATCGTGTTCTTCGTCATCTACTGTAAGATTTCTAAATATATTGGACATATTTGTGGCTTTTTGTATTATACGTAAAAAAAATATAAATTATATATCAATTTTTTGTTTTATTCAAATATTCCGGTTACATCACCCTCTACCGGTCTCTACCCTCCCGCCTATCGTCTGCCCTATCTTGCCACACGTCTCTTATATCTTCTCCATTATCCGTGAGGTAATCCCTATCTTGCCACATGTCTCTTATATCTTCTCCAGATTCCATCAGATAGTATGAAGCTGGATGTGGATCTACTGGTTCTTTACTACAATAATCACGACAAAACGGACACATATTGTTCTTTCTTATTATTTTATCCAAACATTCTTTACATGTTTGATGTTTATTTTCACAACCCGTTTCTACTATTTTCTTTTTATTTTCCATGCAAATAGCGCAATATTGTAAACCCAAATCTTCTTCACATACAGGACATTCTGTTATATCATCACTACAATCAGAACATAATTTATGTTTTGATTTACAACCACAATTTGTAATTATATTCATGTTTTCGCAATGAGAACATTTTTTATAATTTTTGTAAATATTACGTTGTTGTTTTTTGATTTCTGTTATTTTATCCCTAATATCACAATTAACTTCATCATAAAAGCATTCTTTACATTTCATATATCTATAGTTTTCATCTGCTTTACGAAATATTGGAACTAATGATTCACGTTTTTTTACATTTTCAGGAGTAGGATTATGTATTAGTGATATTCTTTTTGCTCGTTGCCATTGGATATATACTTCATCACGCATTTTTTCTAATTCTAATAATCTTGGTTGTATATCAGTGTAATATTTATTGTTTAAATAATCTATGTATTTCCCCAATTTTTTTTTAATATTTTGCAATTTTGTTCTGTTAAAAATTGTATTAATATTTATATCATAATACAATTTTTGAATACGGTTGTCTTGGTCATGAGGGAATTGATTTCTTGACATGTTGAGTTAGTTACTATTATATAAAAATAAAAAAGAAATCAATTTTATTTTAATGTATATACATCTTTGAATATTTAAAATGGGACAAAATCCTATTAATCATTTTTTTCAAAAAACAATGTTTGCCAAATATCATTTTCGTAATTTGATTGTTCTATTTTGATTGCGGTTTCCGGTCGTATATTTTGTAGTATTTGTATATTTTCACTTTTTGTCTTATATTTTTTTATAGTATAATTAAATTCATTAAAAACACTAAGAAGACATTTTAATATTGGCATACCTCCACCTATAACAACTTTTATCAAGTTTGTTTTATTTCGCATTTCATTTTTTATTATTGTTTGTTCTACAAGTGCGTTACATAACTTACGACCACGATATTTGTCATCTATGTAAACTGAAACTAATAGCAAATAATCAATATTATCTTCTTTTTTGTATGTCACCATTGTATTCCCAATTATTTCATCTTTATCTCGTAAAAAAATAC
>Ga0209632_10003943_pt1 | contig 13360 bp, 12 predicted proteins | sample COG_10_FD_184754 | JGI IMG/M metagenome (GOLD analysis project Ga0209632, IMG submission 184754) | Pelagic Microbial community sample from North Sea - COGITO 998_met_10 (SPAdes) (version 2) | ecosystem: Environmental > Aquatic > Marine > Neritic zone/Coastal water | place: Helgoland, sampling...
GTTCTCGTCAAGCCACCAATCATCAATATCAAATCTCCAACCAGCAGGTGCAATATTCCCAGCCTTTTGTAAAGCTTGGTAAAACCGTAACCAAACACCAATTGGCCCTGGATCAACCTTCCAAATACCCCAAGTCTCTGCACCGGAACCTGAAGTTGCACCTTCGGAAGCAAGTGCGGCAATATATTGCGTTTGAATTCGGCGAACTTTTGTTTGGGCAAAAAGTGGGCTTCCTATTGTAGAGACCAAAGCACCAAATGCAGTGGCGAGCCATTGGCGGCGAGTAAAGCTGGTTGAGAGAGTCATAGCATTCTCCGATAATCTACATAAGTTGCAGCTAGTGCTGCAGAAATTTTTGGCAAATTAAAAGCAAATAGGGTGTGGAGTATCAATTTTTAATAAAGGCTAATTTGGCTGTTGAACTGGCTTTGCCTCCATAAGCAACGGATGTTTAAATGCTGTTTAAAATCTGTTGCGTACATTTATTAGTCCAGCAGATAAAAGTACTGGACACGTCTCGGATAGTTTATTTCGTTCTGCTTGATGATCAAGTAGTCCTTGAACAAGTGGAAAAGTTATATGGGCTCAATTGCAGTGATTTTTGTAGATAACTTGAACTAAGTTAAAATCTTCTTATTTGCATCAGTAGCAACAGGAGAGCGGCATGAGTGATTTCACACACAGTTTTGAAGCAGATACAGGGAAAATTCTAAATATTGTGATTAACTCACTTTATTCAGATCGAGATATCTTTTTGAGAGAACTTTTATCGAATGCTTCAGATGCAATTCATAAAAGAAGGTTTATTGGGCAAACCACACCAGAAATTCTGAATGCGTCAGATGATGAGATACAAATTATTGCTGACCCAAAGAAAAAAATAATTGAAATAATTGATACTGGAATCGGACTGAGTGAAACTGAACTCTCAGAAACATTTGGCACTATAGCGCGCTCTGGGACTTCCGCATTTATGGATGACCTTCAGACGGCTGAGAATTCAAAAGACGCCGCTAAAACCTTGATTGGTAAATTTGGTGTTGGCTTTTACTCTGCGTTCATGGTCGCTGACCGTGTTGTTGTTACGACCAGAAAGGCAGGTGCGGACATAAGTCACATTTGGGAGAGTGATGGGCAAAGTGGGTACTCAATTTCATTGAATGATGCAAACGTTGAAGAAGGTACTTCAGTAAAGCTTTATTTAAGGAAAGATGCTAAAGAGTATTCAGATTCAAACACGCTTCGCACCTTGGTTAAAAAATATTCAGACCACATCCTTGTTCCCATTAAACTTAAATCCATTGATGGTGAAAATGAGCAAGCAAATAGTGCGCAAGCGCTTTGGACACGCGCGCCATCTGAAATCAAAACTGAAGATTACACTGGTTTTTACAAATCAAACTTTGGTGCATTTGAAGATCCTTTTATTACGATCCATAATAAAACCGAGGGATCCATCGATTTCACAAACCTGTTATTTATCCCGAAGAGCGCCCCATTTGACCTTTTTGAGCCAGAGCGCAAAACAAAAATAAACCTGTATATAAATCGAGTTTTCATAAGCAATGATGTGGATGGTATTATTCCCGTTTGGCTGCGATTTGTTCAGGGTATTCTAGATACAACGAGCTTGGACCTGAATGTCAGTCGAGAACTGGTTCAAAGTAGTCCAGTAGTCAAAAAGATTTCAAAATATCTGACGAAACGAATTTTGTCAGAGTTAAAGAAAAAACAGAAAAAAGATAGTGCTGCATATGAAGAGTTTTGGTCTCAGTTTGGCAAGGTCCTTAAAGAGGGTTTGTACGAAGACACAGAAAACCGAGAAAAAATTGCAGATGTTATTCGTGTTTATTCCTTTAGACACGATAAGCTTATATCACTTCAGGATTATTTAGATGGCTTCATAGACAGTCAAGAAACCATATTTTATTTAACTGCAGACACCCTTAAGCAAGCTAAGTCTAGCCCACACCTTGAAGGCTTTAAAGCAAAGGGTATCGATGTACTTTTAATGACTGATCCAATTGATGCTTTTTGGATGACACAGATGGCATTATTCAAGAAGAAGTCCTTTGTTTCAATATCAAGAGACAAATATGATCTTTCTGGGCTGGGAGCTGAGGACGTTAAGGAAGCTGATGATCAACCGGTTGATGAAGTTTCTCTACTAATAAAGGAATGCCTCTCTGATGTTGTAGAAGATGTGATCCAATCAAAGAGCTTAGTCGATAGTCCTGTTCGCCTAGTTGCAGGTGAGGGAGGGATGGATTTCAACCTTGAGCGCATTTTAAAGGCTCAAAACCCTGAGTTTGAGGGGGGCAAAAAGGTTATGGAGGTAAATTTAGACCATGAATTAATCAAAAAACTGCCTACTTTGTCTAATGAACTTCAAAAAGTAGTGTGCAGGATCCTTTTTGAACAAGCTCGGATACTGGACGGTGAAATGCCTGCAGATGTCCATCAGTTCACTCAAGACCTTATGCATATAAGCCTAAATTTGTGATCAGTTAGTTGTTTTGTAGGCTTTAATACGTTTTTGTAAGCATTTATTTAACGTGTGAAATTCCATGGTCGGACTTTAGAGTCCGACCAATTTTTCCTTAGCTGCCTTTTAACGATTTAGAATTTAGTCAGGGCAGACGGGTATTGTCGTCCTAGTCGCGTTGGAAATAGCGTTTACTTTAAAGGTTTATTGCAAAACAAGCATTCTAGAACATTTTAATGTCGTTGATTGGTGTGCTTCGTTGACGAGTGCTAAGAAACGGTCATCAGTGACCATTTTATCGACTGAGCTTCCCCAATGTACCATTGATTCAAAACGATACACCACCCGAAGCATCTCATGATCGTCTTTCAGCATTGGGACACCTATACCTACTTCAACGTCTATCTCATCCATAAGTTTTTGAAGTTTTGGCGCAAGCTCCAGAGCTTTTCCGACAGCGTTTCGAGGCGCAAAATAATCGCGGTGAACCACTACTGGTTTAACGCCTTTAGGAGCACCAAACACCATTCGACCAATCCAAGGACCTACTACATCGCCTGCCGGATCATCTTCGCGCATTTGCATGATTTTTTGATAGGCTGCGTCTGCGCCATAAGATTGAAATGACTTCGCCCCCTCTTCAAGACTGCTGTACCAGTTCTGTAAATCATATCGGCCGGCACCCTCTCCCGCTACAACTTTGTATAATGCGGATTTAGCGCCATGCTTGCTCATTATGCCAGATAGTGATTTCATCCGTTCTTTAAGTACACCCTCTTTGCCAGCATGAGGAGTAACTTCTCTTATGGAAACATATGACATTTTTTTATCCTTTTTCAGTTTAGAGGATTATAATGTACGCGATTTCAAATAAACTCTAGTTCAGAATTAAGATTGGATCTTGGCGTAACGCGTATTGTTAAAAACCTAGGCAGTTCTGTGATCTAATTTGAAAGACCAGTTTGTTCTTGTTTTAAAGTTGGGGGAACAAACCCTGTTCGAAATTATTTAAAGCCATGCAGTTAATGATTGCTAAATAGTAACTAATTTTCATTTATGTATTGTTTTTTACATGCAGTTAAGTTTGGTTGCAGTTTAACTTTATTCAGGAAACCCATAACGGAAAACAAAAAAAATGTCATTTAAAGTATCAATAATTATTGCAGCATCTGAAGTCGACTTTGAAGCAGCGCGCGATCTTTGTCGTGATTGGGTAAAGTGGCAAGTAAAAGTTTTTCCTGAAAAAAAAGATATAATATTAAACGTCTTTGAGCCCGTAGAATATGCAAATACGCTCAAGAATTTATCGATGATACATGCTCGGCCAAAGGGGGCAATTCTATTAGCTACCTTAAATAAAAAATATGTTGGCTGTGTAATGTATCATGAATTAATACCTAAAACTGCTGAAATAAAGCGACTATTTGTCAGGGAAAGTGCCCGTGGGCATGGAGTTGGTCGCTTACTTTTGACTGAAATGTTTGAGTTTATGAAAAATGACGGATATGAGCGGACGCAATTTAATTCAGCGCGCTTTCTGACACACGCTCGGCATCTTTATGAAAAAGTTGGTTTTCAGGAAATTCCGTTACCTAAAGGAACGCCAAAAGAAATGGCTGAGACCGTTTATTTTATGGAAAGAGATGTGAATGCCAAAGAAATCCAAGCTGGTGGCTTGACCGATCGTAAGGTTTGGGGTGGCATGTTCGGTCAGGGTAATTGATAGCCCCAATAAACACATCAACCCAGCAAGCGTTTGTAAATAGTGGGCCCTAAATGCCTAATGGTAGTAAGCCCGGGCCAACATTAATTGCGTATGATCTATATCGAATATCATTGAGAGTTGCGTAGTCGATGGGTACGATTTACCCAACGTTACCTTAAGCTACATTTGAAAGTTGCCTTTATGTCAGGCACTAGCAATTAACCATCCCTCTAAGGTGTAGAATATGACAATTCTTGGCGATCTTCTATCCACCCTTTTTGAGCGGCGTTTAACTCCTTATGCGTATTCAGAAAAAGCTGATGGCCCAATTGAGGAATTATGTCACGAATTGCTGAGCCAAAAAGGTAATATTTTAGGCCTGACGATTGCTGGTAAAATTCTGGCTAGTTATGATCAAATGAGTGACCCCAAGAAGATTGCTTTTTTCAATTTTTTAGTAACCGAAATGGATATTAATATTGATGAAATTCAAGCAAGACTTTCCGCCTATGATGTAGATCGGTCTAGGGATAACTTAACTAAATACCTCAGCTCCTCAGAAACAAAACGCAGAGAATTATTTCGGAGATTAAACCAAGACGCAAGTGCTACTGGGCGCCTTGTGGCAATGCGTGAAGATTTAATGCGTTTGGCTAAATCAAAGCCAGAACTTCAAACTGTGGACTTAGATTTTCAGCAACTCTTTCGATCGTGGTTCAATAACGGGTTTTTAGTCCTTCGCCCAATTAGCTGGGCAAGCCCTGCTGACATCCTAGAAAAAATTATTGCGTATGAAGCTGTGCATGCAATTGATACTTGGGAAGAACTCCGTCGAAGGTTGGAGCCGAGTGACCGACGATGTTTTGCATATTTTCATCCATCTATGCCTGATGAACCCCTCATTTTTGTGGAAGTAGCATTGATGGAAGTTATCCCTAATTCGATTCAATCAGTTTTGGCTGAAACGAGAGATATTATTCCTTTTGAAAGCGCTAAAACGGCAGTGTTTTACTCGATATCTAATTGTCAAAAGGGACTAGCTGGCATTTCATTTGGTAATGCACTAATCAAGAATGTTGCGGCCGAACTTGCCCGTGAAATTCCAAATATAAAAACGTTCGTTACACTTTCGCCGATGCCAAAATTTGCATCATGGGCTTCAGAAGAGGGTCATAACGGTGATCAAATATCAGAAGAAAATCTGCGTAAACTTGCTGCGAAATATCTGATAAATGCAAAACGGCCAGATGGGATGCCTGTTGACCCTGTAGCGCGGTTTCATCTAAATAATGGCGCTTTGGTGCATGCCGTGCACACAAGTGCAGATACCTCACCACAGGGGCAAAAGCAGTCTTTTGGGGTTATGGTGAATTATGCATATGAGTTAAAAAACGCTTCAAAAAACCATGAGAATTTTGCAGCTAATGCCAATATAGCTGCAGCCAAAACGGTTAAAGCATTAGCGAAATCTAAATTGGCTCTAAATGAAAAATAAACCTATAGATAAATTGCGTTAAGTAGGAGACCATGGTGAAGGATTCTATAAGTTTTGTTTCACGCTCGTTGACCGTAAAGTATCTAAACTTAAGGTTGTTATTAACTTGATTTTTAAAATGCTGACATTGGATAATGAGATGTAGTCTCTAATAGGTTTATCTATATTGAAAATAATGTTCAGCATTTTTTCAAAATCGATTAGGTTAATAAATAATAACGTCTGAATGACTAAAATTATTATAAATTTCATGGTGGCTGAAATGGAATTCCCAAAATTCAATCTTCAAAAATTTGAAAAATCAGAAGGCACACATCGAAAAGAACTTGCTGCTGAATTAGATAGTATTTGCAGGGAGACTGGCTTTCTTCTGCTGGAAAACCATGGGGTCTCAAACGCAATTATTGATGCGCAATGGCGACGGGTCTCTGACTTCTTTTCGTTACCAAAAGAAAAAAAACAAGAAGTTGCCGTGCCTTACCCCGGCTATCCCTATGGATGGATTGGCCCAAATAAAGAAGCACTCGCGGCCTCAAAGGGTAAAAAAACTCCACCTGATCTTAAGGAAAGTTTTAACGGTGGCCCGTTTAGTGTTCCGATTGGTATTGGCGACAAGCGTGCATATGATTTCTGTTATCAACCCACTATTTGGCCAGAAGTGAATGGCTTCCAAGATGCATGGCGAATATATTATTTGGAAATGGAGAGACTCGCAAAACGTGTGATGACTGCGTTTGCGGAAGCGTTAGGATTAGAATCCTCTTTTTTTAACGCGTTTATTGAAAGTCCTATTTCTGCTCTGAGAGCTCTAAATTACCCGGCTACGCTAGACGTAACCGAAGAAGGTCAACAGCGTGCAGGAGCGCACACAGACTATGGGTCGCTTACAATATTGCTTCCGCAACCAGGCACCGCTGGATTGCAAATTTACCAAAAGGGAGCTTGGATCGATGTACCTGCAGAAAAGGACTGTTTTGTTGTCAATATAGGAGATTTAATGGAACTTTGGACGTCTGGTCGTTGGGTTTCAACTTTGCACCGTGTCGTTGCAAAGCCTAATCAAGCAGAGCGTAAAAGTTTGGCTTTTTTTCATCAACCCAATTGGGATGCTGAAATCACGCCTATTGGAACAAATGGTCAAAAATCAATAATTTCAGGTCCATATCTTATGAATAAATTCAAAAGTACAAATGTTTAAACTGACGATGGTTTGATAAAAAGGAATTAGAGCCTTAATCGGTATGCTCGCAACCTTTGCTTGTATTTTCATGCTCTAAGTGAACATTGCTGGTATTTTTGCGCCCATGGAGAAACTTCCTCAAGTTCTGCGCAGAGTGCTATTAACGTTGCATCCTCTCCAAAGGCGGATGCAAAGTGCACCCCAACTGGAAGTCCATTTGTAGTCCAATGCATTGGAACTGTGGCAGCAGGTTGCCCACTAGCATTAAAAGTCGCACAGAAAGGTGAATATTCAAAAACGCCACCTGGCCCAATACGATAATTTTCATAGTCTTCACGATCGTGGTTAAAACGGCCCACTTTTGCTGGTGGTTCTGATAAAGTTGCTGAGAGTAGGATATCACAATTATCAAATACTCTTTCCATTTCGCGTCCGTAAGCATGAATTGTATTAATCGCATTTAAGTAGTCTGCGCCTGAAATTGATTGTGCATATTTGACGGCACCACGGGCAACGCCTTGAATGTTTACATGTGCCAGATCCTGTCCTTTTGAATTTGCTGCTCTCTGAATCCAAGATGCCGTGCCGCATGCGACAATCTTTGTCCAAGCTCGCATCATTCCATCATGATCGGCCTTTGGACAATCTAACGTGATATGATGCCCAATATCTTCCAAAATTTGTGCAGTTTTATCCACTGCTTTTTTGCATTCGGGATCAATAGGCGCTCGAGTAAAGGTTGTGTCACAGACTGCAACCCGTAATCGATGAGGTGGCCGTGTGATAGCCTTAGAAAAGCTGACCTGCATAGGGGGAGAAGCGTAGGGTGCGCCTTTGTCTGGTCCTGTACAGGCATCCATCATTCTCGCATTGTCGCGAACAGACTTAGATAGAAAGCCATCGATGGCCATACCGCCCCAACCTTCGCCCGAAGCTGGACCATCTGGGAAACGTGCGCGCGTAGCCTTGAAGCCAAAAAGTCCACAACTTGAGGCTGGTATCCGCACAGAACCGCCCCCATCTGATCCGTGTGCCATCGGCACGATACCTGCTGCAACCGCAGCACCAGATCCTCCGGAAGATCCTCCTGCGGTACGAGAAGTATCCCACGGATTACGTGTAGGTCCATCATAGACAGCAGATTCTGTTACAGGGCCTATTCCACCTTCTGGGGACGTTGTCCGCCCAAAAGTCACCATTCCAGTTCTGCGTATACGCCGATAAATCTCACTATCGAAGCTATAGGTTGTGTCGCGTAAAAGATTGGAACCACTATGTGTTGGGAAATCAATGGCTTCTGCACCTAAATCTTTGATCAAAAAAGGAACACCCTTAAAGGGACCGTTAGGAAGACCAGCTTTTATAGCCTTGCGCGCAGTATATTCTTGAACAAGCACAACGGCGTTTATCTCTGGATTAAGCTTGGCGACGCGAGCTAATGCATCTTCCAATAATTCAGTGGGAGAAGCCATACCGGTGGCCACTTGTTCAGCTAAAAATGTAGCATCCATCCGTTACGAACTCTCTTTAAAAGTTGCGTTTAATATTCTTGTTTTTTTATAATCTTAAAAAGATTGCTGATTTCTAATTTTTAAGCAACCCTCCAACTGAGTTAGTTCACGGCGGTTTTAAAGTGGAAAACTAAATTAAATCTATAGGATTTTTTTTGTACGTTGCACGCTCCCGCCAAACAATAAGTAACCCACCAGCGGCAATTAATATGGCGCCTGGAAATAATGTCGCCCATGGTGCTTCATCAAAAAACAGCCACCCAAATATAAATGCCAGAGGAATGCCAAAATAGCTGAAAGGAGCCAAATTGCTTTGTTCAGTCATCCGATAACTGACCACCAAAAAGAGGACGGCCGTGCCACCAAACGTCCCCATTAAAATTATCCATGCTAAGTCAAAAACTGAGACGATGGGAGCAAACCCACCCCAAAAATACGCTATTAAAGTAGCTCCTATAGTTCCAGTGATAGATGAATATAAGTTTATTAATGGACTGGGAACGTCATCATCGAAGAGACGAGCGGTAACCCCAACCAATGCATAAAAGGCTGCTGCCACCAAAGGTAAAAGTGCATAAACTGTGAACCCTGCACCACCGGGTTGTACAACCATGATAACGCCGACAAAGCCGATCAAAACAGCGCTCCAACGTACCCAGCCGACCCGCTCACCCAGAATTGGTATTGCGAGCGCTGTCGTAAATAAAGCACTAGCATACGTAATTGTAGAAGCTGACGCAAAATCCATGAGGCCCAAAGACATATAAAATGAGAGCTGCGCAAAAGTCACGATTGCACCTCGCAAAAAAGCCAGCCTCCATTGGCGGAGCCTTAGGCGTTTTCCTGTATTCCGCCAGGCTTGGGATGAGCCTAAAGCTATAACTGCCGGTATAAGGCCAAACATATTCCTATACGAAGTTAGTTGAGCTGCGGAATAATTGTCTGCAAGGTATTTTATTATTAGCCCCATAGCATCAAAAAAAACTAGTGCAACGAGACTTAAGATAATGGCCAGGCCGGTTCGATCTTTTGTACGCATTAGTTTATAAGGGTGAGGTGCATTTTTACTCTCTTTTTCAATTGATGTGCCTGGTCAGTAGTCTGACACTAGTAAGTGAATCGGTGTTTCGTCCTCATCGATTTTCGAGAACCGGCCAATGGGCATTTCAAAGAGGTTGTCTGTTTTGTCGTTGTTCACGGTCGAAACCTCTCCAATCAGGCAATCACGACCCTCAGCCCAGAAAGCATGCCAAATTCCTGGCATTAAAGTCACGCTTTCACCGGGTTTTAACACCAACTTGCCGCCAGCAGGCAGAGTGCGGGTAAGGCCGTCGGTGGGTACAAACACATCAGACGTTCGGTCGATCTCACCATTGTGATCTGGTGCAAAGAGTTTAACCACTAAGTCCCCACCTCCTCGGTTTATGATGTCTTCAGCTTTCAGGTAGTGGCGATGCATCGGCGATAGCTGATCTTTTTGCGAGATCATAATTTTTTCTGCATAGAGCATCCCTTTGCCCGCAACCAGATCATTGATGGACCCGTTGCGAACTGTGAACAGAAATAGTCCCATCGCGTTAAATCGACCAATACCATAGTCGGTGATGTCCCAACTCAACCCGCGAGCGCGGATGTCGATTGCATCTTCGGCTCGCATCCGTTCTGGCGACCAATAGGCGAAGGGTGGCATAATATATCCGTGGCTGCGAATAAAAGTCTCGGATTCGACGAGGATCTCATTGACCTGAGAACGATGCATCGGGTCACTCCTTTTGACTGAGGACTTCGGTACGTTTTGAATCCAATGTAATGAAACGTACCCCATCCTGGGAGGTTGTGTGGATTTGCTGGTTAGAGAGAATAATGCCATAGGAAGCGAAGTGTTTACTAATAAAATTCATACAGGGTTCTTTTAAAAGGCTTTGAAAGTAAGGGTTGTAACAGTGCGTTCGATGAATTCGATATCAAGCAGATTATCATTAATGAACATACCGACATCTTCATCACTTGGAATATATAGCTTTAATAGCAAATCAAATTCGCCACTGATTGAGTACATCTCAGAGTGAATTTCGCGCAACACTATTGCATTGGCAACTTTATATGTGGTTCCGGGTTTGCATCGAATCTGAATAAAAACACAGGTCATCATTTTTCATTTCCTAAGTGGTTTCAATTAGAAAGATTATTGTATTGTTTTCGGGGCTATGCAAGTCGGGTCTGACCGGCCCTTGTCTTGATTTGCATTGCAAGTTGTTTCATTTGGCGCAGCGAAAGCGCTGCTTTTGGCGAGATAGTATTTGGATTATCCCAAAGGTTGTTTGTTTCTTTTGTATGGGCCGTTAAATCATATAGCTAGCCCCATTTACCTCCAGCAGATACAGGTAGACGTTATCAGTTTGTACGCAATATTTAGATTCTAAATCCATCTTCATAGTAATAAAACGTTGATTTTTATCATTTGGATAATATTCTGATAGAATAATGTTTGAATGCTTAATTACGCGTTCAGTGTCTTGATATGTTAGCCAGTACAAGGAGATTTGAAATGTCTACCCAACAAAAAACGATGATGTTTACTGTGATTGCGGGACTTGTTTACGGCCTGTGGTTTTTTTTAGCTCCTGGTAGTTATATGTCTATGATGATGTTCCCAGAAGACTTAGTAACTCCAGCTTTAACCTCTCAGTTGCAGCAAACTGGCATGGCTCTGTTGGTAATTTCATATTGGATAAACGCTACTAGCGGCTATGTCACAAAAGAGAACACATCCTCATTCATGACACATCATGCGGTAGGATGGGGAATTTTCGGCATCGGTGGGTTATATATTTTGGCTTCTGGTTCCGCAATGACGACGGACAATCCGTTTCTATATCAAAATATAGTATTTCTAGGTATAGCAGGAGTATTTTTAGCTATGCGCAATCCAAAAACTGACTGACATTAACCGGTCTGTCTTAAGCTTTTAAATAGGTGAGTGTGGGACACAAAGGCTTTCCTAAAATTAACTTGGGAAAGCCTAATCCTTTTAAATTAAAAAATTTTGCAGAATTAGTTTATGGCTAGTTATACCTTTAAAGAAAATTAACTTAAAACGTCGTAAACTGCATAAGGTGATGGTCTTGATCACCCCACTCATGATCAATCATTACGAGTCTTTTGGCAAAGTGTCCCAGCTCATACTCCCAGGTCATACCAATCCCACCATGCATTTGAATAGCCTCTTCGGCTACAAAGCAGCCGATCCTACCAATTGAATATTTTGCGGCTGCAATCGAGCGATTTCGTTCGTCTGTTGAGGCCTCCAGCGCATTTGCTGCATTAGTTACAGCAGATTTAGCTTGCTCTATTTCAAGCAACATTTGCGCGGTACGATGTTGCAAGGCTTGAAATTTACCAATCACGGTTCCAAATTGTTGGCGTGTCCTAAGATAGTTAATAGTCATATTTTTAATACTATCCATAATACCGAGCGCTTCAGCGCAAACGGCTAGGGTATTGCGCGCAATTGCTGACGCAAGAAGATCATAAGACTGCCCTTCACCACCCAATAGGATGGCTGGTGTATTGTTGAATTCAATATCTGAAGCAGATCCACCGTCAACGGTTAGGAAGCTGTGTAGATTGAGACCATCAGCGTCCGTCTCTATCAAGAATAGGCTGATACCTTCTGAGGATGAGGTGGTTGAACTTACAATTATTGCGTCGGTGCCTAAGGCGTATTTCACCATTGTTTTTTTGCCACTTATGGTCCAAATCCCATTTGTTTTTTGGGCCATTTGAGATGGTAATTCCCAATCATAATCAGCACCATTTTCGATCAACGCCAGTGCGACCCTGAGCTCTCCACTGATTAATTTTTCAATCAATGCGTCTTGACCAGTAGCGGCTAGTATATACCCGCTTGCCAAGGCACTATCAACCAAAGGCTCATTCACAAGGCCTTTGCCCAAGGCTTCGAAAACAGTTGAAATATCGTAGCCCGTACCACCAAACCCTCCAACACCTTCGGGAAATAAAGCTCCTACAATCCCTAATTCCGCGAGAGTCTTATAAGTATTTTCATTGTACCCAAGTTCTGAATTTCCAGCAGAAATTCTATCTTTGAGATTATAGTCATTTTCAATAAACTTGCCGATCATATCTGATAGCATCAGGTGCTCTTGGGTAGGTTGGAAATCCATAATCTTAAAGTTCCAATATCATTTTTGTGATGATATTTTTTTGAATTTCATTTGATCCGCCATAAATCGAAACTTTACGTTTGTTGAAATACGCAGTTGATTGGTTAGCCATATTTTTTGGGGCAACCTGAGGGCCGTTATAACCTTTTTCAAACACCTCAGGCGTGTGTGCTTGTGCGTGACGACCCAGTGCACGGCGTGTCAAATCATCAAAACCTTGCTCCAACTCGGAGCCGATTATTTTCAGCATTGAGCTTTCGGGTCCAGGACCTGCGCCATGTGCAAAACCATCCAGAACACGAAGATTTGTTGTTTCTAGGTTACGTAATTCTATTTCCAACCGGGCCAATCGAGCTGCAAAAAGGGGATCTTCAGCAAGAGGTTTACTCCCTCTCTTTTGGCTGAGCGCAAGGCGTTTAAGGCGCGTTAACTTTTGGTTAGAAATTCCAACATTGGCGATTCCGTTGCGTTCATGAGCGAGTAAATATTTGGCATAGGTCCACCCCATGTTTTCCTCACCGACTAGGTTTGATGCAGGAACACGAACATCTGTAAAGAACACCTCATTCACTTCTTTACCGCCGTCGAAGGTTTGGATGGGCCGCATTTCAATACCAGGTGTTCCGAGATCTACGAGTATAAACGAAATTCCTGCTTGTGGTTTGCCAGTAGCATTGGTTCGCACCAAACAAAAAATCATATTAGCGTGTTGGCCAAGGGTCGTCCAAGTTTTTTGGCCATTTATAATGTAATCCTTGCCATCGCGCACAGCGCTTGTTTTCAAGCTGGCAAGATCA